>ERZ1026934.66-NODE-66-length-28421-cov-5.448424_pt1 | contig 28421 bp, 30 predicted proteins | sample MGYA00519462_ERZ1026934 | MGnify/ENA primary metagenome ERZ1026934 (study PRJEB26926, sample SAMN06164446) | human gut metagenome | biome: ENVO:00009003; feature: ENVO:2100002; material: ENVO:00002003 | host: Homo sapiens | place: USA | collected 2012 ...
GGGCAGGCGTGTGTGAAAGGGGACATAAAAATGAAGAATAGAATATCGGTAACATTCTTCATCCTAATGCTAACAGAAATGAATTCCTCATTGTCCTCAACTTTGCCGAATATAGCGATAGCAAATATTGCTACAATTCTTGGCGGTGTTATTACCGCCAGTCTTTGCCGCCACATCTTCCCATGTCAGTCCCTCGATAAAGCGCAGCGTGAATATCTGCCGGGTCAGGCTGTCGGGAATATCCGATATGTAGCGCTCAAGTCGGCTGCGCTCATATATGCGCTGCTCGATTTTAGCCTGGATTATAGCTTCGAGATCCGTTATCTCCGCTATGCAGCGTTCAAGCGCAGGCTCAGGGTTCGGGCTATGCGGCATACCGTCGTAGTTCGGCGACCTCGGGCAGAGTAAATTTGCCCGCAGCTCCGCAAGTCTCTCACGGTCAAGTTCTATCTCTTTGTCAAGGTAGTACAGCTGCGACAACTCTTTAAGCGTCATTTGACAGCCTCCTCTCGGGTCTTATCGTGCTTTTCAATCTCCGGCTTCAGACAATGCCGAAACGGGCACAGAGGCTTTTCTCCGCCGGTCTGGACGAGAAACACGCAATGCTCATTCGGGCACATCTCAGGCACTGCCATCACTCGCTTTCAAAAATCCCGTTTCAACGAGTTCGCGACCGCATTTCGGGCAAACATACCCACTATCATCTCCTGCCTCGAATATCTTGCAGCAGTAATAACATCTTAAGCAGTGTGTTTCCCGGTCGCTTGTCCGCTCCCGTATGTAGCGCCTGTTGGTCTCTTCCTGGGTTATTTGTTTCAGCATGGCAGCTCCTCGATTCTCACATAAATTCCCGACACGGCAGCCCAAAACTTTTCGCTGATCTCCGATGCGACCTGCGCATCGTCCTTCCAAAAGTGCAGGCGGGTCATGCAGTCTTTCAAGGCTTTCTCGAGATTGTCCGTATCGGGCTTCGAGGTTTTCCATTCCCCGTCTCTGTGCTTAGTCCCTGTATTGCTGAAGCACCATTTGACTATCAGCCTGACCGCGCCCGAATACGGTTCTTGCGGAATGTGTTCTGCCAGGTGTGCCGTCAGCTTACTCCTTGCCGCTTTCAGCTCGGTTGAATCGTACATTATCGCCTTACCGTTTTTGACGGTTATCTTTTTGTCGTGATGCGTTACCGTGGGCGGATGCATCGGCATGAAAAATTCAGTTGTCATTTCAGTTTCCTTTCTTTTTTGTTTTTGAAAATCGCCCTCGTCAAGGTAGGGAAGAAGTTGTGTGCGGCGGCAGCCTAAGCCGCCACACTTCTTTCCCTTGACTTTGAGGGAAGGGACATTCCCCACTTATATATGAAATATATAAGTGCTTTTGTCTGTCCGAGACAAACTCGGATTTTGTCCCGACTTTGTCCGCTTAGACAAACACGGTGTAAACTCCGACTTTGTCTTTGTCATTTTAAGCCTACCTCGTCACCGGAAATCCAAAAACCGCCGTGCTCGTCGAGATGTCTTCTCACAGTTTTTTCACTTTTTCCGGTGTATTCTGCAAGATCTGAAATCATTACTTTTCCATTCGCGCTACAAACCTGAAACGCCGTATAAATGCTGTCCTTGCGTTCTTTACTGCGGTCAGCGTTGCTCTTTTTTCCTTTGAAATTTTTCTGCCATGTCTTGTTCCACGCCGGTCTATCATCCTCCGGCTTTATGTCCTCCAGCACTCCGGTATCATCTATCCGATGTACGGGATAATCAAACCAGAGATTGACCGGAGCGAACTTCGGGAACTCGCGCAGAGTGCCCTCCACGCGCCATGCAGACCGCTGTTCTATCCTGTTCCACGCTGTTCTGACTTCGGCAAGCATAAGATCGCGGGATGCCGGAGACAGACTCTCGCCGCACATTTTGAGCAGCTCGTGCGCGGTATTCTCTTCGTCCTGCGACGGTTCCGGCAGCTTGAAGCGGCGCATCCATTTAAGGCAGATTTCACACTGCGCCTTGTCCTCTTGCTGTTTGCGGATACCGTCGGTTATATCAAGCTCTATGAGGTCGAGCAGCGCGTCGGGGTCGCGGGCGAACACTCCGCTGCCGGACGCTCTGTCCATGCTCCTCTTGCCGCCCTGAGCGCCTTTTGAATGGTGGTGGCAGTAGATAACCGCACACCCGAGCTCGGTACAGACCTTGTCAAACTGGTTGCAGAAATGCGCCATCTGATCTGCGCTGTTTTCGTCGCCTGTGATGATTTTATAAATCGGGTCAATGACAATGGCGATATAGTTTTTCTTTGCGGCGCGTCTGATGAGCTTCGGCGCGAGCTTATCCATCGGAATGGACTTGCCGCGCAGGTTCCACACATCGATGTTGTGCAGATTTTCCGCAGCCCAGCCGAGCGTTGTATAGACATCTTTAAAACGGTGCAGACAGCTCGCACGGTCAAGCTCGAGATTGACATACATTATCTTGCCCTGGGTACATTTGAAGCCCAGCCATTCGCGCCCCTCGGCTATGGCGCAGCACAGCTCTATCAGCGCGAAAGACTTGCCGGCCTTTGACGGTCCTGCGACAAGCATTTTGTGTCCCTGCCGCAGAACTCCGTCTATAAGCGGTGGCGCAAGCTCCGGCAGGTCGTTCCACACATCGGCGACGCTCTCCGGATCCGGCAGGTCGTCGTTTATGCTTTCAATCCATTCTTTCCATTCGTTCCATGAGCTCTTGCCGATGTTGGTATCAAGCAGATATTGTTTCTTTCCGTTGCGTTCAACGCCTGGCATACGGCTCAGCCGCGACGGATTTTTGTTCTGGCGGTCGATATCTATGCCGTTTTTCTTGCACACGTCATAGAGGTAATCAACGCGCTTGCGGTATTCGTCAAAGTTCGCGGCATCGATGCGTACAATGGCGTGCAGACTCTTTCCTCCGCTATAAACGAGACAGGCAATCGGCAGCTCGAGCTCGCGTATTATCTGGTTTTGATGGGTGATGTCGGTCGTATCGGATTCGACCAAAGCATATCGGAACTCCGTCACATTTTCATTTTTGACGCCTTTTCCGTCCAGAGGATTGAAGCGTATCCACGCCCCCGCCTCCGGCTTGCAGTCGCCTATTACGCGACCTATGTCGCCCTCGCATTTGCTCAGAGCCTCTATAAGCTCTCCCGCAGTCCTGGTATACACGCCTTTCGTCGGCAGGTATTTACTGTCTTTTTCCCAGCTTTCGGTGACATAACCGACCGTCTCCCCCGCCTCAAAGAGCGTTTCGAGATATTTGGTAATCTGCTCTACGGGATTCCATTTGTCGGGAATATTCAACTCCTTGCCTTCAATCCAGCTTTTGTCGACAAGAACAAGATCATCCTTTTGTTCTCCGATAACGCTGTCCCAGTCAAGCGCGCCGTCATCTGCCTGAAAATGCCAGCCGTTATCTTTTGCCATCTGAACGATAGTCCCCGCCGTAACCGGTGCAGCGGCGCCGTTGAAGGTATTCCACTTTTTTTCGCAGTCGCCGGCATGATAGCGCTTGTCCGGGCGTGACCATTCATCCCAGTCATCGCAGCTGTATCCCTCATGCTTAAGCGCCATGCCGACTTCCACCCATTCGGAATATGTGCAAGCAGCCGGGTCTATGTATTTTATGAGCTCTTTTAAGTCGAGCTTTTCTTCTGTCATATCATCATTGCCTCCGGTTTGTAGTCTTTAGGCACAATGCCGCGCGGAACTCGCCAGTCGTTCGCCGCTATGCGATTAATCATTTTTGTTGCGGCATCGAAGCTCCATTCGCCGACATGCAGAAAGCCGCGAGACTCTAAAAAGCGTATCTGTTTCGGCGTTGTGAGACCTTCTTCGCGGCGCTTGCTAAGGCGGTCAAGCAGCAGCTTTGCCTTGCCGGCGCTCCCGATTTCGTCGGGGAATATGCCGAGCTTTTCGAGCGTTTTAATCTGTTTTTCCGTCGGCGGAGCACATTCCCACCCAAATGCCGGGACATAGCTTGAAAGATCCTGCGCGGAAATCGACATTTCATACTGCAGCGGATCTACAAGCTTACGCTTGCGCTTTCTCATTTCCTTGAGCTGCGCCGCAAGAGCTTCTTCACGCTGAGCGACGACATCGCTCTCGTCCTGCTGCTCGGCAGCCTCAATATCAACCGGACAACCTGCCGCTTCGATATTCTCCGTCATCTTTTTTGCGACCTCTTCGTTTTCACATATCAGATGAGCAGGATGACAAAGTTCATGGCGCTCTGTATGCCACAAGAAATCGAGTAGCAGAAGATCCTTTTTGCCGGGTGCAAGGCGCGTTCCGCGCCCGACCATTTGACTGTATAGGCTTCTGACCTTTGTCGGTCTTAACACGATGACGCAATCGACCGCCGGGCAGTCCCAGCCTTCCGTCAAGAGCATGGAGTTACAGAGCACACTATATTCGCCGCGCTCAAACGCTTCGATTATCTCCGCTCTGTCCTGACTTCCGCCGTTGACTTCTGCAGCCTTGAAACCGCGCTCATTCAGAATATCCCGAAATTTTTGCGAGGTCTTTATAAGCGGCAGAAACACGACTGTTTTGCGCTCCTTGCAGTTCTTTGTCATCTCGTCGGCAATCTGATACAAATACGGATCCAGGGCGTTGTCGATATCGGCCGCCTTGAAATCCCCGTTCTGCATAGATACGCCCGTTAAGTCGAGAGCTAAAGGAATCGTGAGGGCTTTTATAGGCGAAAGATAACCGTCTTTGATAGCCTGTGGAAGAGTGTATTCATAAGCAAGGGAATCAAAGTATGTGCCGAGATTGCGCATATCGCCTCTGTCCGGCGTAGCGGTGACGCCTAAGACATGCGCGTCTCCAAAGTGCTCAAGCACGCGCTGATAACCATCGGAAAGACAGTGATGCGCCTCGTCGATGATTATGGCGTCAAAATAGTCGCTGTCGAACTGTTCGAGCCGTTTTTCTCTCTGTAAAGATTGCACCGAGCCAACGGTTATACGGTACCAGCTGCCGAGGCAGCTTTCTTCGGCTTTCTCTGTGGCACACATCAAGCCGGTAAATTTCAGTATTTTGTCCGCCGCTTGTTCAAGCAGCTCGCCGCGGTGAGCGAGCACAAGAACCCGCTCACCGTTCTGAACACACTGCTTTGCAACATTAGCGAAAACGACTGTTTTGCCGGTACCGGTCGGCAGGACAAGCAATGTGCGGTTATTGCCGCTCGCCCACTCGTTGAATATTGCCCGTTCTGCTTCCAGCTGATAAGGTCTCGCGTCCAAGGATTAAAAATTCCCCGGAGTGAAAGCAGGACGCTGAGTGGATTCGTCCGGCTCAAGGAATTTCTTGACCTCATTGTAATAATTATCGTTGTAAAGCCTCTGCCCTATCTTGCAGCGGCCTTTTGAACCTACAACCTGCGCCCAGTTCATTCTCAGAGGTTCGCCGTGTTTCTTCTGACCGATACTGATAAAAAACGCGCACACAAGCCCTTCTGTTTTACGCGAGAGGAAAAGATTATGTTTGACGATTGCTGTACCCTGCGGCGCATCTATCTGAAGCGTAAGCTCTGCCTTTGGGCAGGCAGACATTTTCTCCGAGCCGTTGAAATAGCCGCGCTCAAAGCTTTTGACGGTGAATTCATATTCCCCTTCCGGCAGAAGTACAAATTCGTTTTCGGCTTCGATTACACTGTCCCAGTCGAGGGCGTCGTTTCTGTTGGTATTGTAGTTTTCGTTCATAGTTAATACTCCTTTTTATTTAAAATTTTCTTATATGATTGACGATGATATCGTAGACCTGCTCCCATGCGCCGATAAGGCAGCCGTTAATGAAAGCTTCGCCATAATTGAGAATCGGCGTGTCGGCAGTGAAGTAACCTTTCCACGCTACCGCACTTCTAAGCTCATCTTCGGTAACGTTGTTCGCCGTCATGAGTTCACGCAGCGCTGTCGGTAAGCCAGAACTCGGTTCAGTGTTCTCAGTGTTCGGGGTAGGCTTATCGGCATCGGCGGTAAACTCGTCGATTTTTGCCTTGAGCTCCTCTATGCTTTTTTTCGGCGGGTCGGGCAGCGCATTCGTCTGCGGCTTATCTTCCGGCGCCGCTGCGACATATGCACCGGAAGACGGAATAAACGGTGCGATGACGCTGAAATCGAAATCGACCTCGTCCGGCAGCCCGTATCTGTTCTTCGCATCCCAGCAGGGATGATGATTGGTATACATTACCCTTCTGCCGCCCTGTGCCTTTCTGCTGTCAGTCTTCTCGTCCTTTATCACGAACGTCTTATAGTTGACGAAGAGAACCGTGTCTGCCCATTCTTTTACGATCGGCGCGACATTTTTTGAAAGTTTCATCTCCCAGCGGTCGTATGCGCCGAGCTCGTCCGGCTGCTCAAACTTACGCATTTTGGCGTGAGCGGTCAGCACGACGTTAATACCTTTTGATATAACCTCATTGAGCAGGTCAAGAAGTCTGCCGAACTCTTCGTAGAGCTTTGTATAGCCCTTGCCGTATCCGAAGTCCTCAATGCTCTGTTTGTGATTTACGGAACATATATGATTACTTGCAAGCTGCTCTGCCCAGTCCGCTGTGTCGATGACAAGCGTCATACACAGTTCGGGGTGATCGCGAACATATTTGACCTCTTCGAGAAGCATCGTCCAACTGCTCGGTTTGTCAAAACGCTTAACGTTCAGCCTCTTTGTGCTGCCTTCCGTGTCGATGAAAATCGCGCCCGGGAACTTGGAAGCAAAGGTTGATTTGCCGATTCCCTCCGGACCGTAAACTATGACCCGCTGTGCATCTTCGATTATTCCTGATGTTATGTTCATTAAAACTGTCCTGCCTTCCATGCTTTTTTAGTCTCCGTCGGTTCGTTCACCACATATCCGTCCTCTATAAGGACGCTGCATTCATCTCCGGTACTGACCCTCGTCGCTATCGCCTGCAGCCCCTCAGACTCAAGCCATTTGCCGAACTCAGCAAGAGTGTCAAGATCCATCTGCTCGAGCTTATCAAGCAACACAAACCCGCAACTGGGGTTGAGCTTGCGCACGATGGCCGTGGAAACCTTGAGCTGATCCGCTCCGGACATATTGTCCCACTTGAAGCCGTTGTATGTCAGCTCGCCATCCTTGACCGACAGCCCCGGTAACGGAAGCTGTGCGGACTTGAGCAAGTCGGTTTTCTTTTGCCTGACATCTTCAAGCTCGTTCGTCAGCTGGCTGTACTGAGTCTGATACGCTTTCGCATCCTCTTCCGCTTTCTCTTTTTCAAGGTTGGCACGGATTTTAATGTTGATTTTCTCAACATTTTCAATGTCCTCTTCAAGCTCGGCGGTGCTCAGATCCTCGAGGTGCTCCGTCTCCATGTGCGCGATTCTGAGGTCATCCATAAGGCTCTGCTGCTCCGTCATAAGACGTTGAAGCTCAGCCTGGATTCCGTTTATTTTGCTGTTGACGGCGTCATAGTGATGCTGTATCTCGGCGGCTCGGTCACGCTTACGCTTATTCTCGGCGTTATGCGCCATAATACCTTGCTGCTGTTTGATAAGCTCGGATGCGGAAATCAGCTGCTCCGGTACATCCGGATACTCCGTCATCTCTCTGGCATACTTGAGTTTCTGATCGGCTATCTGTCCAATCATGTGGCGCTTGTTGTAGAGCTCCGTCTCGTCGTGCTCAAGCTGTGCGAGCCTGTCTCCAACGCCGATTATGCGCAAAAGTGTGTTGGCTTTTTCCTTGTTTGATGCGGTCATAAACCTCGGCAAATCAAGCGCAAGCTGAGAAATAAACTCGTTTATAAGCTGCTGACCGCCTTTTCTGCCGGTAGGGTCTGTGACCTTCAAGGTGCTGTTCTTCCCGGTGCGCTCCACTATGATGCCGCTGTCCATTGTGATTTTGAGATTGGGCGGCAGTACAGAACCCTCACGCTGTGGCTCTGACGGACGAAATCTATCGCCCCCAAGCGCCCATGCAATGCTGTCGAGCACAGAGGTCTTACCCTGACCGTTACGCCCGCCTATCACAGTCAGACCGGTTTCGGTGGGCTCGATTTTGACCGCCTTAATACGCTTTACATTCTCGAGTTCAAGGCTGTTTATCTTCATTTGACATTAGTCTCCCTTCGTGTTATCATGATGTTGAGGTTTTACCTTTGCCGTCTTCGCTGCCCACTCAGCGTTGGCGGCTTTTATAATATGCGCAGTAATCGTCTGTCGGCGGCGATTCGCGAAAAATCCCGGTCTCGTGGGTGTACATACATGCCGTGCCGTCCCAGTCGCCGCACGGAGCCGCCATGCGTCTGCGCCAGTCACAGCTGTTGCAGACCGCCATTTTGCGCCACGGGTCATTTCTCTGGCGCTTCGGCGCAGGCTTGGATTCCGATGTTTGTTTTTTGTCTGTCAGCCCCGCGAGATAGTCCATAGACACATCAAAGTGTTTGGCTATACGCACCAAAATAGGTAGCGTGGGGCTGCACAAACCATGTGCATACGCGGATACGGTGTTTTTTGCTGCGCCAATCGCTTTTGCAAGATCTTTTTGCGTGGTTTTTGTGTCGCGTATCAGTTCACGCAGGCGCGCGGCAAAGACTACCGTTTCAAATTCCCCTGTCGTTGACTTTTTCATGTTCAGGCACCTCCTTTATGCACGGTTTCAGCAATCTAATAATCTCATCTGACAGGCTGCAAAATTCGTCTTTGTCTATGCCGACAATGATGAGTGTTCCGACAAAATCGCAGCCGCAAAGTCTGCAGTTGTGCGGCAGTCCTAACAGTTTGCCTTCTTCGTTGCAGATAATGACGACGTCCGTCGATATCGTGACGGTTTCGATATAACCGCCAACCGTTCTCTGTAGGTTCTCCAGCGTGTTTGATATCCACACCACTCTTGCAGGTTTTCCCGGGTCTTTTACTATGACCTTAATCTTTTTCTGCATGGCGTTTTGCCTCCTTTCTGTCAAGTATTTTTGATTTCAGCCTGTCCTCGAACGCGATAAACCTATCTTCTCTGCAAAAGCCGTAAAGCAGTAGTAATATACCGATGATTTCTATCGTTGTCCGTATTGCAAAATTCAAGGCCATAGTTCAGCCCTCCTTCTTTCTATATATCGGTCGCATATGCTATTATCACGGTCAAAGCCGTTAACCACCCCAGCACCGCCTGTAAATGTGCATATTTTAAGTTCTTAGGATTATCATCCAATTCCGGTATAATAAGCCCAATTAAATTTGTAAGCATACAATAGCTTGAACAAATTATCGGTATAAGAAGTAGCTTATTCATTCCCCTGCCTCCCCAAAGAACCTATGCCCACCGATGGTGCAAACATAGGTCTGCGACTCATGCCATTCGCTGCTCACAAGCGCCGGTGCATAAAAATAAAGAATGTCTGCGTCTGTCACCGTCTCGCCGGCATCAAAGACCGCGGCGACGGCTTCCCTCGTCTCTGCGTTCGGTTCTACCCGGCGGTCGGTGTAACCATACTCCTCAACTATCTCCGCGGGGCGTTTGCCGGTCTTTTCACACGCATTTAAAATGCACTGTGAGACCGCCATTTTGCCATCAAACGGCTCGATTCCAGATTCAGCCATAACAAAAACCTCGCATATAAGCTCTCGCTCGTCTGCGGTCAACCGGTAGCGTGCTGTGGGTATCTGCGCCGATACCGTCGGTTCAGGCGTGGTAATTGGTTCTGTCTCCGGAACCGCTGCCGCCGCGAAAAGCAGGACGAGCGCCAGCACTGCGGCAATTGTTAAAAATCCTTTTGTCATTTTGATGTCTCCTTTCTGTTTTTGCCCTTAGCTCACCATAAGACTAATGTCTCCGCGCTTGAACTGCTCAAGCCGGTCAAGCCTAATGTAGTACGAGTACGACCCGCTCGGATTTTTGATCGCGATACAGAAGGTGCATTTTCCCTCCCTCGCGAGCAGACGGATCTGATGCGGCGGTATGTAGATAACCTCTCTCAGGTACATTGACGCCTCGTCGACTGACATAAGTGCCATTTTTTTACGCATGGTTTTTGTCTCCTTTCACGAGAGCGCTTTCAAGAAGCGTTCTTTTCCTTTTACGGTGATAAGCATCTGAACACCTGTCCAGTCGGTCTTATCGTTGTATGTCTCCTTGACGGTGAACAGCCCGGAATCGACATGCTCCGCATAGGGCATCAGCCTGCCGCGCTTGTCGCGGTAAATGTACTTGTGGTCTATAAGATACTTTACAAAGTCATTCTGTTTCAGCCCGAGAAGCTTCGCCGTCTCTCTGATTCCAGTAAGACTCTCACGGTCGCACAGACCGTCAAAATATTCCGCTTTTGGCTGCATAATGGCGTTCTGAACCGAGAGGTTAGCGTTTATAGTTTTGAATCTCTCAAGCCTTTCCTCAGCCATTCTGAGGGCTCTCGACATCACCGCCTCGGGTGAGTTCCACTCTCTTTCGAGCTGCAAGAAATACTGTCTCGCCTGCTTGCCTTTCTCGTTGCGCTGAAGCATACAGATCTCTTTCGCCATATCGATGGTAAGTTGTGCATCGTCTACAGTTCTTGATACAGTTCTCGAACCTTCGATCTGAACCCGCTCATTTTTGAGCAGGTTGAAATCCTCACCTGCCGCAAAGCCATATTCGCACATTCTCGGGAACCAATCCTTGTAGGCGGTTTTAACTTCAAGAAATTCGTGCAGGTCTCTTGCTAAGACCGTCGGTCTGTCGCTTTCATAATTGATTTTGATTAACTCGTTCACTGTGGTACTCCTTTCATTTAAATAAAGTTTAATCGTCATCCACCAACGATGCCGATGATGACAACGCAAACCACGATCACCCAAACAGCAAGCGCCACAAGAAAAGGGCTGCATTCTGGGATTCCGCCCAAAAATTGGGATTGCTTATCACCATTGTGGGTGGCATTATTACCATTCTTTCTTTTCTTGGATTTCGCAGTTGCACACAGCGCAATGATTTCAAAGACCAAGCTACCGGTTACCACAGCGAAACATATTTTGAATAACAGCGGGTTGTCCACCTCTTTTCCTCCCTTCTTGATTTATTTCTTTTTGTGTGATGCGGTTATTCCGGTGTTGAACTGGCCCTCCAAACGCCGACGCGCTCTGATGTCATCATGTCCTCTTCTGCATTTGGAATTTCCAGCAAAATGTTGTCGGACACGAGATTCAAGGTTAGAGTCGGAAATCGTCCTGCTGTGTGTCGGTATGTAATGTCGCTAACGGAATTTCCGATTTCGACACCGCCTACCCTTACGCTGCTCAACAGCCCATCGTCGGGATCTACTCTTATCTCGATTTTTTGCATCCTTTTATTACATATCGCCTGCTTGTCTGGCTTTTTTGTTTTCACCCTCTCCCTCCTTTCTCAATCGTCAAAGGCGGTCTTTTCAATTTCGACCTTGTCGGCGGCGAACTCAATCATCGATGAGACTATTTCCGTTGCCGAAAGCCCTGTTTGCAGCCAAAGCTGATTGACGATGTATGCGGCTTCGTCTGTGAGTCTCACACGGCAGTTTCTCGATTCCGAAAATTTTTTCGGAGTAAAAATGAGTTTGTCTTTGTTTTTTTCGTTGAGCTTCATAATATAGTCATTCCTTCCCTTTAATAATTTATGACACGATTCGTGTCACTGACGGTTAAAAAAAATTTGCTCGACACTTACTCCGTAATAATTGGCAAGCTTTATTTTTGTCTCGTCGCGAGGAATCCTATACCCGTTTTCGTACATCGCCATTGCTGACAGGCTTATTCCAACCGCTTTTGCCACTTCTTCGCGGGTTCTTTTTCCTCTGAGTAATATGAGCCTTTGAGCTATATCTTCTCGACAACAGTTCATCAAATCGCCTCCTTTCATTTTTTGTGACACAATTCGTGACAAGTTAAGATTAACACATACCGTGACACTTGTCAACATATTTTTTAAAAAGTTCTTTACTTTTGTCACGAATCGTGATACACTGTGGTCAAGGAAGTGATTCTATTGTTTAAGGATGTTTTTAAAAAGCTAAGAAAAGAAAAACAATTAACTCAATCTGAATTAGCTACAGCACTCGGCATTTCACGCAGCGCGATAAGCATGTATGAAAACGGAGAAAGAGAACCCGATCTCGAAACATTAGAAGCTATAGCTGATTATTTTAACATTGATATGAATCAGCTCACGGGGCAGGAAAAATATTTATCAAAAGACAGTATTGCTTATAGAATACAAACTATAATGACATATCAGCATGTGTCACTCGACGAATTAGCATCTCGTCTCGATGTCGACAAAGATTCTCTCTACGATTTTATATATAAAACACCTGATTCTGACTTTCATGATGATCCAAGATTGCAGGGTATAGCCGACGCTTTGGAGGTAAAAAACGCTGACGCCTTTTGGGGATACAACATGTTTACCAGCGACAGCTTTGAAAACTACATTAGTTTTCTATTTTATAAGATTGATAAGAACCTTCCGTTGACTCCTAAAGAGAACAATGTAATTTTAGATTATTTACATGGCGTTTACGACGATGTAGACGATTCTTTCGCCGACAACATCATCCCTCTGCCAAAAACAAAAAAGATTCCCCTGCTCGGCACAATCGCCTGCGGAGAACCAATCCTTGCAACTGAAAATATTGATAAGTATATAGAAATGCCGGAATCTGTAGGCGGCACATTTGCTTTGAAATGTAAAGGCGACAGCATGATAAACGCCCACATATTTGACGGTGATGTTGTATACATCAGAGAGCAGCCTGATGTGGAAAACGGCGAAATCGCAGCGGTTTTAATCGGGGACGAAGCAACGCTAAAGCGCGTTTATAAATACCCCTCAAAAGTTGTTCTTCGTCCTGAGAATCCGCTATATAACGACATTACGTATACCGAAGAGGAAATGAACGATGTGCGCATACTCGGAAAAGCAGTCGCCCATCTGAGCGCGGTTAGATAAATAAACAATCACAAGGTAGGTGATGCCTTATCGCTTTTCTCGCCATAGTAGCCATAATTATCGTGGCAATAATAATCATTAAATGCAATGGAAAAAAAGATAAATCATCCCCGCATAGCCAATACTTAAGTATCGATACAAAAAAGCAACAGAGCAACATATCAGCTGATTACGAACTCATAAGAAAAAATGATAAATCACTTAATGTGTCATATGAAAAGAAGTCTAAACTTGTGAGCATATTGACCCGCAAATGGTATGATGTTTGTCTAAAAGATTTTGTTGCGCTCGATTTTGAAACGACCGGACTTGATAAAGTTTATGACAATATTATCGAAGTTGCTGCCATACGTTATGAAAACGGTTCTGAAAAAGAGAAGTTTGTGACATTAATTAAGCCACGCTTCAGAATTCCGGAAGAAGCTTCCGCAATAAATCATATTACCAACAGCATGGTCAGATCGTCGCCCACAACGGAACAGGTCATTCCGCAACTGATTGATTTTTTGGGTGATAGCTTAGTGGTCGGTCACAATGTGAATTTCGACATAGGTTTTCTTGAAATTGCTGCCCAACGCTGCGGAAGGCGTGTTCAATACAATTACGTAGATACCATGTCAATTTCAAAAAAAATGTTTTCCGGGCTCGATAATTACAAACTGGAAACAATAGCTAAAGCATTAGGCATTGATACTACATTCCACCGAGCCGAAAGCGACGCCAAAATTTGTGCAGAAATTGTCATGATAGCCACAAACACACTATCTGCTGATTTTGACAGCATTTCAAAAGAGCTTAAGGCTGTTAAGATCTCAACTCCCGTAAGAAGTGCAACAAATAAAAAGATTTCCGCAACACAAGCACTCGCCCGTGACGGAGAAATGAGGAAAGCGCTTGGAGAACACCTCGTTATTGTCTCACATCACAGTAGTGCGTGTGAGATATGCAAGAAGTTTGAAAATAAAATTCTAATCGATGACGTGTACTCCGGCGGTTCAAGAAAAGATGGTAATTATATGCTACTATCTGAAGCGATGGCACAAGGTTTATTCCATGAAGGCTGCCGACACGGACTCGGCACTTATTATCCTGAGTTGGAAAGTATCAATCATTACAGCAAGACCGCCGAACGCAAAAAAAAAGATAAATAAAAAAAGAACCCCCGGTGTTCCAGCACCGAGGGTTCGAGAATCAACACACACCATGCGTATAGAGTGGATTGATATATTTATTATATCACCCGCTCTGAGGAAACACAAGTAAAGGAGCGGATTTTTTAATGGCAAAGCGTGAAAACGGCGAAGGCAGCGTATATAAACGCAAGGATATCAAGCGGCGTCCCTGGGTCGTCGCGTTGCCGGCAAGTTATAGCCTGGACGAGCAGGGCAAGATGATTAAAAAGCAGGAAATCCTCGGGCACTACGCATCGAGCAAAGAGGCAAAAGCTGCTCTGGCTCACTACCTCGAACACCCGGTAGTTGAAATCAATATGACCGTCGATGACTTGCACACCTTGTGGCTCTCCCGCGCCGAATATAAGAACCTGGCTAAGCAATCAAAGGACTGCTACAACGCCGCATGGAAGAAGATTCCCGAAGATGTAAAAAGCATAAAAATGCGCGAGCTGAGAACGGAAGACATGCAGAAATGCATTGATGCATACAGCGCACAAAGCGGCACTTCGCTATCGTATATAAAAATCACATTTTCGCGTCTTTATGCGCTTGCGTTGGAGAGAGACATTTGTTACAAAGACTATTCCAAATTCGTTAAGCTCCCAAAGAAAAAGAAAAACGAAATACATCCATTTTCCGCTGAAGAAGTGGAAAAGATAAAGGCTGCCGCACAAGCTAATGTCCCATACGCCGATATCATTCTCATCCTGATTTACACGGGATTTCGTATTTCTGAACTACTCGCCCTTACTCCGGATGATTACATAGCGGATCAAGCCTTGCTCATAGGTGGTCTGAAAACCGAAGCCGGAGAGAATCGTCATGTTCCCGTTCTGCCGGTGATTAAGCCGTATATAGAAGCACTTGTAGCAAAGCAAGGTAAAAAAATAGTATGTCGTGATGACGGCGAGGGATACAGCTCGAGCTACATGCGTAAAAAGTATTACGACTGCCTTGAAGAGATAGGAGTTAAGCGTCTATCCCCCCATTGCTGCCGAAAAACATGTGCAACAATGATGGTAGAAAGCGGTGTATCACCCGAAGCTACACAAATGATTCTTGGGCACGAAGAATACAGCACGACCTTAAAATACTATGCACTTGTATCAGACAAAACTCTTCATGAGGAAATGGCGAAGATATCTTAAAATCCGTAGTAATCCCGTAGTAACGCTCGATTTTTGTTTAGTGTTTATTGGCTACCACGCACATCCAAGCTACTATATGTTGTGCTTTTCTCCGCAATTTGCTATGTGTATGTACTACATATTTGACTTTTAATCAAGGTGTCCGGAGTTCGAATCTCCGATGGATCACCAAATACAGAGAAGCCGCCTTTGGGCGGCTTTTTTGTTTTTAGATTTTTTAAAATTTTGTGTTGACAAAGGTATTTTTTGTGTTATGATATAGATGTGCTATGACAGATAGCACACCTATTCTGATTTTGGTGCACTGCGGCGCGCCGGAATCAAAAAGAAAGGAGAATCGCTGTGGTCTTAATCGACAAGCAGAGCCGCGTGCCGGCATACGAACAGATAAGGAATCAGCTGCTGACTCTTATCCTTGTCGGTACATTCGCTCCGCACTCGCAGCTGCCGTCAATCCGATCCATCGCAACCGACGCCGGCGTGAACATAAACACGGTCAAAAAGGCGTTCTCCGACCTTGAATCCTACGGTGCGATATACACCGTGCCCGGAAAGGGAAGCTTCGTCAGCGAAAAGGCTTTCAAAAACGATTCGGTGCACGACACGGCAGTGTCCGAAGTTTCGGACGCTATCTCTGCCGCCCGCGCCAAGGGACTCAAAAAGCAGGAAATTATCGACATACTCAATGAAATCTACACCCAGGAGGAAGAATTATGATTGAAGTAATCGGCGTTACAAAACGGTTTCAGGACTTCACCGCCATTCAGAATCTTTCGCTGAAAGTCGAAAAGTCGTCAATATACGGGCTTGTCGGCTACAACGGCGCGGGCAAAACAACGCTTCTCAAGACGGTCGCCGGAGTCTACAGAGCCGACGAGGGCGAGGTCAAAATATTCGGCGAGAATGTTTTTGACAACGCAAAAGTGAAGCAGAGACTTTTCTATGTCCCCGATGACCTCTATTTCGAGCCCAACGCGACAATAGAGAGCATGGGCAAGTTCTACGCGGGCTACTATCCCCGCTTCAGCTTTGAAACCATGCACAAGCTCTCAAAGGTATTCGGACTCGACACAAAGAAGAGCATACGCGGCTTTTCAAAGGGTATGCAGAGGCAGGCGGAGATAATCCTCGGAATGTCCACGATGCCCGAGGTCATTCTGCTCGACGAGAGCTTCGACGGACTCGACCCGGCGAAGAGGAACCTCATCAAGAATCTTCTGCTCGAATACATGGTGGAAGAGGAATGCTCGGTCATAATCTCATCCCACAATCTCCACGACCTTGCGGACATGTGCGACCACATCGCGCTGATAAACGGCAAGAGCATCGTTATGGACTGCTCGGTCGACGACATCAGCGGCTCGCGCTGCAAGTTCAGGCTGGTCTTTGACCGCGACCTCGAAGAGAGCGACTTCAAGGCGCTCGACATCAAGCACTTCTCGAAGGACGGAAAGATAATCACTCTGAGCGCCAACGGCGACATGGACGAAAACGAGAAGAAGCTTCAGGATATGAAACCGCTGATGATCGAAAAATTCCCGCTCACGCTCGAAGAGATCTTCCTCGAGGAGATGGAGGGCAGCGACTACGACTTCAAGGACATCTTCGGCAAGACCGAAGAGAAGAAATGAGGTGGAACAGATGAAGAAAAAATATAAGAACACTTTCTGGTTCTCCGTCGCGCACGCGATGAAAAAGAACTTCATTCTCCCGCTGCTGACATTTGCAGTGAGCATGTTTTTCTATCTCTCCAACTTCTGCTGGGAAAAGATAAGAGAAGCAAAAGAAACAGCCTCAATCAAAGGTCAGGATGTTTTGAAGATAATGCGCGACACGTACGAAGTATTTATCTTTGACTCCGAACAGGCAGCATATAACCCGCTGCTTTATATCTTCCCCGCCCTGCTCGTCGTGATATCGATTTTGCTCGGCGTTTTGCTGTTCAGATTCGTTACGAATAAAAAGACCGTCAACGTCTACTACAGTCTCGGTATCAAGCGCGCCGACCTCTACACCGCGCGTCTTCTTGCGGGCGTGTTCATGATGCTCGCGGCGGTACTCGTCCCGCTCGCTGTTTCGCTCGGGCTCAACCTCCACTATTTCGGCTCGTCCGTCATGCTCTGGCGAACCTTCCTGTTCTATGCGGTGCACAACGTGATATGTGTGCTCGCCGGTCTTACAATATCGGCGGCGGTCTCGAGCTGCGTGGGTACGGTTGTTGAATCGCTTGGCTTCTCAGCCGTTCTCGCGGCGTTCCCAAGCGTTGTAACAATGTGCGTGAACTACGGCGTTCCCGCAATTCTCAACGGCGCACCCGCCATAACTTACTATGGCATATATCCTGCTGCGTCAAGCTACGGGGAGCTGCACTTCGACATAACAGACTCCACCATGTTCGGGCGCATCATCAGTCACATAAATCTGCTCATGCTCAACAGAAGCTCTTTTATTAACTCGGCTTCCGTTGAAGCTATGACAAAAGAGGCGGCAAAGAAATGGGCCGCGCCATCGCTGACTCCCTATATTCTCTGGGCAGTTCTCATCGCCGCGTTCTTCGTGTTCGGTCTGTTCATGTTCAAGCGCAGAAAAGCCGAGATATGCGGATTCCCCGGAAGAAGCACCGTTCTCAACTTCGTACTCTGCATGATTGCCTCTTTCGGAGTGGCCTCGCTGGTGCTGTACTTCGTGACTTCCGAAATACCGCAGATAACAACCTGGATGATTATAGTCGGGCTAATGATAATCAGCGTCATAATCTTCCTGATATTCGACATTATTCTCCACCTGAGCTTTAAAGCCATAAAAAAGGACTGGAAGATAGGTCTCGTCCACGCCGGGCTCATGGCGGCGTTCCTGCTCTCGCTCTACACCGGATTCTTCGGCTACAGCAGCCGCGTGCCGGATATTCAGGATATTGACAGTGTATCTATCTCCGCACCCAACGCGCTGATGGGCAGCTACAAGCTCGGGCGTGAGCTTGGCAACAGCTACAGTACGGACAGATATTATTCCGATGTATACTCAAATTACTACTATGTCAGCAACCGCTCGGTTTCCCTCATCGAAAACTTCAAAGACAAAGATGATATAAACACCGTGCGTGAAATACACAAGGCCATGATAAAAGCCGGAAATATCCACAGAGTCAACACAAACTCCGACAACTATTCAAAGAGAATAACCTGCCAGAGCGTTGTTATAAGATACAAGCTCAAGAACGGACGCGAGCTTGTCAGAGTCTATGAATATGTTCCGCTGACAAACTATCCGACACTCTATACTCTCGAAGACACCAAGAACTGGAACAACAAGATAAAAGACGAACTGCTCAACATCGACTCGGAAAACATCATCCCGATAGTTTTCTCTGCTCAGATGGACAACCAGATAGCTGTTGACGAAGAGCTGACGGCAGGTCTTGCGCGCGCGATATACAACGATATAACCACGCTTAGCTCCGACAAGTTCCTGACAAGCAACGCCAAATACCTCGGCTCGGTTGCATTCTGTGTCAAGAGTCAGGGAGAAGATTACTCGATGTATGAGTCATCCGAATATGTCAATGCAACTTCAGTGACAGACGAAACCGTTGAAGAAGAAGTTATACCGCGCCAGGAAATTGTTGACGCACTTTCGTCCCATGATCCGGCAAGCAGACATCTCGCGCTCAGCTGTGGTTTTTCGGTAGTTCCGATAACCGAAGAAATGACAAACACGATAAGCTTCCTCAAAGCTCACGGACTCTATGAAAAGCTCAGCGACGAGTCGCCGATAGTCAGCGCAAGAATAGCAGACATGGGCAAAGCCACATCCTCAGACGATATGAGATACGGTTTCGCCTATTCCAGCCCGATTTTCAACTCGTTCTGGGACGACGGAAAGTCAAAGCCATATTCAAAGAAGGACTCTAACGGCTATGAATATGAAGTTAGCAGCTACACCAGCGGCGACTTCATGCCGAAGGATTCAAAGACCGTCACCGACAAGGCGACGCTCGAAAAGCTCGCCGCCAACGCCTACGGCTACAGGTTCGACCTCACGGGCGGATATCTTGTCGAATTCAAGCGCGCGAACGGTTGCCTTACGATAATGTATGTTCCGAAAGGACGCATCGAGCTGAATCTCGGCACGGGCAAATAAAATCAAATCGGCGGCTGCGCTGAAACGGTGCGGCCGCCGAACTGAGCAGCATCGGAGGGAGAAAGGGTGAACAGAACAAAAGACGGCTTTAAAAATCCGTTTGGCTTCACGGTCGCACACGCGATGAGAAAGAACTTTGCTTTTCCGCTCGCGGTCTTTGTAATGAGCTTGGCGCTCTACCTCAGAAGCTTTTTCGGCAGCGACAAGATAAGACAGCTTACGGCGCTGAAGAGCGGCGGCTCGGCAACGTTGGAGCTTCTGCGCGAATCCGGAAAATTTTTAATAATCGGCGGATCTGAGAACTATATGCTGACGGATATTCTCTATTTTTACACGGCGGCAGTCGTTGTTCTCTCCGCCGCGCTGGGTATAATGCTTTTCAGATTCGTCTCAAGCAGGGCGAAGAACAACATATATTTCAGTCTCGGCATCAGCCGCGCGGGTCTGTTTTCGGCGCACTGGCTGGCGGGAGCGGTCATGCTCGAAGCGGCCGTGCTTCTCCCGCTCGCCTTTTCGGCAATGCTGAACCTTATCTACTTCGGCTCGTCCGTCATGCTCTGGCGCACGCTGCTGTTTTACGCCGTTCACATGACCGTGACGGCGCTTGCGGGATTCTCTGTTGCGGCGGCAGTCTCCGTCTGCGTGGGAACCGCAGGCGAATCGGTACTGTTCTCGCTCGCATTCATAGCGTTTCCGAGCGCTACTGTATATTTTCTCAATAACACTGTACCAAAGCTGCTCTTCGGCGCGCCTCACAATTCAAACTACGCACTCTATCCGTCGGCGAGTCACAACCAGGATATCAGCATGGCGCTCTCCCCTTTCGGGCGCGTGCTGTCGCGTCTAAATCTGCTCTCGCTCAACAACGACGTATTCATCCGCTCGGGCTCGTTGGTCTCGGCCGACGGGTTCTCTAAAATCACCGCAGACGAGCTGAAAAGCTGGAGCGCGCCGTCTCTTGAGCCCTATATACTCTGGGCGATACTGACCGCCCTGCTGTTCGTTTTCGGGCTTTTGATGCTAAAGCGCAGGAAGGTGGAGATATGCGGCTTCAGCGGCAGGAGCAAGGCTTTAAACTTTTTGCTGACCGCCATGCTCTCTGTTTCCGCAGGCTCGACTATCGTCGCCGTTAATTTTTATTTTTCGCAAATCACCGACAAGCAATATCTTATAACGGGCATAACAACCGTGCTTTTGAGCGCTGTTATATTCGTGGTTTTCGATATTATGCTCAATCTCAGCTTTAAGGCACTCAAAAAGGATTGGAAATACGGGCTTGTCCATGTGACTCTCGCGGTCGCCGTTATGCTCTCGCTCTACACCGGGTTCTTCGGTTACAGCAGCCGCGTGCCTGATACCGACAGCATCGAGAGCGCATCGGTATCCGCTCCGGACATACTTCTCGGAAGCTACCGCACAAAAGCAGACGAGCTCAAATTCAACGCAAACTCCGGCTACTATCTCGCCTTCGACGAGGACGGAAACCCGGTTGGCATAAACAGCGGCTGTTACTATCGCAGCAACGCCGACGAAAGGCGCATAATTATCGACGGATTCAAAAGCGAAAGCGACATTAACGCCGTGCGCGAGCTGCACAAAAGGCTCATCGCCTCGGGCAGAAAAGTTGTTTCAAGCAGCGAGGATTATTCCGAAAGAGCCGTGCGCAGCACTGTTATTATAAAATACAAGCTCAAGAACGGACGCGAGATAACAAGAGAATATCAGACAGTCGGGCTCGGCGACTATCTCTCGCTCTATTCAATAGAGAACACCGAGAACTGGAACAACAAAATCAAAAACGAGCTGCTGAACATAAACAGCGAAAAAGTATTCCCCGTTCTCTTCTCGGGACAGATGGACAAAAAGACCGTCGTTGACCAAAAATTTACACGCGGACTCGCCCGCGCGATATATAACGACATAACCGCTCTCGGCGCGGACAGAATTCTCTGCTCCGACTCGAAATGGCTCGGTGCGGCGGCTCTGTACCGTGACGGTATCAAGGCGGAAATGGAAGCGGTAACTCAAATCTACTCGCCCGATACAGTCAATGGGGACACCGAAACGCCGGAAGATGCGATAAGAAAGGCTTGGAAGACAGGCAACTACGGAGAGATGATGACCAACGGCTCGGAATACGGAGATTTCGGCAAGTTCAAGTCCGTTATTCCGATAACAGAGGAAATGACGAACACCGTCGAATATCTCAAAGCCCACGGGCTCTATGACCTGCTCGTTGACGAATCGCCTATAGTCGCCGTCAGAGTGGCGGACATAGGCAAGCTCACCGTCGACGCGCTTGAATACACCACGCCGATATTCAACGCTTTCTGGGACAACGGCAAATCAAAGCCGGAAACCGACCGCGAGACCGGAGAACAGATAAGCACATACACGAGCGGCGACTACATGCCGAAAAATTCAAGGGAATTCACCGACGGCGCAACGATAAACGCACTCGCCGAAAACGCCTACGGCTACAGATTCGACCTCACGGGCGGATATGTTGCCGAGTTCAGACGTGCCAACGGCTGCAGAACGATAATGTATATCCCGAAAGGGCGCGTCGAGCTGAATCTCGGTTAAATATAAAAACTCCCTTAAACACACATAGCCCCGGGCTTCACGGAAAATCTGTGAAGCCCGGGGCCGTTTTTATATTTACACATGAAAAAATGCGACCCCGAAGGGTCGCATAAGTTCAGCTTTCAGATATTACTTGTCCTGTATTAAAGGAAGAGAAGAAGCAGGGTTGCAACGAGTGCGAGAACGAAGAAAGAGATAGCGATGATCTTCGTGATAAGCACAAGCTTCGACTCCATAGTCCTGCTCTTGTTCTTGCCGAAGAAAGTCTCTGCGCCGCCTGCGATAGCGCCGGAAAGGCCGGCGGACTTGCCCTCCTGAAGAAGGACAAGAACAATAATAGCGACCGAAAGAAGAATGAGGACTATGCCCAATATAATCTCATGTACTGCCATGAAGTTAACCTCCAAACACAAATTGCTAAGATATTTTAGCATATACTTTGACACATTTCAATAGTTTTTATAAAAACTTTTGCCGAACGGAGAAATTTTCCTTCCGAAAGATGTATTATCAGCGCGCGGCTGAGCAAACTACTCTCAGCGGCAAGAGTCCGAAGTCAATGCGTTTGCAGGGCTTTTCCCGCCGACCGTTTTGCGGGGAAGCCTTGCAAACGGTCTTTTTTATATTCCGAGCTCAAGCTGTTCGCCCTTGTCCTCCGCGCTCAGCAGCGCTCCGGCGGCGGGCAGGTTCTTTGTCTTATATCTGTACGCCTTGGCGAACTCCCCTTCTTTATACGCGCGGACGGTCATAACTTTCTGACCCTTCTTGAGGCTCATAACGCCGACTCCCTGAGTGTCCTTGGTAGTCTTGGGCGAGATTGCGCCGGTGTTTATCAAAAGGTGTCTGCCCGCGGAAGAGATTATAACAAGCTCGACATCGCTCTCGATATGGAGCATCGCAGCGACGGGCGATTTGTCGGAATAAGCCTTTATGAGCTTCTTGCGGTTCGTCTTCGTCTGATAGGCGGAAAGCTCGACCTTCGCCGCCTTTCCGTTTTCAAAGAAGAAGAGCATATGACCCGAATAGTCCGAGGTCACGACCATATAGACCGCCGTCTCGCCCTCGTCCATGCCGAGCGTGCTCGCCACATAATCGCCGAGTGCGCTCGCCTTTGTCTCCTTGAAATCATTGACGCGAGCCTTGTAGACCTGGCAGCGGTTCGTGAAGAAGAGAAGCTCTTTCGCGTTATCCGTGACCACAGTCTGGGCGAGCTCATCGCCCTCCTTGAACTTCTGCTCGCTGCTCATGCGCAGAGACTGCGGGGTTATCTTCTTGAAATAGCCCTGCTTCGAGAAGAAGAGCGTCACGGGATAATCGGGTATCTGCTCCTCCTCTTCCTCCTCTGCGATATCGGAGGCGTAGATAATCTCCGTCTTTCTCGGCTTGCCGTATTTTTTGATAACTTCCTCAAGCTCGCTGATAATTATCGCGCCGACTCTGCCGCGCTTTGCGAGGATATCCTCAAGATCGGCAATGAGCTTTTCGAGATCTTCGATATCCTGCGTGCGCTTTAAGATATATTCGCGGTTTAAATGACGAAGCTTTATCTCCGCGACATACTCCGCCTGGATGCGGTCGATTCCGAAGCCTATCATAAGGTTCGGGACGACCTCCGCCTCCTCTTCGGTATTTCTGACGATCTTTATCGCCTTGTCGATATCGAGAAGTATTTTTTCAAGTCCGCGCAGCAGATGCAGCTTGTCCTTAGCTTTTTTGAGGTCGAAGTAGGTTCTGCGTCTGACGCACTCCATGCGGAACGCAATCCACTCGTTGAGCAGCTCTTTGACGCCCATGACGCGGGGTGAACCGGCAATCAGGACATTGAAGTTGCAGGCGAAGGAATCCGAGAGCGGAGTGAGCCTGTAGAGCTTCTGCATGAGCTTGTCGGGGTCTGTTCCCCTCTTTAAGTCTATTGTTATTTTAAGACCGCTCTTGTCCGTCTCGTCGCGGATATCGCTTATTTCTCTTATCGCGCCCGCCTTGACCCTGTCGATAACCTTTTCTATTATAGACTCGCTCGTTGCGGTCGAGGTCATCGGGATTTCCGTTATATCAATGCAGTTGTTCGACTTGTCATAAGTATATTTGGCGTAGAGCTTGAACGAGCCGCGGCCTGTGCGGTAAATCTCCTCAATCTTCGCGCGGTCATAGAGTATCTTCGCGCCGCCCGCAAAGTCGGGTGCTTTGAGGGTATCCGCAACGTAGTGGTCGGGGTTTCTGATAAGCTCGATAGTCGTGCGGCAGACCTCTTCGAGGTTAAAGGAGCATATGGAGCTCGCCATGCCGACGGCTATACCGGTGTTATTATTGACGAGCACGCTCGGGAAAGTGACCGGCAGAAGGGTCGGCTCTTTCATGGTGCTGTCGTAGTTATCGACAAAATCGACGGTGTCCTTGTCGATATCCTTGAAAAGCTCGGCACTTATGGGGTCGAGCTTCGCCTCGGTATATCTCGAAGCCGCCCACATCATATCGCGCGAATACGCCTTACCGAAGTTACCCTTTGAATCGACATACGGGTGCAGCAGAGCTTCATAGCCGCGTGAGAGCCTGACCATAGTCTCGTATATGGCGGCGTCGCCGTGGGGGTTCAGCTGCATGGTGCGTCCGACGATATTAGCCGACTTTGAGCGCGCACCGGTGAGCAGACCCATTTTGTACATTGTATAGAGTATCTTTCTGTGCGAGGGCTTGAAGCCGTCTATCTCCGGGATAGCACGCGACATGATGACGCTCATCGCATAAGGGAAATAGTTCGTTTCAATGGTATCGGTTATCGGCTGTTCGACAACTTCACCCGCACCGATGATATGAACTCCGCTCTTGAGCGGATCGATTTCATTTTTCGGGGGTTCTTTTTTGCCTCTTTTTCCCGCCATTTATATCAAAATCCTTTCAATAGTTAAGCTGTTACGAAACATCCGCCATGTCGATATATGCCGCGCCGTCGCGTGCGATATGCTCTTTTCTGCCGGCGAGATTGTCGCCGAGCCAGAGATCAAATATCTCGGCAGTTTTCTGGGCGTCGGTCGGGTCAACGCGGATAAGGCGGCGGGTCGCGGGATTCATCGTCGTCAGCGACATCATGTCCGCATCGTTTTCACCGAGTCCTTTCGAGCGCTGGATGGTGAACTTGCTGTTTTCAAGCTGGGAAAGGATATCCTGCTTCTCCTGCTCGTTATAGGCAAACCATGTCTCGTCCTTTGAGTTTATCTCATAGAGCGGCGACTCCGCGATATACACCTTGCCCTTTTCAATAAGCGTGGGCATGAGGCGATAGATCATCGCGAGGATAAGCGTGCGTATCTGGAATCCGTCAACGTCGGCATCGGTGCAGATTATGACCTTGCTCCAGCGCAGCTGATCGATATTGAACGCGACCATATCTTTCATCGACTTCGACTTGACCTCGACTCCGCAGCCAAGAACTTTTATCAGATCGGTTATGATATCGTTTGCAAATATTTTGTTATATTCCGCCTTGAGGCAGTTGAGTATCTTTCCGCGCACGGGGATTATCGCCTGGAAAGACGAGTCGCGCGCCTGCTTACAGGCGCCGAGAGCCGAGTCGCCCTCCACTATAAACAGCTCGCGCTCGGAGACATCCTTGCTGCGGCAGTCAACGAATTTCTGCACACGGCTGCCCATATCGTTGCTCGACTGGAGCTTGCCTTTTATATTGAGTTTCGTCGTCTCCGCACGGACGCGCGCACGCATATTGACGAGCACCTGATCGCATATCTTGTCCGCATCGAGCTTGTTTTCGATAAAATACACCTCGAGCTGATGCTTGAAGAACTCGGTCATTGCCTCCTGAATGAACTTGTTCGTGATAGCTTTTTTCGTCTGGTTCTCATATGAAGCTATGGTCGAGAACGACGAGATGACAAGCACAAGGCAGTCTTCAATATCCTGAAAATTTATCTTTGAATCGGATTTGAGATATTTTCCGCTCTTTTTTATATAAGCGTCTATCTGCGACACGAAAGCAGAGCGTACAGCTTTATCCGGTGCGCCGCCGTGTTCAAGGTAGCTCGAGTTGTGATAGAACTCCTTGAGCTGGACTTTGTTCGAGAAGCAGAGCGCGGCGTTTATCTTCAAAGTATAGTCGGGCTGATCCGCTCTGTCGCGGCCGACGCGCTCGCCGCTCCATGTGCAAATGGAAGAAAGTCCGTTTGAGCCGACGACCTCGCGGACATGGTCGGCGATACCGTTTTCGTAGAAATATTCAAAAGTATCGAACTTTGAGCCGTTCTGATTTTTGAGCACGAATTTGACGCCCGCGTTGACTATCGCCTGGCGGCGCATCATATCCTGAAAATACTCGAGTGGTATGTTGATATCGGTGAAAACTTTGAGATCCGGGCGCCACTTTATGCGCGTGCCGGTGTCTTTTTTATTATACGGCTCCTTTATCATATCACCTACGGGCTTGCCGCCCTTGAAATTCAGATGATAGCAAAAGCCATTTGAATGTATCTCCGCCTCCATATATTCCGAGGCATACTGAGTGGCGCAAAGACCGAGTCCGTTTGTGCCGAGAGAATACTGATAGCTGCCGCCGTCGTTTGTCTTATACTTACCGCCGGCATACAGCTCGCAGAAAGTCAGCTTCCAGTTATATTCCTTTTCTTTCTGGTTATACTCAACGGGTATTCCGCGTCCCTGATCCTGAACCTCAACGGACTTGTCCTCAAATCGGGTAACGGTTATTGTATTACCGAAGCCCTCGCGCGCCTCGTCAACAGAGTTCGAGATAATCTCGAACACAGAGTGCTCGCAGCCCTCTATGCCGTCGGAGCCGAAGATGACCGCAGGTCTTTTGCGCACGCGGTCGGCGCCCTTGAGCACCTCTATGCTCTCCTGATTGTAGGTTGCCTTATTCGCCATTTAGCTGTCCCCCGTAAATCAAATGCTACGCATTATTTTGTATCATACATATTTAATTATACACCATATATTGGCTTTTTGTCAACGATATCAATAGGTATAGAAAAAGACAGACCATGCGATAACACACAGTCTGCCGGATAAAATTATGATTTGTTACGCCCTTTGCTTTTTCTTGAACACATCTGCGGGAAGCTGGGCGAGGACTATTGCGACGAACATGATGATGCAGCCGCTGAGCTCCCTTACCGACATTTTCTGATCTATCAGCACCCACGCGAATATGACAGCGAACACCGATTCAAGGCACAGCAGGAGCGAAGCGACCGTTGGGTCTGAATCGCGCTGGCCGAGGGTCTGGAAAGTGAAAGCCACTCCGCAGGACAAAATACCTGTGTAGAGCAGATAGGGCGCGGCGCTCATTATGGCGTGGATACTCGGCTTTTCGAAGATAAACATGAGAATGACGGAAATTATACCCGAGACAAAGAACTGCACGCACGAGAGCTTGACTCCGTCGACTATCGCCGAATATTTGTCAATAACAAGAATATGTATCGCAAAGCCGACCGAACACGCGAGAGCGAGCAATTCGCCCTTGCCGAAAGTCGCCTTGCCGCCCGCACACAGCAGATAAAGTCCGACAACGCCGAGCCCGACGCCTATCCACACAGGAAGACTGACGCGCTTTTTGAAGAAAACGAGGCTGATTATCGGCACCAGTAGCATATAGAGCGCGGTTATGAAGCCGACCTTGCCGACCGTTGTATAGCCGAACGCCGCCTGCTGAAGATTGCTCGACACGCAGAGAACCGTTCCGCAGACAAGCCCGCCGACAATGAGACTTTTTCTGTCTTCTTTCTTCTCTTCGGGCGTTTTCTGTTCGGCCGAGCCGAGCTTTTTGTTTTTTGATTTTTGAACTCCCGACATTATTGCAATGACCGGCAGGAGCACCGTGCCGCCCATAATCATTCTTATTCCGTTGAAGGTCAGAGTTCCGATTACTTCAAGTCCCTCGCTCTGAGCCACAAACGACAGTCCCCATATAACAGCGGCGAGAATGAGAAAGATGCCGCCTTTAAGCTGTCCCTTTTTCGTTGTTATCACTCCACTGAAGTTTTCCGAAATATGATAGCACAAAGGCAAATAATAAAAATCGGATTTTGGAATAAAATGTAATTTTCAAAAAGATTTTCGGTTTATCTCTCCGCGAGCGGAAGTATTGAGCCGATATCGGTTAATTGGAAGTCCCCTGCCTCCTCCGCACGCACGCCGAACGAAGAGAGAAAGGCTCTGATTTTTTCGCCGTCCCTATGAGACGAAAGCGAGCCGTTGAATAGCATTGTATCGGGCGCAATGAGCCCGCAGCAGCCGCCGATAAAGCCATATTCGCGCCCGGGCAGGGCGACATCGCCCTTTGAGACGAGCAGTACAGCAAGTCCGTTTTTTTCGGCCGTCGAGGCTATTGACACATCATCGGTAATTATCGCGCTTTCAGTCACCGGCACTACCGAGCATTTTGTGTAGCCCCTGTCTCTTATACACATCTGATGCTGCCGA
>ERZ1026934.77-NODE-77-length-27321-cov-7.831732_pt1 | contig 27321 bp, 20 predicted proteins | sample MGYA00519462_ERZ1026934 | MGnify/ENA primary metagenome ERZ1026934 (study PRJEB26926, sample SAMN06164446) | human gut metagenome | biome: ENVO:00009003; feature: ENVO:2100002; material: ENVO:00002003 | host: Homo sapiens | place: USA | collected 2012 ...
AGATCTACACAAGGAGTATCGTCGGCAGCGTCAGATGTGTATAAGAGACAGGATACATAGCCGACGCTTACTTCTGTGATAGAGAAAAGGAAACCATCGACTTGATAAGAGAAATCAAGAATGGCAATAATATCACCCTGATTGCACCTAGAAGAATCGGCAAGACAGGGTTGGTTCAACACGTCTATGCCCAAGAAGAAATCAAGGATAAATACTATACATTCCTGGTTGATATTTATGCCACGAAGACCCTAACCGACTTCATTCAGGAACTAGGCAGAAGTATTCTGCAAAGTCTGAAACCCAAAGGCACCAAAGTAGTGGAACATTTTCTGAACTGTCTCCACTCACTCCGTTCATCCATCAGCTTCGATATGAATGGCGTGCCTTCATGGGGAGTGGATTTGGGAGAAATCACCAGTCCAACCACAACGCTCGATGAAATTTTCCATTATCTGGAGAGTGCTGATAAGCCTTGCATTGTGGCTATTGATGAATTCCAAACCATCAGGAGCTATAGAGAAGCGAATGTAGAAGCGATACTACGCACCTACATCCAGCACTGTCACAATGCCAGTTTCATCTTTGCCGGATCTCAACGCAACATGATGTCGGAGATGTTTTTGAGTCATGCCCGTCCTTTCTATCAGAGCACCTCCATTAAAACTCTGAAAGCTATTGATAGAGAGGTATATGCCGACTTCGCTACTCGCCTTTTTGAGGAAAGACAGAAGCGTATCATACGAGAAACCATTTATCAGATATACGACCGTTTTGACGGCATCACCTGGTATCTTCAGAGAATGCTCAATAAGATTTTCTCACTTACGGAAATAGCTGATGGCAAGATGACGGAAAAAGCTGATGGCAAGATCATGGAACTGGCGCTCAACTCGATTATAGACGAGAGTGCTTTTGCATACGAAGCCCTTCTCTTTCAATTGCCAGCTAAGCAAAAGGAACTTCTCTTTGCCATCTGCAACGCTGGCAAGGCTCAAAATATCATGTCGTCGGCATTCATCAAGAAGCACAATCTTCCTTCCGCCAGTTTTGTACAAGGTGGCATCAAAGGATTATTGGAGAAAGATTTTGTTACAGAAACAGATGGAACCTACGAATTGTACGATAAGTTCTTTGGTGAATGGCTGAAAAAGGAATTATAAGAATATAAATAAAAAAAATATGAGACAACAAATTGAATTTTCATTGCGTCCTTTTCCTCGTGGCTTTCATCTCATCACGAGCGAAGTACTCCGTCAATTACCCGCACTGCCAAAGACTGGAATACTGAATCTTTTCGTCAGACACACAAGTTGTGGATTGTCACTTAACGAGAATTTCGATCCAGATGTGCGATACGACCTGAAGGGAATCTTTGAGAGATTGGTGCCAGATGGAGATCCGAGATACCTGCACCAAGATGAAGGTCCAACGGATATGTCAGCCCACGCCAAATCAAGTATGGTAGGAGTTTCACTGACGATTCCTATCACAAACGGCAGACTGAACCTCGGAACATGGCAGGGGATATACCTATGCGAGTTTAGAGAAGGCGGCGGCAGCAGACATCTCATCGCCACAATCATGGGGGAATAAAAAAGACAAATGATAAACCATTTTATAGAAAAAAGTAGAAACAAGAAACCCAGTAAATCAATGATTTACTGGGTTTATCTTGGGTGGAAGGTGGGACTCGAACCCACGACATTCAGAACCACAATCTGACGCTCTAACCAACTGAACTACGTCCACCATGTTAGCTTGCTTAATTGTTATTTCTTTTAAGCGAGTGCAAAGGTACTACTATTTTTTGATTCCACCAAATTTTTAGCGAACTTTTTTCGAAAAAACTTCATTTTTTCTCAATTTAAGCAGTTTTTTAGCCTATTTGTCGAATTTTATTCTATTTTTACCTTATTTTCCTTCCTTTTCATATTTACACTTTTCTGATTCTCATTCATTCAGAAGAGGGTGTATCATTAGTCATGAATAAAAACTATGAAAAAGCGTACAAAGAGAGGGTGTGTCACGAATTCATGACACACCCTCTTCATAAAATGCTTTTAAATTTCTCGCAGTAATATAGAAAAATTACTTAGCAGGAGTTGCAGGAACTGCAGGGGCAGCCTTCTGAGCATCAGCAGCAGGGGCAGCCTTCTGGGCATCAGCACCCTTAGCAGGAGCTGCAGTCTGAGCACCAGCAGCATTGTTAGCACCAGGCATAGCAGGGAGAGCAGTCTGCTCAGTTGTAGCAGAATTTTCCATTACACTACTTTCACCAACAGCTGTTGGAGCTACATAAGCACAAGCTACGCTGATGATAACCATAGCTGCAGCAAGACCCCAAGTTAATTTCTCTACTACATCAGTGGTCTTACGAACACCCATGATAGCGTTTGAAGAAGAGAAGTTGGATGCGAGACCACCTCCCTTTGACTCCTGGATAAGCACGATGAAAATCATCAGCAATGCTACCAGGACGATTAATACTACAAATAATGTGTACATTTTTAAAACTAGTTTTATTTATTATTTTTGATCAATTTTTCCAAGAATCGCATCTGGTCAGCATAATGCATGCTCTTGCCTGGATGCTTTTCATGCAAACGGCGTATAATGTCGAGTGCACGTTGGTATTTTCCCTGTTTAATATAGATACGAGCCAAAGTCTCAGTAAAGACCCCACTATTTTCAGCCTGTTCCTCCTTGTTGTTGTCATCCAACTCAGGTTTGTACTCAGGCTGATAATCAGCAGAAACATCAATCTTAGGAAGTTTAAATCCTCCATCCTCCATGAAATCATCAATAAGCGAGATGGTACGAGAGGAGTTCTCTTCCTCAGTCTCCCCTTCTGTTTCCAGAAGATAAGCCACATAATCGACGGCTGCATCGGCAGGAGTTGGTTTTCTTTTTTCCTTTTTCTTTTCCTCGTCTTCCTTATCAGCAGGTATAGACTCCAAAAAGTTGTCTATCAAATCTGAAGTTCTATCAGCCGTATTATCTTTCTTTCCAGCCGCAGCATGCGACTCTTTCTTGAGCTGATAATGAGCTGCCTCCACCATCTGGAATATCACCTTTCTGTCAGTAATATAGATAGCTGCCCGGCGAAGTTCTTCATCAAAACTGGCATCATGGAGCAAATACAAGTTCTGCAACATCAGCAATCGAGCCGTCTGATAGTACGGATAGAGTGCTAACAGCTCACGGAGATCATAAAGAGTCTCTTTATTCATCTCCTCCGGATGTTGTATCAATCTTGTTAATTCCACGAATCTCTAATAATATTAACAGTTATAATTTTTAAAATCTTTTTTTCTAACGAATTCAACTTTTCAGAAGAAATTCATCTTTCAGACAAAATGCCTCTATTCTGCCTACATATATCTCTTATGAGAAATAATATCTCCCCTGAGAATTATAACTCCAGAGAGAATGCATATTTCTTGAGAGAATGCCTAATTACCAGTTTGCAACAGTAGCGTTGAAAATCTGCTCTACCAGATCCTTCACCATCTGATTGACCAGTTCTTCCTGAACCGAAGCCAGGCTCTGGGTAGTCTCATAACTCTTTGAAGAAGTAAACTGGCGTTCAAAATCTTCATTGTGGTTCACATTATTGGTGAATCTCACATTTACAGTAATAGACAATTCGGTCTGTGCAGAATAGCCTTCGCTCGAAACACTCTTGTTGCGCTGGCTATACTGTGTAATCTCTCCCTCTATCTTCAGGTCTCCATTTCTCTTGACCTGTTGCAAGCGGGTATGATTAGCAAATTCATCCTTCAAGGCATTGTTGAACATCGGTCCCATCGGTCCCCACACATAGGTACTTCTAATAGGGAATTCAGCTATCTGAATGGTCTTGGTCTTGGTATAGTCGATGCTTGCGCCATTGAACTTATAGCTCACGGAGCATGCAGCAAGAATGCCAATAGTAAGGATGACACCTATTATATATATATGTTTGCGAAAACGCTTCATATTCCAATTGTCTTACTTATTTTTGTCTTTTTCTTCTTCCTCATCGCCATTGAGTCCATATTGCTTGAGACGGCGATACAGCGTACGGTCGGAAATACCAAGTTCCTGAGCAGCCTTTTTGCGATTTCCGTTATTTCGTTCCAAAGCCTTTTCGAGCATCTGGCGCCCCAAATCATTCAGATTCAGCGTTTCCGGTTCATTGATTTCCTCAACGATGGCATCTTCTGTCGCATGATGCGGAATGACCGGACGGATACTTGGTGTCTTATCCATTCTCGCAGGGAAGTCGCTTACAGACTCTACTGGAGTAATAGCATTAGGACTTGCAAATCCACTGGCACCATTGAGCTGACGGGCTTCATCCAATTGCTTACGCAGAGAACTGACATCACGACGGAGGTCACTCACATTGCCTCTCAACTCATAGAGAATCTTATAGAGAAGTTCACGCTCGCTCTCGTAGCTATGAGCACCGCCCGTCTGGGAAGGAATCGTAGCCAACTGGGTTGACTCTTCATCCATCGGAATATAATGCAAGAGCATTTCAGCACTGATTTCCCGTTCCTGGCTGAGCACAGACATCTGTTCTGTGATATTCTTGAGTTGTCTTACATTTCCTGGCCACTTATATTTGAGCATGATGCCCTTTGCATCCTCGCTGAGCGAAATCTTAGGCAACCTGTACTTTTCAGCCATTTGCATCGCAAAAAGTCTGAAGAGCAGAAGGATATCATTACCTCTTTCACGAAGCGGCGGCATCTGGATAGGAATGGTATTCAGACGATAATAGAGATCTTCGCGGAAGCGACCTTCACTGATGGCTTTGCGCATGTTGACATTCGTAGCTGCCACTATTCTCACATCAGTCTTTCTCACTTCCTGTCCACCTACGCGGATATATTCACCGGTTTCCAGCACACGGAGCAATCTGGCTTGTGTCTGGATAGGCAGCTCGCCCACCTCATCGAGGAAAATGGTTCCCTTGTTGGCGATACCGAAATATCCTTCACTTTCTCCGATTGCTCCCGTAAAGGAACCTTTCTCATGACCGAAGAGTTCGCTATCGATAGTACCTTCAGGAATACTACCGCAGTTGATAGCAAAATACTTTTCACGGCGGCGTGGTGAATGATCGTGGATAACACGCGGAATGATTTCCTTACCCACACCCGATTCACCGATGATAAGCACAGAAAGATCTGTCGGTGCCACCTGTAAGGCGACATCGAGCGCACGGTTCAATCCATCGCTATTACCCACGATGTTATACCGTTGTTTTACTTTCTGAAGTTCACTTGTGTCCATTTAGCTGACAAAATTACGCATTTTTTTTGAATAATCTGCAAAAATGGCATAAAATAGTCATTTTTTTAACTTTTCACCTCAGGCTTTGGGTTAAAAGGAGCATTAGAATGCTTCTTTGGGATAGAAAAACGCACTTTCTCGCTCTCATCACGTTTTTCGCGATAAAGCTTTGGAAGCGGATTTTCACGAGCCTCATCATACTCATTGCGATGATGATAAGCATCCACAGCCAAATAGACTGCATGGCGGAAAGAAGTCTCATCAGCCTCTCCTACTCCTGCGATACAGAACTCCGGTGTAACATCTGCTGCAGTACGGATGATTGGCATGCCGGCAGTGAAGACTACACCGTCTTCTGTATATAGTGAATGGAAAGGAGTTGTTGCCTGGTCATGATACATAGCCATCACACCGTCGAAGTCTCTGAAATAGCCTTTTCCGAAGAATTCATCTGTAGCATACGGACCAAACGCCTGCACGCCTTTCTCTGCCAAAGCATCAATAGCAGGGATAATGATTTCGCGCTCTTCTGTACCGCAACTGCTATCCTCATTGGTCTTTGGATTCAAAGCAAGTACTGCGATACGTGGATTGCTGATATAGAAATCACGCTTGAGAGTCTGCTGCATCAGGGTTACTTTTTCTACGATCGCCTCCAGACTGATAGCTGCAGGTACATCTTTCAGAGGTGTCTTTTCTGTGACCGATGCGATACGGAGATCACCGCCAATCAGCATAGACAATCCCTTCTTGCCTTCACCAAGACAGGTCTCAATATAATTTCTATGACCAGGGAAAGGATAATTATCCATCTGCGCATTGGCATTGTTGACAGGTCCGGTAACCAGCACGTCGTAGAGACCGGCACGATAATCAGTCATGGCACGATCGAGCGCCTTTACTGCAGCCAGTCCAGAGTCAGCCGTAGGCATACCCATATCCACTTTCACCTCGTCATCTACAGCAGCCAGAAGATTGATTCTTCCATCCTGTACATCCTCAGCCTGCTGAATGATAGAGAACTGACCAGGCAAGTTCATGGCCTTGCGATAATAGGCAGCTACTTTTGGCGAGCCATATATAATAGGTGTACAGAGTTCCAGCATTTCTGGCTCTGCAAAGGTTTTAAAAATGAGTTCATATCCGATACCATTGGTATCTCCGTGGGTGATAGCCACCCTTACTTTCTGATTGTCCATATATTATATTTTGATGTATTTATTTGAATCTTATGATATTTATCTGAAACTTGCGATGGTGATAAGCTGAAACTTGCGATATTTTCAACTTCAGCTTACGAAGTTTTCATCTGCAGCTTACGAAATTTTTACCTGATAGTTGTCAGCACAGCTTCCAACTGCTTGATTAAATTTCTTTTCTTCATTTCGGGCGCATAGACGAAACCAATGATGACTAATGCATTATATTTTCCAAGGACGTTCCGCCCTTGTGTGAAGTCGGCATCAGACATCAGCTTCATCACATAGGGTCCACCCATGGCATCCCCCTTCATTTCCCAGCATCCATTTAAATATTCCCTGATATAGGCAAGTTGCATGTACATGCCATCCTCCTCACCTGGCACGTTGACACGTAGTACGCTGTCAACTTTCGGTTTGAGAGCAGATGGGAGATAGGGATTCCCTCGCCAAAAATCTCTCAACTTAAATATGAGGAGGCTCTGCATACCCGAGTTTGCATTATTTGACAGCCACAGGAAATCCTTACCACGCTTACTTGACTGCATGTCAGCAGGAATCTTCATGTCGATGCCGAAGAGCCGCTTTACCTCTTTCTGCTTCTCTACATTCTGCCGGATGACAGACGCCAGATGCTTCAGTTCCAATTCGTCCAGTATCTGACGGAGTCTCATTCCATCCAAGCGGCTTTTCAACTGTTCTACGGTCTGCGCCTTGATACGGATAATGACTTGCGGAGCAGCATTGACATCTTGGCTGATTTTCACTTCAAAGTCACGATTTCTCTTATCCACATCCACGACGACCCGGTTTCTTACCGTCTGATACAGGCTTGTCAGTTTTCCTTTTCTCACCTGTATGATATTGAACATGGGTTCCGGCTGAGGCATATCTGGCACACTCTCCTGCAAGATAGCAGTTACGATGTGAGTCGTATCTCCTTCAAGCACCATCTCATAGGGCTGACCGATACTTTCAGGAAGCCGATTGCTCTTTCCGTCTTTGCAACAAGCCAGCACGAATACAAAGCAGATTGCAAGAAATAATCTCAGATATTTCCAATTCATCATTATTCTATCATCGTTTTGTCGCTTATCTTCAAAAGAAAGGTCTTCGGCTCTGGAGAAATACATTCATTCACAGAGTAAAGTCTTTGAACTATTTGATCAAAAGGACAACTCCTGTCGAGAAGAAAAGCTCCTATCAAGAATACTCTCGGCAAGAGCCCCCTACCGCGAGAAAAGACTTTCTATCGAAGAAGAAACGGGATTATCGCGAAGAGCGTTCTTCGTCCTCGTGCTCTCTGATTTCTCCGATTTTCTTGGATGTACTGAGCAAGCCACAAGCTGCATAGATATCCTGTCCGCGACTGGCACGGATGGTCGTAAAGACTCCATGAGAAGTGAGATAATCACGGAACTGTTCCATTTTCTCATCATTGACGCCCTGCAATGGGATGTCCGGAATCTGATGGAAACGAATCAGATTGAAACGGCAGTCGAGGCCCTTCACCAACTTAATGATTGCCTTGGCGTGCTGCATACTGTCGTTCACTCCCTTGAACACAATATATTCGAAAGACAAGCGACGCTGGTGAGAGAAATCATAATTGCGGAGCAGCTCCACAACCTGTTCTATACCCATACCCTTCTCGGCAGGCATCAGTTCTGCTCGCTCAGAAGGAATCGGATCGTGCATCGATATAGCCACATGGCACTCGCTCTCTTCGAGGAAGCGCTTCAACTTGTTTTTGACGCCCACCGAACTTACTGTGATACGTTTCGGACTCCATGCCCAACCATAGTCAGCGGTCAGGATTTCCGTGGCACGCAACACATTATCCAGATTGTCCATCGGCTCGCCCTGTCCCATAAACACGATATTGGTAAGTTTGTCCACCTCTGGCAGGGAGTAGATCTGATTGAGGATATCGCCAGCAGGCAAACTTCCTTCAAACCCCTGCTTACCAGTCTGACAGAAGAGGCAGTTCATCTTGCATCCCACCTGTGATGAGACACAGAGCGTGGCACGGTCTTTATCGGGGATATAGACCGTCTCTACAAACTTTCCGCTGCGCGTAGGGAACAGATACTTGATGGTACCATCTACGGAATGCTGTGCATCGGTATATCCGGCACATCCTATCTCATATTCTGCGGCCAACTTGGCACGGTTAGCTTTCGAGATATTAGTCATCTCATCGATGCTCTTCACATGCTGTTCATAGAGCCATTTAGCCATCTGCCCACCCGTGAAGGCAGGCATACCCAAGTCCTTAGCCACTTGCTTCAATTCAGCAAGGGTAAGCCCCAAAAGATATTTTTTTTCATCATTCATAGTGCAAAGATAGTATTTTTTGGCGAAAAATTGTTATCTTTGCCACATATTTTAATATAATAAGCTAAAATATAGATAAAAAATACCGTTTTGACCTCCAGAAAGGGAGCCGAAACGCAAAAACATAACACAAAAAAATGAGAGAAAAAATAGACCTTTTCTTACCTTGTGAAGACATTGAAGTTGCCCAAAGCGCACTTCTGGAACTTCATGACAACAAGACGGTTCAGCATATCAATCTCCTGGTGAGCGCTGATTTTGCAGCCCATCACCAAGTGCCTGATGGATGCACCTTCGTAGTCATTGACCGATTGGAAAGCAGCAACACGGTAGAAAGCATTGCTGAAAACACCGATGCCGACTATGTGATGATCTGCACCAAGACGACTCCGATCAGATGGGGACTCTATGCCCTGGAACGATTTCTACGCACGGCTGACGACACGGGAGCCGTCATGGTTTACTCCGACTATTATTCCTTGATCAAAGAAGATAATGAGGCTGCAAAAGTTGGAGGAAAAGAAGAAAAAGATGGAGCTGAAACTCATGAAGCAAAAGCGGATGGAGCAGAAACTCATAAACTGAAAGCTGAACAAGAAGCGAATACCGGCAAGCTGATCAAGCATCCGGTTATTGATTACCAGTCTGGTAGCCTTCGCGACGACTTCGATTTCGGAAGCCTCTGGTTCATCAAGGCGCAAGCCCTCCGTGACTTCATCGCCCAGCAGGACAGAGCTGACTATCAATATGCGGGTCTCTACGACCTCCGTCTCTACCTGAGCCGCGTTGGAGAGATTTTCCATCTCAATGAATTCCTCTATACAGAAGATGAACTCGACAACCGAAAGAGCGGCGAGAAGCAATTCGACTACGTGAACCCTCGCAACAGAGAGGTGCAGATAGAGATGGAAAAGGCTTGCACGCAGCATCTCAACAAGGTGGGAGCCCTCATCGATACCAGTTTTTATCGCCAGCCGGATTTCGGCGAACAGGAATTCTTCTACGAGGCTTCTGTGATCATCCCTGTTTTCAACAGAGAGAAGACCATCGCGGATGCCGTGAAGAGTGCGCTGAGCCAGAAAGCCAATTTCAAGTTCAACGTCATCGTGGTCAACAATCATTCTACCGACTGCACTGGCGAGATTCTTGATGAAATCGCTCGCGAGATGGAAGCCAGAAACGACAAGCAGGCGGGACGTCTCGTACAGATTGTGCCTGTGAGAAACGATCTCGGCATCGGTGGCTGCTGGAATGTAGCCATCAATAGCGAGTACTGCGGCAAGTTTGCAGTCCAGTTGGACAGCGACGATCTCTATTCGTCTCCGAAGACTCTCCAGAAAATCGTAGATGCCTTTCACAACCAGAAGGCAGCGATGATGATCGGCTCGTACCGCATGTGCGACTTCGACCTCAACACCCTGTCTCCAGGACTGATAGACCATAAGGAATGGACCGAGGAAAACGGTTGCAACAACGCACTGCGCATCAACGGATTGGGTGCTCCGAGAGCATTCTTCACACCGCTCGTCAGACAGATACAGTTCCCTAACACGTCTTATGGTGAAGACTACGCCTTAGGACTTGCCTTCTCTCGCCGATACAGAATCGGAAGAATCTATGATGAACTGTACCTCTGCCGCCGCTGGGGAGGCAACAGTGATGCCGCTCTGAGCATCGAAAAGGTGAATGCCAACAATCTCTATAAAGACCGTCTGCGCACGATGGAACTGAAGGCACGCCAGCAGATGCTGCAGGGCAAGGCCGACATTATGGAAGACAGCAGTATCTCACGCTTCTTCAACCGCCAGTTGGAGAGATGGGAGGATGCCCGCCATCGCTACCGCGACCTGAAGCACGTGGAGAGCCAGACTCTCTCCGACCTTCTCAAACTGCAATGGAACCCTGCCCGCATCGTGAGCACAGGTGCCAAGATAGACAAGAAGACCCTCGATGAGCGCCCATGCTTTCTCTGCGAGAAGAACCGTCCGAAGGTACAGATGTCCAAGCAGATAGACGAACGTTTCTACCTGCTGGTCAATCCGTTCCCTATCCTTCCGGTACATTTCACGATTCCGGCACGCAAGCATCAGCCGCAGGCCATCTTCAAGAACTATGGCGAGATGCACCGATTCCTGAGTCTGCACAGCGAACTGATGGTATTCTACAACGGTCCGAAGTGCGGTGCCTCGGCTCCAGACCATCTGCATTTCCAGGCAGGAACCAGCGGCATACTTCCCCTGCAGAACAACTGGCAGCGCCTCTCACGCAACCTGACAGATATCATCTGCCTGAACGACGAGGAGAAGATAGCAGCCATCCGCGACTATACCGTTCCAGCCTTCGTGATCATCTCCAAGAGCGAGGAATGCGACGAGATGCTCTTCAAGCGCCTCTACAGTGCGATGCCTCAGCGCGGCGACGAGACTGAGCCGATGATGAACATCGTGGCCTGGCGCAAAGGTGATGAATATATCAGTATCGTGATTCCAAGAGAGAAGCACCGCCCGGAAGCCTACTTTGCCGAGGGCGATGCCCAGATCATGTTTTCTCCGGGAGCCCTCGATATGTCGGGTCTCATCATCACGCCACGCGAAGAGGATTTCCGCAAGCTCACCGAGGAGAAGGCTGAGGCTATCCTGAAGGAATGCGGCATTTCCTGCGAGAAGATGGAAAGCATCATCCATAAGCTGAAGGCTGCCAAGGAGGCTGAGGAAAGCACCATCACTACTTCCACCTTATATAATAATGGTAAGCAGCCGGATGTCTCTGTGGGCATCGTGAGCGGTCAGAAGATTCACTTCTCGCTCAACAAGCCTTACCTTGCCAAGGGCGAGGTGGTTACGGGCGAACAGGAAGTGGAATTCTCCGAGGGAGGTGTGCTCTGGAACGGCAATCAGTACAGTTCGCTTACCTTCCATCCACAGAGCTGCGATGCCTCCTTCTCACTGAGCGATGTCACTATCGGCGTCAACTTCCACTGGGAACGCAAGGAAACACAGACCTTCTTAGGTACGCTCCATTTCGTGGTAGAATCAGACAAGATCTGCGCCATCAACGAGCTTCCTGTAGAGAAGTATCTGGAGAGCGTGATATCCAGCGAGATGAGTGCCACCTCCAGTCTTGAACTCCTCAAGGCGCATGCCGTGATCTCCCGTTCATGGCTCCTGGCACAGATGAAAAAGCGCAGAGACGTGGCTAAGAGCGGCAACAATTTCTTCTCTTTTGTCAAGAAAGACGACATGCTCATCCGCTGGTACGACCGCGAAGACCACACCATCTTTGATGTCTGCGCCGACGACCACTGCCAGCGCTACCAGGGCATCACCAAGGAGACTTCTCCGCATGTGGCAGAAGCTATCCGCCAGACCAAGGGACAGATTCTGATGGATGGCGAGGAAATCTGCGATGCCCGGTTCTCTAAGTGCTGCGGCGGTATCACCGAGGAATTCCAGTATTGCTGGGAGAACACGCCTAAGAGCTATCTCTCTGCAGTGAGGGATATTGCTTTGGGAATCAAGCCGGAAGGACTGAAGAGTTCTATGAATGCCGAGTGCTTGAAGGACGCAAGAGATGCTGAGGGATTGAAGGATGGAGATACTGAGAACTTGAAGGGTTCAAAGGTTCTGATGGATTCTGAATACAGACTTCCTGACTTGACTCAGGAGGAAGAGGCTGACCGCTGGATCCGCTCCAACCCGCCTGCTTTCTGCAATACTACAGACAGAAAAGTGCTCTCAGAAGTATTAAACGACTATGACCAGGAGACTGCCGATTTCTACCGCTGGAAGGTGACGCTGACTCAGGTGAAACTGCAACACCTGCTCGAAGAGAAACTGAAGATGAACTTCGGCTGCATCCTCGACATGAAGGCTGTAGAACGCGGTACGAGCGGACGCATCAGCAAACTGCAGATTATCGGTACCGAAAAGACTTTCACCATCGGCAAGGAACTGGAGATACGCAGAGCCTTGAGCGACAGCCATCTCTACAGTTCGGCTTTCGTGGTAGATAAGTTTGATTTGGACGAGAACCAGGTTCCTCAGCGCTTCGAACTGATCGGAGCCGGATGGGGACACGGAGTGGGTCTCTGTCAGATAGGTGCTGCCGTGATGGGCAACGAAGGATACTCCTACGATGACATCCTGCTGAGATACTATCAGGGAGCAGAAATCAAGAAAATCTACAAGTAAGTTCTAAGGATAGAGTCCTTTCTGATCAACGAGTAAGGTCTAATTTCTGATAGACAAGCGATGTCTAAGAAACAGGACGATATCTAATGGACAAAAGATAAATATCTAATGGATAAAATGGTAACAAAGAAGAATAGCAGGAATCCATGGGCATGGATCCCTACCCTATATTTTGCAGAGGGACTGCCCAACGTGATCGTGACAACTCTCTCTGTAGTGATGTATATGCAGTTGGGACTCACAGATGCCGAAGTGGGTCTCTATACAGGATGGCTGGCGCTTCCCTGGGTAATCAAACCCTTGTGGAGCCCGTTCATCGATCTGCTGAAGACGAAGCGCTGGTGGGTGCTTACGATGCAGGCGCTCATCGGAGCAGCACTGGCAGGCATTGCGTTCTCGCTGCCAACGGCCTTCTGGTTTCAGGCCACCATGTGCTTCTTCTTCCTCATCGCCTTCTGCAGCGCCACCCACGACATCTCTGCCGACGGCTTCTATATGATAGAGCTGGATGAGCACAACCAGACGAAGTTTGTGGGTCTGCGCAACACCTTCTACCGCCTCGCCATCATCTTTGTGAATGGTTTCTTAGTGATGCTGGCTGGTGTGCTGCAGGTGATGTTCCGCAATCAGATAAGCTTCTCGTGGGCACTGATTTTCTACGGATTAGCTGGCATCTTCATCGGTCTGTGGCTCTACCATAGCCGCCTGATGCCTACGCCGAAAGAAGATGTGCAGACGGAGAGAACTGTGGGTGAAGTGACTCACGAACTGAAGAATATGTTCCGCACTTTCTTTACGAAATTCGGAGAGAGAGAGACGGTCATCGTGATGCTCTTCCTGCTGTTCTACCGCTTCCCGGAGGCTTTGCTCAATACAATGACCAAGACTTTCATCCTTCGCCCTAACTCGCAGGGTGGTCTGGGCATGTCACCGCAGGAATACGGACTTGCCAATGGTACGGTTGGTCTCATCGGTCTCCTTCTGGGTGGCATCATCGGAGGTATCTTAGTGAGCCGCGACGGTATGAAGAAGTGGCTGTGGCCAATGGTTTGCGCCATCACCCTGCCGGATGCCGTCTATATCTATCTTAGCTATTCGCTCAATTCTGATATCGTGATGGTGTCCTCCTGCCTGTTCGTAGAGCAGTTCGGTTATGGGTTAGGCTTCACGGTGCTTACGCTCTACATGCTGTTCTACAGTCAGGGCAAGTTCAAGACCTCTCACTACTCCATCTGTACCGGTATTTCCTATCTCGGCCTGATGCTTCCGGGCATGGTTTCGGGTTATCTGAAAGACATCTTGGGATACCGCCATTTCTTCATCGTCGTGATGGCATGCTGCGTAATCACCTTCCTGGTTACCGTCTACCTCAAAATAGATCCTAACTTCGGAAAAAAGGAAAAGGAGGAGGAAGATGAAGGGGAAATGTTGGACGAAGAAGTGACGAATGAAGAGGACATATTGGAAAAAGAGATAACGGAAGAAGATGATATATGGGAAGAAGAGATAACGGAAGAAGAATATCTGGAAAATGAGGATTCTTCGGGAAAGCAGGATTTACAGAACGAAAAGGGAAACCGAAAGTAAAGGGATTCCCGAAAAAAATAAATATTTAATAGAAAAAAGAGGGTGTGTCATAAGTTCATAACACATCCTCTTTTTCGTTTCTTTGAAGATTAACTTTATCGGATAATCGTCACCTCTCCATTCTTGGCTATCTTCACGATGCTGGATGGAGTGTGAGGCTTATGCTCCTGGCGACGGGTCCAGCAAACATAATCTACTTGTTCCAACAATGTCGGGTCGATATCACGATAGTTCTGCGCTGCAGGCTCACCACTCACATTGGCACTGGTGCTCACAATAGGCTTCTGGAAGCGATAACAGAGTTCCTTGCTGAAAGACTCGAAAGTTACTCGCATAGCAAGACTGCCATCCTCTGCCACCAGATTGTTGGCTACACCCGTAGCATCATCGAGGATGATGGTAGTTGGCTTCACAGGCATGGCTACATCGATGAAATCCCAAGCCACCTGAGGCACATTGCGGAAATAACGCGCCATACGGTCAGCACTATCCACCAGACAGATAAGCGCCTTACTGTCGTCGCGCTGCTTTATTTTGTAAACCTTTGCCACTGCCTCTGGGTTAGTAGCGTCACAACCGATACCCCAAACGGTATCTGTAGGATAGAGAATCACTCCACCCTTGCGCATGCATTCTATTGCATTCTTAATATCTTCCTGTTGAGTCATTTTTTATTCTCCTTTATTATTGTTTATCCTTATATATGAAGGATTTGATTCGTCCTTTGTTCCTCAGAAAACGATTCTTGATTTTCATGAAGTCCTTTGTTTCTCAAAAACCAATTTTCTATTTACAAGAAATTCTTTGCACCTCAAAAACCAATTCTTGATTATATATTAAGGTGAAAGTACTTCCCTTATTAAATACTTCTGTACTGCTCGATATCTCTCATTCCGTTGAGGAAATCACGGGCTTCCATTCTCTTTTTGCCACTAATCTGTATTGTGTCGAGCTGAAGCCATTCGTCTGCACAGGCTATTTGCAGGCTCTTGCCTTCTACTCTCAAGGTTCCTACTACAGAAGAAGCGACATTCTCTGAAGAAGCAGCATTCTCAGAAGAACCAGCAACTGCCTTTCCTGTTTTGGAAGTCTTGAATACTTTCAGCACCTGTGCCTTACCGCCTTCCTTCTGAATCTCGGTCCAGGCGCCAGGATATGGCGAAAGACCGCGAATGAAATCATACACCTTCTTGGCTGGCTGATTGAAATCGATACGGCAGGTATCCTTGAAGATTTTCGGAGCAGAATGAAGCACGGTGTCTGTCGTGATCATCTCATCCTGCGGCATTGAGTCGATATTTCCGTCGGATGCTATCAGTCGGTCGATGGTCTCTACGGCTATCTCAGCGCCTAAGTGCATCAGTCCGTCATAAACAGACTCTACATCAGCATCGTCGGGGATGGCGAATGGCTTCTGCATGATGATGCGTCCGGTATCGATATCGTGGTCGAGGAAGAAGGTGGTGACGCCTGTCTCCGTCTCACCATTGATGACAGCCCAGTTGATAGGGGCAGCACCACGATACTGAGGAAGAAGGGCTGCATGCACATTGAAGGTGCCGAAGCGAGGCATATCCCATACCACCTCTGGCAGCATTCGGAAAGCTACCACCACCTGCAGGTCGGCCTGATAACTGCGCAACTGCTCTACAAATTCCGGATCCTTCATCTTCACAGGCTGCAATACTGGCAAGCCCTTTGAGAGGGCATATTGCTTGACCTGCGAAGGCTGAAGAGTGTCCTGATGACGACCCACCGGTTTGTCGGGCTGGGTTACTACAGCCACCACATTATATCCGCCTTCTACAAGGCTCTTGAGGGATTCCACCGCAAACTCCGGGGTTCCCATAAATACGATTCTTAAATCTTTTTTCTCCATTTTCCTATTGTTTTAAAAAAATGCAAGTTTACAATTATCGCAGCTTTGTCAAGGGATTTTCTAATTAGTAATTTGCAATTTCTAATTTCTAATTTCTAATTTCTAATTCCAAACTCCCTTTTACTCTGCCGACATATCCGCCACAATCTGGCGATAAGTCGAATAAAGGCGGGTACGGCTGATATATCCCTTCAGCACGCCGTTCACATCCACTACAGGCAACTGGGCGGCATCAGTTTCGTCAAATTTCTTCATCACTTCCTGCATCGGTTCGTGATCGCTGAGCACGGCTGAAGGCTGGAGCATCAGCTGCTTTACCTTGAAGCGCGTGTAGAGTTCCGAACGGAAGATGATGTGACGGATGCGGGTGATATCGATGATGCCCAGCAAAACGCCAGCCTGATTGACTACCGGAAGGAAATTATTGTTGCTGCGACTGATTTCTGACACCAACTTACCCATCGGCAGGTCGGGACTTACCGGATGATAGTCCTTCTCCACCACGCTCTGCATACCCATCAGCGTGATGGCTGCCTTGTCGATATGGTGGGTAAGCAACTTGCCTTCCCTTGCCAGTCGGAGCGCATAGATACTGTGGCTCTCAAAGATGCTGATGGTAAGCAGCGAGCAGATGCACACGATCATCAGTGGGATGAAGAGCAGGTAACCGCCTGTCAGTTCGGCTATCAGGAAGATGCCCGTCAGCGGTGCATGCATCACGCCCGTCATCACGCCTGCCATGCCCATCAGCGTAAAATTCTGCTCAGGAATATAAACGCCTAACTTGTAGATGTTCCAGATACGGGCGAAGAAGAAGCCTGCAAAACCGCCGATGAAAAGCGATGGAGCAAAAGTTCCGCCACAACCACCTGAACCATTGGTTGCTGAGGTGGCAAACACCTTGGTGAAGGTTACCAGTCCGATATATAGCACGAGCAACTGACTGTGACCATAGAAGAGCGAATTGCTCATCACCATGTCCCAGTCGGCCTCGGTTCTACCCTTCAGCAGAATGTTGACTGCCGAATATCCTTCGCCATAGAGCGATGGGAAGAGGAAGATGAGACTGCTCAGGATGATGCCTCCGAAGAGCAGTTTGACATACGGATACTGCTTCAACTGGGCGAAGAATCCCTCGCAGGCCGACATGGCTCTCATGAAGTAGAGACTCACGAAACCGCAGAATACGCCCAGCAGGATGCACGCCGGCACACGGTCGAGCTCCCATGGGTCGGTGAGCGTGAAATCGAAGAGCGATTTCTCGCCCATCAGTATATAACTGAAACAGGTAGCCGTAACACAGGAGATGAGGATAGGCAGCAATGAAGCCATCGAGAGATCTACCATCAGCACCTCAAGGGTAAAGACGAGACCTGCGATTGGGGCTTTGAAGATACCAGCAATGGCGGCACTCGCACCGCATCCTACGAGCAGTATCATCGTTTTCTTGTCCATGCGGAATATCTGTCCCAGATTACTTCCGATGGCTGAACCCGTGAGCACAATCGGCGCCTCGGCTCCTACTGATCCACCGAATCCAATGGTGATACCAGAAGCTACTACCGACGACCAGCAGTTGTGTCCCTTCAGTTTCGACTGCTTGGTAGAAATCGCATAGAGCACTCTCGTGATACCATGAGAGATATTGTCTCGCACCACATACTTGATAAAGAGCGAGGTAAGATAGATGCCCACGATAGGGAACAAGAGGAAAAGCAGATTGTAGGTGCTTTTCTCAAAACCCGAAGTGAGCAATATCTGTATCTCGTGCACGATACTATGCAGGAAAAATCCGGCAACGGAGGCAAGCAGACCGATGACAAAAGCCAGGATAAGCGTCATCTGGCGGTCGGAGATATGCTCCTTCTGCCACGCTACCATTTTGGCTATTGCGCCCGGTTTTTCTGCCATTTCATCTATCATCTCTTATTATTTCTTTAAAAAGTTATCCTTTTATATTATTAGAATTCCGAAGTAAAGTGGAACTTGATATGCTCGAAGTCCTGCTGCGCCATGCTCAATACATAGCCTGAATCGGCCAGGAACACATCCCTGCCCTCGATATCCTTCGCCATGTACTGGTACTTGCGCTTCTTGAAGCTCTCCAATTCCTTCTCGTCGTCGGCCTCTATCCAGCATGCCTTATGCAAGTGAACTGGCTCCCAACGGCACTTGGCATTATATTCGTTCTCCAGACGATACTGGATTACCTCAAACTGAAGCTGACCCACGGTTCCCACAATGCGGCGACCATTAAACTGGTTGACAAACAACTGTGCCACACCCTCGTTCATCAGCTGCTCCAATCCCTTCTGGAACTGCTTGCTCTTCATCGGATCATCATTCTCAATATACTTGAAGAGCAGTGGAGAGAAGGATGGCAAACCACGGAAGTGAATCTTCTCACCCTCGGTCAGCGTATCACCGATCTTGAAGATGCCATTGTCTGGCAAACCTACGATATCGCCCGGATAAGCCTCGTCGATGGTACTCTTGCGCTGCGCCATAAACTGGGTTGGCGAAGAGAAACGCACGGTCTTGTCGAGGCGCACGTGATAGTAAGGCTGATTGCGCACAAACTTGCCCGAACAGATCTTGCAGAATGCGATGCAGGAACGGTGGTTAGGGTCGATATTGGCAGTAATCTTGAAGATGAAACCCGTAAACTTCGGCTCCTCAGGCTCCACCATGCGCTCCTCTGCCTTGGTAGGTCTTGGCGATGGAGCTATCTGAACGAAACAGTCCAAGAGTTCCTGCACACCGAAGTTGTTCAATGCAGAACCGAAGAACACAGGAGCCACCTCGGCAGAGCGATAGGTCTCGACGTCAAACTCAGGATATACGCCATCCACCAGTTCCAGTTCCTCGCGCAACTGGGCAGCCTCGCGCTCACCTACTCGCTGGTCGAGCTCCTCAGACTGCACATCCACCTCCACCTTTTCGGTTACGCGCTGCTTGTTAGGCGTAAAGAGGTTGAGCTGGTGCTCGTAGATATTATACACACCCTTGAATCGGGCGCCCTGTCCGATAGGCCATGAGAGTGGACGAACGGAAATCTTGAGTTCCTCCTCCAGCTCATCGAGCACGTCGAACGGATCACGACCCTCGCGGTCCATCTTGTTGATGAAGATGATAACCGGCGTATTGCGCATACGGCACACCTCCATCAGCTTGCGTGTCTGCGCCTCCACACCCTTGGCAGAATCCACCACGATGATGGCAGAATCCACGGCTGTAAGTGTGCGGTAGGTATCCTCGCAGAAGTCCTGGTGACCCGGAGTATCGAGGATGTTCACCTTATATGGTTCGCCAGACTGTCCGTCTGGGAGATAATCAAACTCCATCACAGAAGTAGATACAGAGATACCACGCTGCTTCTCGATGTCCATCCAGTCGGAAGTGGCAGACTTGCGTATCTTATTGTTCTTTACGGCACCAGCCACCTGTATCTGTCCACCGAAAAGCAAGAATTTCTCGGTCAATGTTGTCTTACCAGCATCCGGGTGAGAGATAATGGCAAACGTTCTTCTTCTTTCTATTTCTTTCATCTATGATTTATATGATTTTAAAATGTATATATAAATATGTATATAATGCTGATTTTCGAATATAGGAAATCGCCATCTGTCGTCCGACTTACATGTCGTCGTCAAATTTCAATCCCTCGGTGCGATCCTTGATATAATAGTCGCTGAGCAGTCCCACGAAGGTAGTTATCTCCTTGATGGCACGCTCTGTTTCCGGCGTAATCGGCTTCTTCTGCAGTCGGAGCAGCATCACTCCGTAGAGGGCATCCAGACAGGTTTCTATCTCGTTGACGTCCTTGTCGCCCCTGTTGCGCAGTTCTACGATGAATGGCAGCACCTTGTAATATTCGCCATTATAGATAGGGAACTTGGTACTCTGCAGCAGCATGCCGTGCAGGTCGATCACATCCTGGAGCAGCACCTTGTTGATATTGAGATGTCCCGATTCGCGCTTTCCCTCCTCATTCATCATGCGGATGAGATTGCCAAACCAGTCGATTTCCTCCTCCTTCTGTTCCGGAGTGAAATCAAAATTTTCGATATAGTGCTTCTTGATAACCGGGAGCGAACAGCCGCAGGCACGGATGATATCCTCCACCTGCCACATATACAGGAGGTATTCTGCTATACTTTTCTTCTTTAATTCCTGAGCTACAAACATCTTTTTTTAATTAGAAATTAGAAATGTTATATTTCAAATCAGAAATGTTATATTCCAAATTAGAAATTATACATACTCCCTTAGAATTCCGGGAGATGATAGAGATTGAACACGGTTCCGACGAGAGCGATAAGCGAGAAGATAATCACGATACTTCCTATTACCTTATTAATAATAAGGATGCCGTTGGTATCAAACTTGCCCCTGATCTTGTCGATGAGCCATGTGAGACCGAACCACCACATCAGCGCTCCGAACATGATGCTCAGATAGCCCACGCTCATCTCCAGCGGCATATCCGGCACTACGAAGGCAAACTGGGCAAAGGTGGCCATGAAGAGGAATACGATGAGCGGATTGGAGAGCGTAACGAAGAAGGCGGTGATGGCATTGTGCCAGAGCGTGCCCTGCTTCTTGCTGCTCTGATGCATGTTCTTCGTAGGATTGCTCTTGAAGCAATATACGCCGAACACCAGGAGCAGAAGGCCTCCGAAAATCTGCAGATAGAACTTGTTTTGGGCATTATTGACAATGTCCATCACGAAACTCATTCCCAAACCCGTGAAGAGTGCATACACGATATCGCTGAAAGCGGCACCGACACCCGTCACGAAACCAAACCAGCGGCCCTTGTTCAAAGTGCGCTGGATACACAAGATGCCAACAGGTCCCATTGGGGCTGAGGCAATCACACCTATGATAATTCCCTTGAATATAAAATCAAGTATATTTATCTGAATCGGAAACACTAAATTCATAACAAGGCGCAAAGTTACAAAAAAAAGGCCATATCTTGTAATTTTTTCGTGTAAAACTTTGTTTGTTACAAACTTTTTTATATCTTTGCACCATAATTCTAACTAAATAAATAGAAAAACATGACAGAGAATGCACTTAAGCCATATGTTATAGGTTTGGACCTGGGAGGTACCAATTCCGTATTCGGCATCGTAGATGCTCGTGGCGAAATAAAAGCTACTACTGCTATCAAGACAGGTGGTTATGATGATGTTAATGACTATGTAAAGGCTGCCGTGGAAGCTCTCCAGCCTATCATCGATACCGTGGGTGGTATCGATAAGATTAAGGCGATGGGTATCGGTGCTCCTAACGGCAATGACTATAGCGGAACTATCGAGTTCGCTCCTAACTTGGCTTGGGCTCACGATGGTGTAGTGCCTTTGGCTAAGCTCTTCAGCGATGCGCTGGGTGGTCTGCCTGTGGCTCTTACCAATGATGCCAACGCTGCTGCATTGGGCGAGATGACCTATGGTGTGGCTCGTGGTATGAAGAATTTCATCGACGTGACACTCGGTACGGGTGTTGGTTCCGGCATTGTGATTGATGGCAAGATGGTCTATGGCTGCGATGGTTTCGCAGGCGAGTTGGGCCATGTCGTCATGGTTCGCGGCGAGGAAGGTCGTCTCTGCGGTTGCGGCCGTAAGGGATGCTTGGAGGCTTACTGCTCTGCTACTGGTGTGGCTCGCACAGCCCGTGAGTTCCTCGAGAAGAGCGATGAGCCATCTTTACTTCGCGATATGAAGCCAGAAGATATTACTTCTTATGATGTCAGCGTAGCTGCTGGTAAGGGTGATGCTTTGGCTAAGCGAGTATATGATTTCACTGGCAAGATGCTGGGTGAGGCTTGCGCTGATTTCGCTGCGTTCAGTTCTCCTGAGGCATTCGTATTCTTCGGTGGTCTTACCAAGGCTGGTGACCTCCTGATGAAGCCTCTCAAGGAATCTTACGACAAGAGTGTATTGAAGATTTTCAGGGGCAAGGCTAAGTTCTTGATCTCTACTCTCGATGGCAGCTCTGCTGCGGTACTTGGTGCCAGTGCAGTGGGCTGGGATTTGTAAGATATTTCTCTTTAATAAGCATAAAGTTTTAAAAAAAGCATTTTGTATATTGATATTTTCGGTATACCGCTATCGTGAGATAGTTTTTTTGTGTGAATAGTACTCCCGGGGATTTACTCTGGGAGTATTTTTCGTATTTGCAGACTGTAAGTAAATGACACGATCTTTAAGTTCTTAGTAAACAGAGATTTATAGTCCATATCAAGGGATTTGCATCCCATATTCAGGAAAGAATTATATCCCATGTTCAGGTAAGAATTGTATTCAATGTACAGGTAAAAATTGTATTCAATATAATAAATAATCAAACAAGTAAAAATGAAGAAAATTTACACACTGGCTAATATGGCCAAAGGTATGATGCTCGCTGCCCTTCTGGCTGTAGGCACAACTGCTCTTGCGCAGAATGTTTCAGGTAACACAGAAAGCGGTACTGTTGAAGGCAATGAAAATGGTAGCAACGAGAATGAAACTTTCGCTCCTGCTGCTGAAAGCTCTTGGCTCCAACCTGTAAAACTCGTTGGTAATGGTCAGAAGGCTTACATCTACAACGTGGCTACTGGGACTTTTATCACCGGTAAGACTGCTACCGTGAAAAATATCAAGGATGCAGACGTCTGGACGATTAATGGCGATAAAACCCGTTGTTTCACTTGCGATAACGAGACAAAAGATCGTCTGTTCTTGGAATATATCTATGCTGTAATTCCAATCTATAAGTGGCATGCAGAGGTTTCTGACGACAGAAAAGCAACAGTTTTTACCATCGTAGAAGGTTCTACAGAAAATAGCTATAAACTCACTAAAAGTAGAGAGAAACTATTCAACAAAGGTACTGAAACTGCCTACTTCAGCGTCAGCGGTGAGAAATACGTGGCAAGCACAAACCCTTCTATTGACAACGACTGGTATTTCATTTCTACCGACCAGAAGAATGTCTATGCAGAATATACTTCCCTCTTCACTGAGGTTGCAAACCTGCTCAAGAACGAGAAGCTGAACGATCAGGAATCTGTTCTGGGCACTATCAAAACTGCATTGCAGGAGACTGCCAAGGGTACTTTCAAAACCTCTAATGCTGACATCAATACGCTCAAGACAACGATTGCAGCTGCCAAGAAAGCGATTGAGGACATCACCAATGGTATCAGCAATACCTCCGACTATCTCGAGAATGCAGAAATTACTTCTATCTATAGCGCCAACGGTACCCGCAAAGCCCAGCTGACCAAGGGTATCAACATCGTTAAGATGAGCAATGGTGCCGTCAAGAAGATTTTAGTGAAGTAAACAATAAGATTCAGACGATGGTGATCCAGACCGCCTCGCCTTGATCGCTCGCCGCCATGATGGAGGTGACGAGCTTCGTCAGCGTAACACGAGAGGAGGTCAACCTGCCCACTATCGTGTTCTCACCCACGAGAATGCAGACTTTGGGAATTACCTCGTGCAGCGTGTAAAAATCTAAAGATTGCTGCCGACTAAGGCTGAAAACTAAGGCGACAAAGGCTGAAAACAAAAAGAGGGTGTGTCAGAAATTCATGACACATCCTCTTTTTTATTTTATCAAAGTTTTTCTTCATCGATTTGTCTTCATCGGATTACGCGGAGTTATCGGAACATTCTTGCTCTTCGGATTACTCACAGATTTTCGCAGATATTTGGCCGCTGGCCAAAGGCTGGCGCCCAAAAGGAGCTGCTATTGTTTTGTCACGCAGATTTCGCAGATGACGCAGATTTTTCTTCGTGGGAGTTTTATGTCCCACAGATTCCACAGATTTTCACAGATTTTTTATGGGATCTCTGGTGAATCGCTTTGTCCGATCTCAGGGGGTATCTGTATCAACCGAACAGGTCGCATCCGCGAAAATCCGTGAGTAATCGCCACAGCAGGAAATCTCCGAATAAATTCCGTGTCATCCGATGAAGAAAAATCTGCGTCATCTGCGAAATCTGCGTGACCAAAACCTCCCACGAAAAATCTGTGTATATCTGTGAAATCTGTGGGACTTTTTACAACCTCAGGGGGTATCTGTATCGACCGAACAGGTTGCATCCGCGAAAATCCGTGAGTAATCGCCACAGCAGGAACCTCCGAATAAATTCCGTGTCATCCGATGAATAAAAAATGAATCGATGAGACCTACTTCTACAAAACCTGCAAATCCTGATAGAACCAGACATTCATCTGATTGGCTCCTCTATGATTCCAAGCATAATAAGGAATCAAGGTGAGTTTCTGATTCTTCACAGAAACCATGCCATCAGCAGCCTGATCGAGCACCTGAGCATCAGTCTGGATAGCCTTCACAGAGAACGCAGGAGCACCCTGAGACTCAGTATTAGAGATGCTATAACCATCTATCACCGAAAAAGCCGGATTCTTGGCTACAACGCTGCGAAGTACAGGAGCGCCATCATTATCAACAGCCTCTGCGCAATACACTAATGGACCACGCTCTACTGCCACCTTACCTCTGTCGTCAACCACTTTTCCGTTAGCCACAACCGTGCGTACAGGCATATCAAAATGGATGCGGATCACATCACCCTTCTTGATATTCTTCACAGGCAGATACCCCTTGTTGGCAGCCAGATCACCCTCCACAGCCTTACCGTTCACGCTCACGCTATAAGCAGGTTGCTCAGCATCACTATACTTATAAAGGTCGCTCGGAACCACCTGATTGCGAACCCATCCAGGAATGCGCACCAGCAGATTGGCACCCTTCACACCACTCTTCTTTACCAAAATCTTGATATCGCCATTCCAAGGATACTCAGTAGTCTCCTCCAGCACCACATCCTTGCCCATCACCTGGATGGTAGAAGTATTTCCAGCGAAGAGATTCACATAGATATCCTTGTCCTTCACGCCATAGAGATAACCTGGCAAAGAGGGGATGAAACGGCTCAGATTGCTCGGACAGCAGGCGCAGCCAAACCAAGGCTGGCGGGTGGTGGTACCGTCGGCATTAAACTTGTATTTGCCATCGCTCGACAATGGATTTGGATAGAAGAAACGGCCTCCGTCCATGCTCATGCCCGAAATCACACCATTATAAAGTGTGCGCTCTAGACAGTCGATATACTTGCTCTCGCCATGCAGGAGGAACATGCGCTCATTGAGATACACCTGAGCAATGGCAGCGCAAGTCTCGTTGTAGGCAGTCATGTTAGGCAACTCATAGTCGGCTCCGAAAGCCTCTCCGGCATGACGGGCACCCACACCGCCCGTGAGATAATACTTCTTGGAAACGATATTGTTCCAGATGCGGTCGATGGTCTTGATATAATCCGAATCACGTGTCAGGGCAGCCACATCAGCGATTCCGGCATACATATATCCGGCACGCACGGCATGTCCCCACGCCTCGTTCTGCTTCAGGATAGGCTTGTCGCTCTGGCTGTAGGCATCGTGGATAGAGGTAGTACCGCGGGCATCGAGGAAGTATTTAGCCTCGTCGAGATACTTCTTTTCGCCCGTAAGACTATAGAGGCGGGCAAGTGCCATTTCGGCTATCTGATGACCCGGAACAACCCTGTGCTGACCGGCTTGAGGACCCACTTCCCTGATCACACAGTCGGCATAACGCTTGGCTATATCGAGGAATTTTCTGCTGCCCGTAGCCTGATAATGGGCGCAGGCTGCATCCACCATATGACCGAGATTATAAAGCTCATGGCTCAGCACTTCCACCTTGCTCCAGCGGGTAGCACCCGACCAACCATGAGGCTGTTTTGGATTGATGGTTCGAGCGGTATAGAGGTATCCGTCAGGCTCCTGCGCAGCGCCCACCACATTGAGCACACTGTCGATATAGGCCTTCATCTTCTTGTCGGGATAGGTCTGCAGGATATAGCTGGCTCCCTCGATGGTCTTATAGACATCGGTATCATCAAAAGAGAAACCCATAAACTTGCTCACGTCCCACTCCTTGGTGTCGAGACCGGCATGTCCCGGATGCTGCAAGGTATAGGCAGCCATCTCGAAATTCTTGTAGCGGTGCTCGCTCTCGCACTTGCTGAAAGCCAACGGCACAGTTACCTCTCGGGCAGCCTTCAGACGCGCACCCCAAAAGGTATTCTGAGCGATTTTTACACTGGTAAATGGTACCTGAGCAAAGGGATAACCATTGTCCAAAACCTTGGTTTTCTGGGATGCTGAACTCTTAGACTTCGCTGAAGAAGCCGTGGCAGCCATAGCAGAAGCCTGCAACGCAGCAGGAGCAAACATTGCAGCAGAAAGTAAGACTGCAGAGAAAATTCTTTTTTTCATCATTTTATTAGGTATTTTATAGTTATATTATTGTTGCGACTAATAAATCTATCCATAGTTGTATCAGAAACCCGAATTGGATGCAGAAACCAAAATGGATTCAAAAATCCAATTATTATATAATACGATTAACGTAGCATATTTACTTTTTAAAGTGTGAAATCGACAACAAAGTCGTTTTCGACTGCAAATATAATAAAAAAATTAAAACAAAACAGATAATTATAAGTAAAAAATGAGCATTTATCACGAAAATCACAACAAATGCCCACTTTATAAGAATCATTATACCCTTTCGGGAGTAGCCTATGTTTTATAAGCTTATTTTATACCCTATCGGGAGTAGCCTATAATTTTTAAGCTTATTTTATACCCCATCGGGATGAAAATAGATGTTTAAAATCCATTTTTTACGACTCACAGCGATGTCAATTTCAGTAATTTCAGTTTTTTTTTGCATAAACAAAGAAAGAAAGGTTCAAGAAACTATCAACTGTCTCTTATACACATCTGACGC
>ERZ1026934.85-NODE-85-length-26253-cov-11.297924_pt1 | contig 26253 bp, 38 predicted proteins | sample MGYA00519462_ERZ1026934 | MGnify/ENA primary metagenome ERZ1026934 (study PRJEB26926, sample SAMN06164446) | human gut metagenome | biome: ENVO:00009003; feature: ENVO:2100002; material: ENVO:00002003 | host: Homo sapiens | place: USA | collected 2012 ...
AATAAAGAGAGCCGTAAGGCTCTCTTTATACCTCCCAATCGCGCAGTGAGTAATATCTAGGGCAAGAAGGCATCGGTTTTACCTTGTGGAGATTGCGCTTATGTCGCTCTTCAATGTTCTTATAAACATCATAAGATGGATAATGTCCTTGCAGTAGGAAGTTATCGAGTTCATCATAGGTAAATCCAAGATTATCTTCATCTGTCTTGCCGCTAAGACCATCTTCTGGCGCTTTAAAGATAAACTCGTCAGGAATACCGAGTGCTTTACCAATCTGCCGCACTTCTGAAACTGTATATTCAGACAGCACGGAGAAATCCCCAGCAGCGTCTCCGAACTTAGTGGAATAGCCAATAAAATCCTCGCTCTTATTGCAAGTGTTTGCTACCCGGCCATGTTCACGTGCGGCAATCGCATAAAGAACGGTCATGCGGATGCGGGCTGGGGAATTAGAGACAATCTGCGGAATGCTTTCGACTGAGCCTTCAAAATTATAGCCGATGTCGATAGCATTATACAGAGATTTGCAAACTTCGTCGATATTAACCTCATAACTATCAATATCGAGATAGTCAATTACTTTATTGGCAATATCAATGTCATGCTGATTACCCTGCGGCATTTTTACACCAATAACCCTATTCTTTCCGAGCGCTTTAACAAGCAGAGCCGCTGTTACGGTACTATCTTTGCCACCAGAAATACCAATGATAGCTTTGCAATCTGGACCATTATTTACGAAGTAATCCTTAATCCAATTAGTGATATTGGTAATTACGTTCTCCATGTTTTCAGTTCTCCTTTTGCTTCTAGTCTATTATATAGCATATCTAGAGCCGCATAAGCACTACCAAGTCCTGCTCTATCATCAAGCAGAATATTGTAGTACAGCTTTCTTGTGGGTTTGCGCTTCTCAATCAAAACATCCTCATTGATAGCATCAAAAGGAATGTTGTTTTGATTGAGATAGTCTGCGATATAGAGATATCGCTCTTCCTGAGAGGCACTAAATACCACGAGTTTAGCGTAAGGCTGCCACTTCCGCAGCATTTCGCTTACTTGTTCGTAAGTATAATCTTCATCACGGAAGTTATGAACTGTGTAATCAAAGTCGAAGGCGATAATAATATCACCATATCGCTTATATTCATTATAGAGTCTATCAACTACTCTATTGATGTCGAGAAATGGATCGTTCATTAGAAACCCTCCTTATACAACCGTGCGCGGATATCGTGCAAAGTGTCCTCTTTAATCATGTTGCCATCACGGAATACAGGTTGAAGTAGATTATCTTCACCAAGATGATCCGCCCAAGTTAGTTCATCTTCATAACTCTGACCATCAAGAGCTACTCGACAGCAGCCTTTCTGAGACTTCTTCCAGCTAAGAGCCTTGGGCTGCTTATAAATCATAATAGGCTTACCATTTGCATCTTCCGCGTAAGTTGCCTTAACAGCAATACCAAAGGTATCACGAGTGTAAGGATTGAAGCTGCCATCTTCCTCAAGGCACATAAAGGAGAAAGAGCCAACACCAAGGGAAACATTGTTAATAGCAAATCCATTATTCTCAAGGCGTTGATAAATACGAGCGCAACGCTGAGGAGTAATACTGTCACCATAGATAGCTTTAATGTGAGGATCAAGGACCCTATAACCTTTGCTATTGATAGTTCCACCGAAAATGTCCCAGAGACACCAGACAGTTCCCTTATCCTCAGAAGTAAGCTCATAGTTTTCAGTCAGCTTAACATCATAGCCTTCAATGAAATAGCAAAGACGATGATGCAAATGAAAAGAACAATACCCCAGTAAAGCATAGTTTATACTCCTTAATCCTTAAAATGAGAAGCAAGCTGCAAGAACATTAAAGCCAGACTCCCGGCAGTAAAACCGGTAAGATAGACTGCTGAAGGAGGAACTATTGTTCCTAGAGTCGAGCCAGCAACAATAGTAATCAGCCATAGACCATAAAAGATAATTTTCATACCTCGTCCTGTGCCTCCTCCATATCAGGTGCGGTTTCAGTCTCTTTGATGATGCCTTCAAGTACCTTGAACTCGTAAGTCTTAGACTTGAAAGCGGTGAAAGTGCGGCGGTTGACGATACGAACCACAACGCCCTCTTTAACATGAGTTTTGCCGATAGGATCGACCAAATCCTCGAAATACTTGTTGATGCGGTCCTGCAGGTCCTCGGCGGTAGTAAACTTGAAGTTCTCGATTACAGGGACACGATTAAAACCGTGCTTCTCGCACCAAGCAGTAATCTCGTCAGGGGCCCACTCGCGCTGACCATTCTCGGAAGTGATGCGGTAAATCCACATATGAGACTCACCGGGCTTGCAGCCGTAGGAGAAGATAGACTTCTTACCGAATAGCTTCTGAAAAGCCTTATCTTTCAGCTTAGAGTTATCGCCGATAGGCATGATGGTATCACTCTCAGAGGGACCGTAGTAGCCTACTACCTCATAGAAGACCTCCATGCCAGGATCAAGATGGGGTTTCAATGCCTCATGGTGAGACATACGGAACAGGTCATTGCCGTAATAGCCCTGAGAGTTCTCAGTTACAACGCAACGGCGAGTACCGAGGACATAAGCCTGCTTCAGACGCTTCTTCATATGGAACAGACGACGGAAGAAGCCATTGGGCAGCTCAGCAAAGGTGTTCATAGAACGCTGAGAAGTGCCATGCATCTTGAGGGTCATATTCAGCTCATCACCGGGACGGAATTTATCCAGATTGTATGCAAGCTGCTCGGTGTCAGTATGCATCGCAAACTCAGGATAAGTAATACCCTCTGCCTTACGGCCCTTATAGGAAGTCTTGGGAGTAGTGCTCGGAGTTTTGCGCTTAGGGATATACTTGCGGCAGAACTCTTTATCATTGATGGTATTTACCTTATCTCCGTTCTTCCAATGCTGATTACCGAAAATCTCATAGACACGCTCAAGAGAGATGACAATGCCAGAACTCTCGTTGCCACGGAGCTTAATAGCCCGCACGTGACCATTGTTTTCCAAATAACCACCCTGCTCAGTACCGTCCTCATTCTTGCGGAACAGGGTAAACTTATCGCCAAACCAACGATCGACCTGACCATCGGTCGGCAGATACAGAACCAGATCGCCGGTCTTCATATCTGGGCCGACGATAACGCCCTCGTTGAAGCAGTCTGCCAGATATAGACGATCAGAGTTTTCGTCCTTGCGGCAGTTCTGCAACTTAGTTACCAAGCCAAAATATGCCATATCTTACTCCTCCTCTTCATTCACATCGTAGCCTTGACGAATCATAACTGCTACAGCCTTATAAACCATGCGGCCGAGGCTCTTAGACTTACCCTTCCGCACGAATCCCATCTCAATTAGATTACTGATAAGCCTTGCCATCTTTTGAGAGGTTAATGGCTGGAGAATCATATCTTGACTCTTGATTTCATCAATCGTCATGGCTTCCTCGGACTCATTCAAGATGCTAAGAATACGCATCTTATACTCCCCCTCTTTTTCGGGAGAGGGTCGATGAACTCTTACTCTTCCGGGCATTTTACTGAACCTCCTTGTAGGAAATGACCTCAAGATTTTCAATCTTTGTAGAGATAGATGCCTTACCAGTATAGACTACTGCAATCTTGGTGTTTCTATCAACGCAGATGACTTTACCGGTGCGGCCGTCTCTCACTCTTACGATAGTTCCATCACAAACATAGGGCATCATATAACTATCTCCTCTCTTGTTACATCGTAATGTCGATACCTTTTTCATGCAGGATATTGATACACTCCTGCAAATAAGCATCATCATGCTCAGGATAAATTATATTACCCTGCTTGGCAGATTCATAAATCTCTTCATACTTAGAATCAGAAATCCATGTATCTTCGCCCAATGTACTTCCTCGCCAGTTAGGATTCTTCCAAATCTTATCTGGATGGTAGCCACGCTTCTCCATCTCGTCCATAATCAGATAATGATAAGCGACAAGTAGAGCAGGATCATGTGTAAAAGCGTAGTCTACAGTTGCGTGTTTCTTGCCCCAGCCTTTTCCTCTCAGAGCCGCGCATTCTCGATGCTGACCTAAGAGACGCTGACGGTCAAGATATGGAATAAGTTTTTGATGCCAGATACGAATGGTTATCACTTCTTTCTTCCTTAACTTTCTATATATATTATAATATATTTTATAACATTTTTCAAATAGGTATTTATTTTGGCCAAAAGCTGATATACACTCATTATCATTTTTTAGATAACAATAGAGAAAATAATGAAAGGGGCAGATTGTCTATGTATTCTCAGATGATGAGCGGGGAGAAAATCACTCCCTATCTAGTTCGTCTACTAGTTGATACCGAAGACGAAATTGCCACCCTTCCTACCCACTTTACCCCTGGCAGCACTTGCGAGGTTGTCGCAACTTCTAGCACTTATAGATTGAACAACCAGGGTCAATGGATTAAACAAAAGTCAAGTGGCGGCGGAGGCGGTGGGACAGTTGTCGTTGAAGGCAGCTTAGCCGACATTGCAGACATTGATAAACTATTTGGTTAAGGAGTGATTCCTAATGGCAGTCGCATTAGAAAAGCTTATTGACCTTAACCTTTTATCTCACTATGACACAAAACTCAAAGAATGGGTTAAGGAACAGATTAAAAACGGCGGAAGCATTGAAGTAACACAGCGCTCTGAGCTTCCTGAAGTGGGTGAAGAAGACAAAATCTACTTTGTAGAAGATGCCATCTTGCAATATACCACAGAAAACGGTTATCAAGAGATCGGCGGAACTGGAAGTCCGCAGAAAATTGAATGGCATGACTTTTAATTAAAAGGGTCGAAGTATTTAATACTTCGACCCTTTATTTTTTTATCTACCCATATAGTAGTTTGGATCTTTCTTTAACCACCAGTCGATGTTCTCAGGATCTTGCCAGCGCTCCCAAATTGTATCAAGAGATTCAATGTCGTGGAAGTACATTTCTGCGCCGGGCCGGATTAACCGATCGTCATGGTAGTGGCCGCAGAGCCATACCTCCCAATCAATTTTGCTCTTGATGTCCTCAAGCCAAAGTTCCATACTCTTATCCACTTTGGATTGGTCAAGACCAGAGAGAAACAAATCTCTTGGCTCCCAAGAAATGGGACAAGTATGGGTTAGGACAAAATCATAACGCTTACCCTCAACCCATGCGCCAATTTCATTCATTTCCTTTTTGGTTAGCTGTTCGTCCTTGAACCAACCGGTCCAGCTATCTGTATCTTCAGGACGGTCTCCAAGTCGATACCACTTATCTACGGAATACGCTCCGCCGATAACAAGAACAGAGTAACCATGGATATTATAGTTTTCTCCATCAAAGAGGTATCTAATATTCGGAAACTCTGGTTCATAATAGACGCCACCATCAACATCTTCGTCGTACATCTGCTCCATGAAAAGGTTTTCTGGACGCTCTTCATGGTTGCCACGGACTGCATAAATGCGGAATCCAGTTGCATTGACATTCCTCTTGTTCTTCCGGTCGGTCTTATTTAGATAGAAGTTAAGACCCATATCGCCAAGGATAATCAACGCAGTTTCATCAGAAGGATACCCAATGTGACTAAGTCTCTCAAGGACTTGACCGTGGGTATCTCCTGTGACAAGCCAATTCTTAATCACTCAAGATTTCTCCTTTCAATGCACTTTTAACGATGTTGTACTGCACATCATCAAGCAGAGTATCTACTTCTGTATCAAAAGTCTTACCAACTTTTTCGCAGAAAGTATCCGCAGTTTTAATTACATCAGCAATAGCCGCATCTGCGGAAGTGCGGGCCTGCTCAAGGTTAAAATACCCCTGCTTAACAGCTACAAGAAACTCAGGACGCTTAGGATGCAGGCACGCTTCATAGGATTCACCGCTGATGTATCTATGGATATACTCCTGAACCCGCAGGAGATGATGGAGCTGTTTTGGGTCGTAGCCATACTCGGCCAGTACTTCCAACTTGCTAGGATATTCATGCTCCATAGCATGATATTTCTCCATAGCGATACCTTTCATGGTCTTAACTGCGCTATATGGAGAGTAGTGAGCAATCTGCTCGCGCGCCGCAGTCAGACGACCCCATTCACTTTCAAAAAGAGGGTTTACCCAAGCATAAGGGGTAAAGAGAATTTCAATGAAGTTGAGATTCTGCTTGCGGAAGGTGGCGAGCATCAATCGAATATCCTTCAGATCAGTATGCTCGTTGTTTGCTCTTACATGAGTGGTGCTGATAGGCTTCTTGTTAAGAACCACTTCATCAAAAGTAGGAGTAACAATCAGTTTCGTGTCAACATCACTTTTAGGGGTTTCAAGACCATAGTTCTGAGAACCTTGCAGGAAGATACCAACGATTCTTGATTCGTCAAACCTCTGCAAACTTTCATCGAGATGGTCATGGACTCTACTCATAACATCAGTCATCGCCAATAGCCTCCATTTCTTTAATATATCTTTCGGGGATAGGATGCGCGGTAATCAATGTATCTTTGCCACGCCAGATATAAATGTTGCCTCGATAGACTCTAATAGAACAGGTATTAGTCTGATCTCTCTTGTTTTGAAGATACGAAAAGAACTTAGGGAACTTCTGAAACTGATTTATAGTTGCCCCAGACCGCTTAGCTTGCTTAGCTAATTTCTTAGCTTCTGCGAAACTCTCACACCCCTCAGTTCTCTGAACAATGCGCTCTTTACTATGACGAGTAATTTTTCCCATTATTACAACGCTTCCTCTCTTTCTGTCGCATCCAGATAGGTTCGAATAACATCAGCCTTACTCTCAAGGCTATTTGCTTCCTCGATTAGATTCTGCGCTTTCCAGTATAGCTGAGTAGCGAATTTGTCTAGGTCTTCTCTTGACTTATCGAAAAGACCCGGATATTCGGCTTCGAGGTCTTCTAAATCTTCCTCTTCATACCATTTTAGATCGAGTTCTGAAAACTTACCCATTTAACACACTCCCGTATAATGAATTCCATAGAGGATAATACCTAATTCATCGGAGTAAAGATGTTCAACGCAATCGCACTCACCAACGTGATTATATCCCCAAGAATCTAAAACATTGCTGTTATCTTGTCGGATAAAATCATCAATGATTTCATTTACCTGTACTGCACTATCCGCAGCTACCAGCCCTTTTCCATCATAGCTATATTTAGGTTCAACTAAATATACTTTATGCATTAAATCTCCCTCCATCCATTCTTCTTTATGATTGCTCTCATATTCTGAATGCCGACAGGATTCATACTATGGAGATGAAAGCTATATCCTGTGTCAACAATGTTTTTAACTTCTAGCCAATCGAGTAACTTAATATAGTCCCCACCTTCAGACGCATAGTCACCAGCATCATGGTCAAGGTCAATCAAGATATTATCATCTATCATGTTATGTTCATACTGCCAGATCGCAGTTTTAGCGGCTTTTACACTTTTAACCCAGATATATCCGCTCGGCGCCGGCCGCAAGTCATCAATCCACAGTTTCATCGTATACCTTCTTTCTTAGTTAAACAGTTCAGGCATAACTCGCGGGTTATAGTTGCGAGTTTCAATCAGGTGATTATGATTGTTATGTGCGGCAAGAATGTTCTTACCCTTAGCATCGCCAATAGCAATCATATAACCAAGACGATCTTTAGCCTCTCTTCTTTTGATTCGGCAAGCCTTAAGCATACGTCCCAATTTGACGAAAATGATGTTTCCAGGAGAGGTAAACTCAAACTTATGGAGCAAATCTTCTTGCAGCCTATCCTGCTCAGATTGTATAGTAGCATAATATTTTGTGATAGCCGGAATCTTTTCAGCAGCTTTACCGAAGATTTCTACAGCCTGCCGCAGTTCTTCATAAGCAGCCTCAGCTTATATTCCTGCGTAACGGCGTTGGTGAAGTAAAAATCCAGACCCAGAGCTTCCGCAACCTGCTGACAAATGATGTTCTTGCCGGTACCCGCTTTGCCGGTCAGATAAACGGGGATGTCCAGATTGACAATATTGAGAACCTCGTCAAACTTCTCATGCGTGGTGCCGCAAATCTTATGGGTTGCAGTCGGCGTCCGCACTTCATGAATCTCCGGCAGGAAACCATAAGTTTCGTGGATTTTCTCATCAATCTGAGGATATACTTTCGACAGGATTTCATCCACGTTGACATCGACAACTGCATCAGTCACCGCCTTCATCATCGCGTCGAGCATTTTATCTCTATTCATATCAGCAAACCTCCATGTATTTAAGAATTTCTTCAATATCATTTTCATGTTCAGTAATCCACGCACGGTTAATCACATAGGTATTTTTATCCTTGATAAGAGTCTTCAAAACTTCAAGCTCAGGCGGACGGCCATAACCATGAGAAAAATTTTCTACCATACCAGGACAAGTTTCAAGGTACTTAAAACCAATTCGTCTAAACATCGCAGGGTGAATCATCGGAAAGCAGATTTTCTGCAAGTTAAAGCGTTCGCCATAGCTTTTAATCTTCACAGTCGGGAAAATAACCTGTTTAGTTTCTTTCGTAGGCATAAAACCAATCGACAATTCAGTTTGCACACCGGACAACTCAATGAGGTTGATGGCAGATACAAGCGCCGCGCCCGCGGATGCCAGAACATCACTTTCTACGCCACAGCTACCGCCTGTAGCATAGATAATAGAGATGGTCTTTCTCTTCTTGTGGAGTTTCTCCAGTGTAATCATAGATTCCGGCAGTCCTTTAAGAGCATTGGGTACGTTTGGAACAAACCCTACCACTCTATTTTGGACTATGGGCTTAGGAATTGAATTGTAGATTTTACTTGTCAATTTTTTATTTTTAGCTAAGTTGCTCTTGATACTTTTGATCGGATCTTCATAACCATGAATCAAGAGAGACTGAGCTTCTTCATAAGAAGAAGTACCACTCCACTCTTCATTTCCATGCTCCTGAGATGAATCCTCGTTACGCATGAAACTATTATTCTCACGATTATTGATAGTATTCAGTAAACTGTAAATACTGCCAAAGTCTTCTCGATATAGAGAGTAATCAGTAGATTGCGCTGGTGCTTCAAATGAAGATGTAAGCCAAGTCTTACCAAACGGATTTGGGAATGGTATTTCAAATGGATTCATCTATGTAACTTCCTTTCCTTACCTTATATATTTATTATATCATAAATTAAATTATTTTGCAATAAATAGAAAAGACGGGGAAATGGCAATTTTCTTGCCATTTCCCCGTTTGAGAGGGTTTAGTGAATCTGAGCGTAACGCTCGCTGTCCAGCTTCTCAAGGACCAGATCGAGTCCGTCCTTGCCGCTGAGAATCTGCTGAATCATAACAGGGCTAAAGCCACTTACATAGCTAAAGCCGTCGCCGATAGCGGGAATGTTGTTATTGCGGGCGTTCAGGTTCCAGAAGATACAGCTAGGCATCTTGTAACCGTAGCGTGCCCACTTAGCCTTCATACTCTCAAAGAGAGTCTGGATGGCATCGCTGTGCATACCATACCCCCAGCCACCCCGATCAGTAGAGTTACTGACAACACACCGGTCAAATTCCATATCAGAGAAGATATAGACGCGAGTAGGCATATCCTCAGGCTTTACACTTTGCTTCATCGCGGTGTTGAGCAGCATATCAAAGACAGCTTCGATATTAGTGTTCATACCCCAATCTGCACCAATGCAACGGCACAACTTATCGGTAATGTCTGCTCCCTCGAACTTTACCAACTCAGGATTACCAGAGAAGGTAATGAAGTGGTTGGCAAAAGGACCATGAGCCTTATCTGCGATATATGCACCCATAGAAACCGCAGCCTCCATAGGAACGCCGGCCATAGAGCCAGAAACATCGACAACAGCAATGCCATTCTCGATATTATCACCGTAGTAGTTAGGAAGGTTCTCCCAATACTTCTGAAGCATCAGACGATCAGGATCGCCCAATCCCTTACGATTGGCTTCAAAGGCACGATGTGCAATGTCGTGAGGATAGAGAGCACTGGCATTAACCTTAGTCTCAGTATCCTTAGCGAAAGCCTCATACTTAGCCTTAATCATATCGCGGCGAGCAAACGCATTACGATAAATTACGCCAGCACGAGAAGGAATCTTGTCGAACTCAATCTCGTCCCAACGATTCTCAGACATGAGGCGCTCGACAATGCGGATACGCTCACGCAGAGTAGAGAGGGTCTTACGATACTGCTTTGCGGTCATGCTAAAATGATTGCGAGTAATCACCGCCAGATGGCGAGATTCCTTAGAGCTGGTATTCTCAGACTTCAGCCACTTAGCGAGCAGAGAAGGAGTCTTGCAAGAAACATCCAAAGCCAGCTGATGGCGCATCAGATTGAAAGCGTCCTTCTCCAGAGGAGTGCCAACGAAGACATACAGGTCATCCCAGCGACCGTACTCAGGCACAAACTGGAGATTACGACGCATAGCCTCAGTTTCGTGAGAAGCGAGCCAATTGGTTACGACGCGGAAGAAACGGCGCTCGCCCTGACCGCCGCGCACATCGCGCAGGTAGAACAGGCACTTCAGAGCATGGGCTTCATCCTCGTCAAACGCTGCCTTGAACAGAGTGATGCAATCTGCATCAGAACGAGTGCGGTATGCTCCGCCGAGCGCGAACAAATCCATAAGACCATTCAGAGTGGACTTATGGGTAACTGCGCCATTCTCAGTCAAGGTAAAGTTGGTATCTTGCTTCATAGCGTTCATAAAAGTATTCATCGTATCAATCTCCTTTTAATTTTTAGTTACTCCCTTGGACAAGGGAGATTAGATTCTAGACCCTTTCTTTTCGGTTCCGTTGGGTTTAACCACTTCCCTACCTCCGCCATATAGTGGTGGGGAGGGCAGGATTCGAACCTGCGTAGCATAAGCGACGGATTTACAGTCCATTTTATTTGCTGTTAAGGTCTTATGGAGCGAACGGTGAGATTCGAACTCACGCCCTTACAGGTCACACGGCTTTGCAGGCCGGGGTCTTAAACCACTTGACTACGTTCGCATATTCCGAGAAAAAACTTCCTAAACCTCTCGGCTAGTTAATTACAGCTTAACTAGGTTTTTGCGTTTTGCTCTGGCTGTAACAGAGGACGCCATTTACGGGAAGAGTTGGTACCCAAGGTGGGATTCGAACCCACAGTGGTCAATGACCGGCAGGGTTTGAGCCTGCTGAATATACCAGTTCTTCTACTTGGGCATAAATATAGAACGAGGCCTCGCTCTATGATTTTTATTTATAGCGCCGACTCAGACACCTCTCAAGTGCAACCTCACCAGTCTCTAGCTTTATATCAGCTTCATACTCGGCATCAACTGTTTCTAGCACAATATCGTGTTACCCTTTAGCTACTATAAACCAAGTTTACTCTTGGAAGGTTTCTCGATTACCCTCACCTTCAACGGCAGAATCTACTGCTTGACGCCAAGCACTCTTTTTACTGACGGGTGCGGCGCCGTGAAGTCAGTTTAAGGATTGAGAAGAAATTCTTCCCTTACCTTATATAAATATTATATCATAATATTTATATTTTTGCAAATTTCTCATTTCTTGCTTCCATTTTGTTTCCCTTTCTCTTTCCGTAACTGCAAAAATCATCGGGGTTACGAGATTGCCACGAATCTTTTTGTGCATTGCCGTCCGAATAGATTTTCAGGCAAACTCCTAAATCATAGTATGCGCAGTCCTTACATCGCGTTACACGGGCAACATAGTTGGACAGTCGGCATAATGCACACTCGCATTTGAAACAAAGTTCTTCGTGTGGATTGGTTTTGGCAAACCACTCGCCACAGGCTTTACAGGCAGGCATTGTCATCACCTTCGTCCATCTTTGCCCCGCAGTTGGGGCAGTAGTTAGGAAGCCAATAGTTCCACTTCGTTGCATCCAGCCCTTCCGTTGATTTCTCCCCGCATACTGAACAAGTTTCATCCGCGTTCCATTGCCCATGCACTACCGGCGTAACGTCAGCAGCAGCCTGACGATTGATTGCTCTAAACACAGACCCAGTATTAAAAGGTTCTGTGCTCGTAGCAATATCATTTTTTAGAACCTTTCTATCGATGTATTCAGCCTCTTTAGACGCCAGTACCTTGTCGACCTCGGCTAATTTCCGTAGACGATTAATGTCAATTCCGTACGTTCTGGCTATTGCTTTAACGCATCCGGCCTCGATTTCCAGTTTAGACCTTTCAATTTTTTCCGGTGTCAGCCCCGTGTCCAAATATTCCCGCAGCAGCTGGCAGTGGGCAGCCGGAACCGCCGTGCAGAACCCGCCGACCGCAGTACAGTTCCCGTTATCCTCATGCCTAAAGCGGCAACGCAGGCAATTAACATTTTCCATTATTCCACTTCTTGCATCCAGAACTCGCGACAGCAATCGGGGCATTCGCGTCCCATAGTTGCGCAGTTACCTCGTGCGTTCCTGTGCGACGAAGAAATCGAGCAGGGATATATTTGCAACACACCATCATCTCCGATGCGTGCTTCCGGGTACTGCTCCAGAAATACGCTCTGCCGCGTCTTGTACGGGTGCTTCTTCGACCATTGCTCAACGGCAATGATGATTTTCTCGAACTCTTTATCGGATGTGCTGCTGCTAAGAGTACATTTAGTTCCTTCAAGTGGACAGCCCTCGCTGCAATAACTGTAGTAGTTGCATATTCTTTTCCGTTCTTTCAAAAATTCTAAAGCGTCCATCTTTTACCTCCTATTTCTCGTCTAATTCGTTGGCGGAGGATAAGAGACTCGAACTCTTACGCCGTTGTTCACGGTTACTAGCGGTTTTCAGGACCGCTCCCTTACCAATTAGGGTTAATCCTCCGAATAGAGCAGTTTTATATCTTGCTCAGGATACTTTCTTACAGGCTGTCAAGCATATCGTTCTTGGCAGCGATGACCTCGTTCAACTCATAGAGGGCATCGTCCTTATAATCGACCATCTTATCGAGATAAGTCTCCGCATCGACATACGCCCAATAAGCCTCGTCAACCTTTTGATTGGCACGGGCAACACGCTTCTTGGCAATCTTCTCCGCGCACCGCAGAGCAGCGAGCTTCTTACCCTTCTCCAGAGAGAATGCATCACCAGCATGGCAAACTGCAACCCCTCGCACAGTCTTACCTGCATAGGTAGAAACCGCAATTACGCGAGAACCATTGGTATAGAACTTGTACTTCTCAATCGGATACATAACTTGTAACTCCTTTTTCTCATTTACTATATATATTATAATATAATTTTTAATTATTTTCAAACTGTGCTTTTGATGGAGAAGAAGTCTTTTCTTCTTTTCTCTTATATACATATAATACAATATATTTTGAAAAAATGCAAAAAAAAATAGGATAAGCCATTTGGCTTATCCTATTAAATCATTGAAACTTCCCCAAGCAACATCAGCGACAGGAGAATCCCATGTTCCATCGCCTCGAAGATACTTTTCGTTATCATTAGCTTGAGGTGCTGGTACTAAACCTCTCGTGCCCGCAGCCGTAGAGGAAGCCCCAGTCATAGTATCTACATTGTTTTGAACTACTGTCCAGTCACTTGCTTTATAGTTAGAATTATAATCGCTAATACATATAATCATATCACCTACTTCAAGCTTGCCTAGAGAAGCAATCTCGAAAGATGCATTAGCTTTATATGTCCAACCGACTTTGTAGTTCTTTAGACTAGTAAGATCGGCAGCACTAGAGACGACACCTTTAAAGACTAGAGAAGAAGAAACCGCGGTTTGCAAGGCATTGACCGCGGCTCTTGCTTCTTCATCTTTAAGGGAGTAAATGGTACTGCCGAGTTCTACATTGGAAATGTACTTATTCGCCATTTACTCACCATCCTTTATTTTCATAAACGAACATTTAGCTCGCTAGTGCTAGATTACTGTACGGTAACTTCCTTCTCAGTAACAACGACATCATCAACAGCAAGTTCAATTGCACCAGCGGTAAACTTGGTTTTATCGGCATCAACACCAGCCTTATCATAGTTAACACCAGAAACAACAGAAGTCTTTTCACCAGCAAAGGTAGCAGTAATATCGGCAGAAGCTCCAGTGAAGGAAGCAGCAAACTTATCACCAGTAAAGGTAGGAGCAGAAGCCTCGGCCTTAGTAATACCAGTAACAACAGTAGTACCAGTAGTAGCCAGTTCAGGAAGCGTACCACTATCGAAAGCGCCTTCTGTGTAAGAAGCCTTAGCGCCCTGAGTAAAGGTGGGAAGAGCATTAGCGGTAAAGGAGAAGCTCAGAGTCTCGCTCTTTTCATCAACATTAGCACTCCAAGTAGCCTGAGAACCAGCGGTAAAGGTATCATCACCATTTGGAGTAAAGGTATCAGCAGTCTTGGTAGGCAGAGTACCAACAGAAGTAACCTTCTTAATAGTGTCGGTAGCAGGAGTAACAGTCACTTTAGGAGCAGAAACAGAACCAGAGATCTGAGTACCATTCTCGTCATCCTTAGCAATAGAAACAGTACCAGCAGCGGTAACAGAACCCGTTACATCACCGGAGGGAATATAGTCACTCTTAGTTAAGGTAGCAGCAGTAGAAGTCTGAGTCAACTCAACAGCAATAGAGCCAGCAGCGTTACCCTTGGCCTTCAAGCCAGTAATGGTCTGACCTGTAACTGTACCAGTCGCTTTATTTTTTTTGGAAAGAGCACCAAGACCCATATCATTAGCAAGAGTATCAAGATTGATATTAGCAGAAAGATTCTGAGCACCAATAGTGACAGTCTTTAGAGCATAGATGTTCTCATCGCCGAGCTCATGCCAGATAGCAGGCTCACCGCCGTACACATACTCCTTAACTCCGATGATAATTACATCGCCAGCAGCAGGATCAGTAATATCATTAAAGGTGGTGACTACGCCACGGAAGTGCATAGAGCCGGAGATACCAGCAATAGCAGCTTGAACCTGAGCGCCAGTTACAAGGCCCTGCTCATCTGCGCTAACATTGGCAGCGACGTCCTTCTTAGCAGCAGTGCCAAGTTTGGCAAGCAGCTCACGAGCCTCGGCATCCTTTAAGTAATAAGTCTTATCACCGATTGTAAGCTTAGAAATCACAGGGGTATTCTTAGGATCAAAAATAGGCATAATTAAATTTCCTCCTAAATAGATTATTTGAAGACAACGGTTTCGTCTTCTAAATTAACTGAAGCACTAACCTTAGTGTTCAGTTCATCTGTAATCGCTTTTTGCGTCATTGTACCATCCACATTCTCTCCAGTAGTAGAGTAAAGCTTCATAATACCAGCGGTTTCCGCTGACGCGGTCGGAAGCGAACCCGGTCCAATTAAAACAAACTCAACGCCATTGTAATAATACAAGTCGTTGGTGTTATTGGCATCAATATAAATCTTATTTCCGCTAGGAGTAATCTCTTTATCATTGACAAAGGCTTTACCCTCAACGAACGTGACCATTTGGAAGATTGTATTTACATACTCAAGACTTCCATAGGTAGAAACGCCGTCACCTACTTTTACGCAAAGACCTAATCTAGCCGTATCGACTAGACATACTTCACCTTTTACTGGAATAAAAGTATCTTTGACCTTCTCGTAATTGTAGTCATTATCACGGCGCAACTTAAAAATAGCTTCAACTCTTTTTGTAGCCATTTAGTTATCCTCCTTATACAGGGATAGGAGCGCCGCCAGCGTCCAAGATAATTGTATCATCTTCGCTAATAAATGGAATAATCTTGTTATTCTCATCGACTACACAAGGCACCCAATCTCCATCGATATAGATAGAAATTAACTGTCCCTTGCAGTCATACTTGCTTACCCATAAATTAGCATCAACCATAGAGCCGAAAATGCTCTTTTTAGTAATTGGCTTCAGATTGCCTTGGTCATCGTAGTAAGAAGCTTCAGACTCTCCTTCTCCACGCGTGAGAATGAGACTTTCCTTCGGAATACCACCTTGGGCAATACTGCTTTCAATTTTATCTTTATCAGAATAAACGACATTAAAGCCCATTTAGTTATTCCTCCTTACTCACAGTATAATAACCATCCACTAAAGTCTGTTTATATCCAGCTTTAATGAACTCTTCTGGTACTTGCTTATTAAATCTTCCTCCGGTAATCTCAATAAGCGGATTGCCTTTAGCAGCGATATTAACCTCGCCGGAAGTTTCAAAAGTACCACCAGAAATATAGCAGTCAGCTACATTAAGGTTATCATTTAGTTTAACAACCTGGACATTCATATCACCATTACTTGTAGAGAAAAGACCACCTGTAATAGTCATTTTCTTACCAACATGATAGACATAGCCACGAATATCGCCGCCGTTGATAGTAGTCACGCCACCATCATCAGTCTTGACCGTTGTGTAATTATTGATAATTGTGCCACCGTTAATTACTAAAGTAGGCTCAGCCGCGTTGACACCTTCAACATGACCTTTATTCGGATCGGTAGAATTATAGTCATAATAACCATTCTCGATTAAACTAGAATAGTTACCTGGACAGCTAATAATACCTCCATTGATAGTTGTCATACCGTGATTAAACAAAGTATAATAACCATTACCCTTTTCATCAATAGAACGAACAACGTAGCCATCATCGAGAACAAGAATTCCGCCGTTGTTAGCCAATGGCGCTTTTCCGTGCTTATTGCACTCGATGGTGCCTTTACCTTTAATCGTTAAAGCGGCATTTGCGGCGATGGCGATCGGCGTAGCTTCGTCATTCTTAATATCGTTGTTATTCAAGTCAAGAACGATTTCTTTGCCAGCCGTTAGAGTGATTGGCTCGCTATATTTACTATCTAGTTTAATAGTGCTTCCCGCAGGTGCGTTCTCTAAAGCATCTTCAATGGAGTCATAAGAAACGCCATCTACTTCTACTTTTGTTCCAGCTTCGCCAAGAATTTTGATTACATCAAGAGACGAAGTGATCTCCGCTCTTGTTTCATCGTTAATATCTAATAAGATACGCTTCTTATCGCCGGTTGTAAAGAATAGTTGACCTTCCTTAATAGGCACGTTTTTTAGATTGTCATAGGAACCTTTGAAAAATTCTAATTCAGCCATGTTCACAAATCCCTCCTCTCACATAGATATAAAAACTAAGGCAAATCATTTTGCCACATTTGGCCTGAAAAATTCTAAAGCCACTTTGCGTTTGCACCGAGCGCGGTCCAGTCTTACTCATATACAAAAAGAAACCCCTGTCACGAATGACAGGGGTTAGGCAGGACACTTGCAGGCGTCAAGCTCTCTCGGTTTTCTCATATATATGATAAACATTGCTGCAACAATGAACTGGTGCCAGCTCTGAGAGTTGAACTCAGTCCTCTCGCCGTATGAAGGCGGCATCTTAACCATTTGACCTAGCTGGCATATAGCCCTCTTGCGAGGGCTATTCTTAAAAATTATCGAACTTATTTACCATAGAGACGCTTACTTTTGTTAGAGTACAAGACTCAACAGTCGTGTTTTTCATCCACTGTCTACGAGCAATTTCTGCATCATCGTCAGACATTGACTCCTCAAAAGCGTCATAAGCTAAAGTCAACTTAATCTTCTGCGGGTTGACAGCTAAAGCGCCATCAGCAACCGTGGCATCAGAGGGAGAGAAAGTAATCCAATAACGGATTCCATCTTTCTCAAAAGAAATGTTACACTTATCCTTAGAGTAGAGATCAATCCTCTTGTAATAGGCTGTAGTAATCCAACCATTAGACAATCTAACGGTAACATCATAAGAGCTATTACGCTCGTAGTTGATGTTCAAATCCATAAGAGTCTCTTCCAGAGGATAACCCTGCTTAAGGTCGAAAGCGATCGCACGCAGACAATCAAAAGTAATATCAGCCACTTGCGCCAACTTAACAACATTTTCAATATCCTCTTCCCAACCGGTGCCTAGTTTATCAGTCATATAAGCACGGACTTCATCAGGAGAGGGACAGGTAATTTCAAAATGATAATGGAAGCGACCAGGACGGTTAATAAGAAATTCGTTTAACTGACGAGGATCGTTACAGGTAATGACAAACAGTTTCTTACCATTATCCATGCCATCGAACAAACTAAGCATTTCAACCTGCGGATCGCCCTTCTCAGTCTCGGCGAAAGTCTTCTCAAACTCATCAAAGATAATCGTTACCTCTTGCTGAATGGAGGCAAGAAAATTGCTGATGCCGGGAATAGCGGTGTCAACAATAATGACTGGCATATCGGCCTTAATAGACTCTTCCGCAATCATGCGAGCAAGTAGAGATTTACCAATACCCTTCTTACCGGAGAGAATGACACCGAAGTTTCTCTCACTTACAGCAAAAGATTTTAGAATCTTTTCTGCGCGACGAGCATGATTGCCATAGATTGTATCCTCGTTAATAGCGAGGTCATCATGCTTAATGAGCCAAAAACCCATCATTGGATTAAATCCAACTGAGTAAGTAGCAATAGGAAGCTCCTTATAAGTCTTTACATCTTCGCCATAGACTTGATAACGAGAACCTGCGTTTACTATGTTCATTCCTTTACGTCCTTTCAATGTATATTGGTGGATCTTCGGGGAATCGAACCCAGGACCGTGCGGTTATGAGCCGCGTGCTCTAACCAACTGAGCTAAAGATCCATATGGTGGAAAGAAGTATATTTATTGAAGCATCTAATTCTAGATGGTGCGCTTCTCCCCGTTACCGCACGAGCCACTTAGTGGTCTCCCCATGGTGGGCCAGGTTGGACTTGAACCAACAATGCTCGAAAGCCACGGATTTACAGTCCGCTGCGTTACCAATTCCGCTCACTGACCCATGTTTAATTGGCACCGGCTAATAGAATCGAACTACTACCAAGGGAGTCAGAGTCCCTTGTACTACCATTATACGAAGCCGGTATAAAACAAGACGCATTTCTTGTTGCTTAACCTATTAAGCTATCTATCCTGTTATTGGCGGATGGAATCGGACTCGAACCGATAATACACAATATGTGTAATTGCTGTATGCGTCTTTATCTGGTGCGGGCGACGAGACTCGAACTCGTACGAGGGGTTGCCTCATGGGATTTTCTTACTACTCTATGTCACCATAGCCACATTTCTGTGTTGTAGTCTGGAGTACGTCTTTACCATATCTTATTCAGACTTAGGTAGCTGGTGTATACTCTCTACACATTTATTCTTTAGGGCTTTATTTCTTCCTCGGTAAGTTTCTGTTAAAGCATGACAATTTGGACATAAATAACGGAGATTAGTTTTTTCATTATTGGTGTTATCTCCATCTATATGGTCAATTTCTAAGGCAATTATTCCATCTTGCCAATGACCGTCGCATCCGCATTGTTGACACTTATATTCTAAGATATTGTGCCTTTCAACATAACCTCTAAGAACCTTTTGAGTAACTGGACTATCTTTCACAAAAACTTCATTCAGAGAATATTTTTCTCTATCTTGCCCCTTCAAATTACATTCTTTCCCCGGAGCATCATACCATCTCTACCCTGTAAAGTGTGAAACATCAATTCCATACTCAGCAATCTTCTTTTTTAAGGTTTGTTGCGCCCCTCCGCCAATCTTACGACCAGCTTTAATTAAAACTTCCGCATAAGAATAACTTGAAGAACATAATTCTTGAAGCCATTCTTTATCATATTTTCTCATTTAAGTCTACCACCTTTCATTATATATGAAAAATAGTGTATTCCACTTAAATGAGTCTACACAAAGAAACTTAGCACGGCGTTCTGTATTCGCCTTCGCCGTTTTAGCCAGCCTCTACTCTAAGAGTTTCCTCTTAGGCACTCTCTGCTATTATTACATAGCAGTATCCATGTTTTTACGTGGATAGAATACATCAAAGTCCCAGGTGTCTACCGATTCCACCACGCCCGCAGGTGTTAATAGTCAACAATATCTTTTTCGGTTGGGCAACTGATTTCGAAACCTACGAAAATATCGTTGTCACAAGCCATATTAGCGATAAAATCGAGTTCTATGGCATACTTGTCAAGAGTTTGAATGTCATCTTCATACTCTTCAATGATTTCTAACTCAGAGTTGATCGCATCTAGCTTCTCTTCAAGAGAATTATTCGCGCTAGAGATAAGTTCTAACTTACGGTTAGTCGCTTCAATCTGAGATTTGGCAAAATTTTTGCCAGCCCGCAGTCTCTCTGCTACAACTCTCAGCTCTGTTTCATCAATCTTCCTAATTTTCTCATAAGGAGCATTTACTTCACCATATACCTTGGTGCTACGAGAGTAATCTGCAATAGGCGCAAATTCCTTTTCGTGTCGTGCAAAGAAATATAAGTATTGTGACATAAACTCACTCCTTTAGAAAAATGGTCGGGAGTACAGGATTTGAACCTATAACTTCGTGTCCCAAGAAATCATCATAATGCCGTCGTGGTCTATGTGCTAGACCTTCGATTATTACACGCGCTCTACCAATTGAGCTAACTCCCGAAATGTAGTTTTGATAAAGGTTGACTACAAACCTTACTGGTGTGCGTTCCACGCCAAAGGGTTCTTCCGCGCGCTAAGTCCCACTCTTTAGAGGATTCAGTATTCGAGCTGCAACCTTCCAGTTCTCTACTCTTGCTCTGCCGAATCAGAGTGTCGCCCATTTAAGAGCTGCTTGCGTTTCTCCCACAAGCGGGATATGCCGTCGGTAAGTAGTAGATTTTGGCAGCGGTGGAAGGGTTCGAACCTTCGAATACATGGGTCAAAGCCATGCGCGTTAACCACTTCGCAACACCGCTAAATAATCAAGACGCTAAAGAGTTACAATCAATTTATTTCGTTCTTTTGTCGATTAACTCTCTCTTACCCCAAAAGAACTAGCCGACGGGCATCATAGGATGATTCTTCACAATCCTCTATATAAACTTTCTTTATAGAAAATAAAATTGCTGAATAGCGTCTTATTCTAAATCATAACCCTTCATTTAGGCGGTTAAATTCCTCACCTTAGCTTTTGTTTATTTGTTCTAAGGCAGTTTTGTGTGTGACCACTGTAGCGCTCCCAACGCTGGTACGGGATACAGGACTCGAACCTGTGACCCCTTGCTTGTAAGGCAAATGCTCTAACCTGCTGAGCTAATCCCGCATACGACTTACCTGATGTAAGTCGCCGCAAACTTCTCCTCAGAAATTAAAAGAGGCTGACTTGCACACCCGCCAGATTCAATGTTAACGAACATAATCATCGACTTCTTCGTCTCCATATCTGTTGCTCTGGCAACTGTACGAACCAAACCCTTGTCGGAAAAGTAGTAGCAACCCATATCAATTTTCTTCATACCATTTACTTCCTTTCTTAACTTTCTATAAATATTATAACAAAAATATTATAACATTTCAAGACCCACGAAAACTTAGACTTATGACTCCATAGCTCTCGCCTGTCTTCGTTCTAAAGAGCTATCTCGACGTCTGGCAGCAATGACTTGCTAATCATTATATCTTCTTCTATTAGTAAAGAAAGATTTGCTGTATAGGTCTTTATATAACATAGGAAAGGAGTGATACATAGTCCCCACCAAATGGGGATTGGTCCGAGTGGCGAGTCTCGAACTCACGGCCTCTAGATCCCAAATCTAGCGCTCTACCATCTGAGCTACACCCGGATAGGTGCCCCGCCATTTAAGGTCTTACGGGCTGACCATAACAAGACGCCTTTTGTGTAATTGGGAATCGAACCCAAATTGTTTCTTTTGTAGAGAAATGTCTTAACCTTTTGACTATTACAATAGTAGTGGTTGCAGTAAGCGTCTTCTCTTATCTTCTATAAATATTATAGCAAAATATTTTTAGAAAATCAAGTTGTCGTAATAAAGGCATTATAGCCCTTACCCTTTAGGTCATTTACAACTCGTGTTGCGTTAACTTTTACAGAGAACGCACCAACTTGAACCTTCCAATAACTACCAACCTTGCGGACATAAGCATTCTTATATCCTGCGTTAATTGTGTCTGGAAGAGCTTTAATCTTCGCTAAAAATGCGTCGGCATTAGCTTTCTTACTAAATGCACCAAGCTATACTCTGTAAATAACTTTTGGCTTTAGATAAACAGCCATTATATTATCAACAGGACGATTAGCAAGCGCCTTTGTGATACACTTGCCATCACGCAATATCTTGGTACTTCCGCCTCCGTCAAGGTTAATAGCGTAGTCAACCTTGAGAGTCCGCAAGAAAGATTGCATTTGTGAGAAGTTCATGCCAGGAGATTCAATAGCTACAATAAAGATATTTTCTTTATTATAAGCCAGAATAGTTCTTCTAGCCTTGTAGTTAATCTCGGAAGCAATAGTAATAGGAACTGCGGCGCCCGCCTTAATCAAGACTGGATAACCACTTACGAAGTCCTCAAACTTTTCTTGACCAATCACTCCGTACTTTAACTCTCCATTAACCGTTCCAAATCCTTCTTTATAAGAAGAATTAGAACTGATGATTATACCTTCATCGGTATAGTTAAAGGCTGTTGAACCATCAGTCATGCTGAAGAAACCACCATTGGAAACGATAGAAGGTTTAACAGCGCAACTATCATAGTAGGCTTTCAAAGTCTAACGAGGCTGTTGACATAGCGCCATATCGAACTTTGAAATCTCGACCTTTGGGATTTCTACAACTGTGATATAGGAATAACTAGTTGGATTATAAATCTTCATTTTATCACCTTCCTCAATACCTATAAAGAAAAAGATAATTAAATTAAAGAAATATCTCCAAATGGTAGTCTGGGTGAGACTTGAACTCACGACCTCTCGATTATCAATCGAGTGCTCTAACCGACTGAGCTACCAAACTATATGGCGCGGGGAGAGAGATTCGAACTCCCGGACCCATTGCTGGATCTCCAGTTTTCTAGACTGGCGCCATCAACCACTCGGCCATCCCCGCGTATTGGTGCCCGCTCAGAGATTTGAACTCTGGACCCACCGATTAAGAGTCGGTTGCTCTAGCCAGCTGAGCTAAGCGGACAAATTTGGTGGAGGTAACGGGAGTCGAACCCGTGTCCGAAACACCTACCTAATCAGAACATTCTTACACGATAGTTCTTATTTATGGCTTTTGAATAGAGCCGCAAGTCAAGAACAAACTAACTGAACTATAGGGCCGTACCGGTTATAGTACAACGCATCCACCACTTTGTTTTTAGAAGGAAAACAAAGAAACCAGAGGTATACAGTTAATGGTCAGCGAGCAAAAGCTCAAGCTGCCATGTGAGAATTGAAATAATCGTTGTCAGTTAATTGTTTGTTGCGCCGTAAGGTGGTCACCTACCCGTGTGTTCTAACTTCTCAATGCCCCGTCGAAACCTTTATACCCCCATATTGGTACGCCATATTGGACTCGAACCAATGACTCTCAGTTTAGAAGACTGATGCTCTATCCAACTGAGCTAATGGCGCTTATTTATTTCGATAACGAAGCCAGTCTTTATAGACTTCTTTGCGAGTTGGATATTCTTCGCTTCTGTGCCACCAATACATTTGGCGGTCATGCCATCTGCGGATTTCGTATTGATAATACTGCTCAAAACTCTCAGGAATACGAGAACAATAGTCACAAATATCCCATGAGCAGAAATACCGCTTATATTTAGAGTGCTTCAATTCAAGGTCGTAGTTTCGATTAAGCGCACGCCGCACTTTTCGATTGGCCATCGCTTTCATACCCCGATTGTGGTCTTTCCAGACTGGGTGCTTTCGATACGACCGAGACATACTTAACACTCCTTATCTTTATACTTTTGTTTGCGGGAATAGGAACCTTTTCCCTTCTTAGCTTGCACAGAAGATCCTCGATGCTTGAACTGAAGCCACTCTTGTAGTTCATCGCCAGTTTTCTTCATAGCTTGCTTGTAAATCTTCTTATTCATTTCTAGACCCCTTTCATCTTGTATGTACCAAAAACATATGATTGAAAATTGCTGTTTGGGTCTCGTGGGGTGACTGGTGGAATTCGAATCCACGACAACTTGAGCCACAATCAAGCGCTCTAACCAACTGAGCTACAGCCACATGGCATCCCTTGAGAGATTCGAACTCCCGATCTTGTGATTCGTAGTCACACGCTTTGTCCAACTAAGCTAAAGGGACATATCTATATCGGTGCACAGCACCGATATAGGGCATCATTAGATACCGTGCTACTACCAATTGGTAATATCCATTTCGTCGCTAGAGCGATTCCACGTCTTGTGGAAGTTGTAGGCTACTTCCTAAGCCTATGGAGCTGGCGACAGGAATCGAACCCGCGACATCTTCATTACAAGTGAAGCGCTCTACCTGCTGAGCTACACCAGCATATTGAATTTTATGGGACGATGGAGGTGGGGATTCACCGATAGCTACTCCCGCAGATTTCAAACTGCAAACCCCTACTTTTCTGACTCTACACCCGCAGGCACGGAGTGACCCGTTCAAAGTTTATTGTCATGTCAGCAAGACAAGACGCTTTTCACGTCAGCTACTTCCTCTTGGTGGCCTCCGCACCGTGTACTTAGGCATCAGTACCACTAATAGATTTCTGTGCAGGCACAGCATATCCTAAAGACTTACTCTTTGTTCTACGGAGTTTATTCCTCATTTCCCTGGCGTCGGGTGAAGGATTCGAACCTTCGGACCGCGTTTCCACGGTCGACAGTTTAGCAAACTGCTGCTTTAAGCCACTCAGCCAACCCGACATATAAAGACATGATGTTTACTTCTCACTAACTGTGGGTTCTACATCAGCAAAGATCATGTCATCAATGTCTTGGAACATAGAAAATAACCTCCTTATTTAATTTTACAAGACGCAAAGAAAATTATTTGCCGGATTTGAACCAGCTACAGTCAAATTAACAGTTTGATACTCTACCAATGAGCTAAAATATTTTTCAAAAGAAAAAATTTGCTGTGTGCGTCTTACCCATAATGGCTTTATGCCTATGGTTGCGGTCGGACGATTCGAACGTCGTCTCTAGCTTATGAGGCTAGTGAGCTACCGTTGCTCCACCACCGCAATGGCACCGCGGGCTGGACTTGAACCAACGACGCGCAGGGCTTCAACCTGCCGCTCTACCAACTGAGCTACCGCGATATAAAGAGCAGTTTACCGACTTACTCAGGTCAATATGTTAATCAGCGATAACAAACTTACCGCACTTGCTAAACACCTGCACCGGCTTACCCTTCAGGTCACGCTCTTCCAGCTTATTGAAAGGACAGACAAACACATTGGAGTCGCCAGCTCGCTCCATCACACTGCCGCAATTAGGACACTTATGCTCCTTCTCCTTGGTCTTAGGAGCCTTAAAGCCCATTGCCGCACCCAGAGTTGCAAAAGAATTGAAAGTACCGTGAACCTGCTTCATAATATCTTCTCCTTTTCATCTATGTATATTTCCTATTGTTAATGGTACTCCCAGTCAGGATCGAACTGACGACACCGCCGTGAAAGGGCGGGGACTTAACCACTTGTCCATGGGAGCATATATTACTTTTTGTTAAAGAAGAAGTATAACTCCTCCGGTTATTGTCTTGGACTAATTAAATTAGGTGGTGATCCCAGCGAGACTCGAACTCACATTTTCAGCTTGAGAGGCTGATTACCTAGACCAGTTAGTAGATGGGACCATAACTCGCACTTCTTCTTGCGAAGCTATTTAGGGAGCGCGGCGTCACGCACCATTCCATTTTCGTTTCGTTGTATAAGGGGGAAAGAAAAAGGAATCAAACCAAACCTAAACTGGTTTTTAACAAATATAATCAATAATCTAATAAATACCGAGAAGAACCAATTGAAAACTTCTCTTTGGTGGAACCTGCGGGACTCGAACCCGCCACCTCCTGCTTGCAAGGCAGGCGCTCTCCCAGATGAGCTAAGGCCCCATAAGATATATAGAGAAAAGTGAAGAGTGGTAGTACCATCACTTATCAGTACCTCGTACATTAAACCACTGAGGTCGAGTTCTAGTTAACGACAACGCTCGAAAAATGTCAGGAGGTGTTGCTGGCAGCCCCGCTGGGATTCGAACCCAGACTTACTCCTTCAGAGGGATACGGTTTTAGAGACCGCTGTGCTAACCATTACACCACGGGGCAATATTCAGCAAGACACAGGTTTTTGTGTAGGACTCGAACCTACTATCATTTTCATTTAAGCAAAAATAAATTATCCAGAAAAACTTGCTGTACTGTGTCTTTCTATAAATATCTGTCTCTTATACA
>ERZ1026934.86-NODE-86-length-26091-cov-6.837494_pt1 | contig 26091 bp, 21 predicted proteins | sample MGYA00519462_ERZ1026934 | MGnify/ENA primary metagenome ERZ1026934 (study PRJEB26926, sample SAMN06164446) | human gut metagenome | biome: ENVO:00009003; feature: ENVO:2100002; material: ENVO:00002003 | host: Homo sapiens | place: USA | collected 2012 ...
GGCTTTCTCATCGTGCGCCAGACCGCAGAGGCGGGTCATGTCGAGGCACTGTCTGTCGGCGTTGAGATTCAGCAGCTCATCATAGATTTTGATGGCCTTTGTGATGGCGAGGCGGTGCAGTTCTGTCTCAGTGAGCGTGCAGCCTGGGGGACGCGCATATTTCAGGAGGATTCTGAATCCCCTGCCGCTGATAGTGCGGTAACAAACCATGGTAGTAGGCTTTTTGATAGCCTTTTCCACGGCGTCTTCCAGGATGATGCTTGGCGTATGATCATAGTCGAGCATGGCCCAGTAGGTAGGTTTGCCGAAGTATTCGAGCGTTCTACCATCGGGTTTGAACTGGATAGATGGACAGATGGCAGCAGAGTTTCGCTTTTTGTTATCAGCAGCTTTTCTGTCGATATTTACCATTTGTCGGTAGTCATCCGTATGAATTTGGATGAATCTGTCTTGCATGATGAGCCATTCCAGTTCCTTCTTGCTTGACAGAGGTTTGTGGCTACTACTTCTGAGCGAAGTAAATAGCGAGGGCATGGTTTCTTCCATTAGCTTCCAAGTTAAATTGTTATTTTGGAAAAACAGTTAGCTACTTGTGTTTAGGCAGGTAGTTGATATTCAGATGAATCGCTTTGCATTGAATCAGTTCGTTGATGATGCTGACGAAGTTAGAATTTTGAATAATTTGATATTTCTGATTGACACTCTCTATATAATCATCCATTTCAGCTATCGACTTACTGAAAAGAAAATCTCTATAACTATCAAGAAATTCTTTCTCCCGATGACCCCTTGGATGCATATTTTCCTTTTCGCTCAAGTCCACCTCTCTGAGGATGAGTTGTATAGCCATGTGGATGACCTTCAGCTTATGTTCAGAGACTATTGAATACAGGAATCTCTCGTATAGCTCAGGTCCAATATGTGCAACTCTTTTCAGGTCATGGAAGTTGATATGATACCTCTCCATTTGCTGAAGATAGTATCTTTGCTCTTCTCTCATGTGATTTGCGATAATCTCCAAAAGTTTCAAATCCTTGGCTGAAAATTTGTAAGTTCTGGTTCTTATCTTCACTGTTTTTGAAATTTCCATCGTTCATTTTTGCTGCAAAGTTCGGGATTTTTTTTCTGTTGAATGTTCTGCGATATATCGCGATTTTGTTTGCATAACTTAACATTGATTAACATGGGAGTTTGATCATTCTATCTCCCTCTTGCATAATCGCTTTTCAATAACAGCCATTCCGATAATGGGAAAATAAAACTTTACAAAGAAATGCCAAAGGTGTCGGTGACACTTACTTTTCATCTTTTTTTTATGCATTGGAGCCACTACCCTCCAATTTGGATGTCTCCCTCTGATTATCAATCTTTTATCTATTTTCGCGCGGTAAGTCATAAAAAAAAGAGTATATAAAAGTGTCACCTGTCACCGTTTTCTGCTGCGCCCTTTATTGGAGCCTGTTTGTTGGGTGACGCTGGTGACACGAGTTTTCATTTTTTTTGTGGAGGGGTCTGTCACCCCTGTCACCCATCGACATTGCGAAAAAATTGGAAAAATGGGTGGTTCTTAGAAAGATTTGCATGAAAATTTCTCAGCTGAGTAGCAGTTTTTCGCCAAAATTTGTTATCTTTGCAAAAGAAATTTGTAATAAAAGAAAAATAGATATGCCAGTACAAAGTGAAGCAGCCCTCGAAAACGGACTTATAGATACTCTTCAAAAGATGAACTACGAGTATGTTCATATTGAAGAGGAGAAGAACCTGTCTGTCAATTTCAAGAAACAGTTGGAGAAACACAACAAGAAGAAGTTGGAAGAATTGGGTCGTACCGAATTTACAGAGTCTGAGTTTGAAAAGATACTTATCTATCTTGAAGGTGGCACTCGTTTTGAAAAGGCTAAGAAACTGAGGGACCTCTTTCCTCTTGAACTGGAAAGCGGTGAACGCCTATGGGTGGAGTTCTTGAACCGCACTCACTGGTGTCAGAACGAGTTTCAGGTTTCCAATCAGATTACGGTTGAGGGCAGAAAGAAATGCCGTTACGATGTAACGATACTTATCAATGGTCTGCCTTTGGTTCAAATAGAACTGAAGCGCAGAGGTGTGGAATTGAAACAGGCATACAACCAGATACAGCGTTATCACAAGACTTCTTTTCATGGCCTGTTTGATTACATCCAGTTGTTTGTCATATCTAATGGCGTGAACACTCGTTATTTTGCCAACAACCCGAATAGTGGCTATAAGTTCACATTCAACTGGACGGATGCCGCCAATGTGCCTTTCAACGACTTGGAGAAGTTTGCCACAGTGTTCTTCGACAAGTGTACATTGGGTAAGATTATTGGCAAGTACATAGTGTTGCATGAGGGTGACAAATGTCTGATGGTGCTTCGCCCTTATCAGTTCTATGCGGTGGAGAAGATTCTCGACCGTGTGGAAAACTCCAACGATAACGGTTATATATGGCATACAACTGGTGCAGGAAAGACCTTGACATCATTCAAGGCAGCCCAACTCGTATCAGAGTTGGACGATGTGGATAAGGTGATGTTTGTGGTTGACCGCCACGACCTTGACACGCAGACACAAGCCGAATACGAGGCTTTTGAGCCTGGTGCCGTTGACAGTACCGACAACACAGACGAGTTGGTGAAGCGTTTGCACAGCAATTCAAAGATTATCATAACAACCATACAGAAACTCAATGCCGCTGTCAGCAAGCAGTGGTATAGCAGTCGTATTGAGGAAATACGCCATTCTCGTATCGTGATGATCTTCGATGAATGTCATCGAAGCCATTTCGGAGAATGTCACAAGAATATCGTGAAGTTTTTCGACAACACGCAGATATTCGGTTTTACTGGCACACCTATCTTTGTTGAAAATGTGGTGGACGGACATACCACAAAGGAAATCTTTGGCAACTGTCTTCACAAGTATCTTATTAAGGATGCCATTGCTGACGAAAACGTGCTGGGTTTCCTTGTGGAGTATTATCACGGCAATGAAGATGTGGAATATGCCGACCAAGACCGCATGACGGAGATTGCCAAATTCATCCTTAATAATTTCAATAAGTCAACATTCGACGGTGAGTTTGACGCATTGTTTGCCGTGCAGTCAGTGCCTGTACTGATCCGTTATTACAAGATATTCAAGAGTCTGAATCCGAAGATCAGGATTGGAGCGGTCTTCACATACGCAGCCAATAATAGTCAGGATGATGACTTGACAGGTATGAATACAGGCAACTTTGTGAGTGACAGTATTGGCGAGGCAGACGAATTGCAAGCCATCATGGATGACTACAATGATATGTATGGTACGAGTTTTACTACTGAAAATTTCCGTGCCTACTATGATGATATCAACCTTCGAATGAAGAAAAAGAAGGGCGACATGAAGCCTCTTGATCTCTGTTTGGTTGTCGGAATGTTCCTTACTGGTTTTGACAGTAAGAAGCTCAACACTCTCTATGTTGACAAGAACATGGAGTATCATGGATTGTTGCAAGCGTTCAGTCGTACCAACCGTGTGTTGAATGAGAAGAAACGTTTCGGTAAGGTAGTTTGTTTCCGTGACTTGAAAAGCAAGGTGGATGAGTCTATCAAACTTTTCAGCAACAGCAATAATCTTGAAGAAATTGTGCGCCCACCATTTGATGATGTAAAGAAGAAATATCAGGAAATGACGAAAGATTTCCTGGAGCATTATCCAGAAGCTCATTTTGTGGATTATTTGCAAAGTGAGAACGATAAAAAGCAGTTTATCCTTGCTTTCCGTGACATCATAAAAAAACACGCAGAGATTCAAATCTATGATGAGTTTGAGGAGGATGCTCCCGACCTCGGAATGACAGAACAGCAGTTTATGGACTTCCGCAGCAAGTATCTTGACATATACGATACCTTTGCTGCCAAGGGAACTGAAAAACCAAGCGGTTATCAAGTTCCTGAGGAAGGTTCGGTTATGTTTGGTGAGCCTGATCCGATTCAGGAAGGAGCAACTGGGCTTGACGATGTGGATTTTTGTCTGGAATTGTTGCATAGTGATATTATCAATGTGGCTTATATCCTGGAACTCATTGCCGACCTCAATCCGTATAGTGAGGACTATTCGGAGAAGCGCAAGCACATCATCGACACAATGATTAAGGATGCCGAACTTCGCAGTAAAGCAAAACTCATTGACGGATTTATCCAGAAGAATGTGGATGATGACCGTGACAACTTCATGGCTCGCAAACAAAAGGCTGATGGTACAAGCGACCTTGAAGAACGGTTGAACAACTACATCGTCACCGAACGCAACAATGCTGTCAATACGCTTGCCAAGGATGAGGATTTGGATGCTTCCGTGCTCAATCATTACCTCTCGGAGTATGACTATCTGCAGAAAGAGCAGCCTGAAATCATACAAGAGGCATTGAAAGAGAAACACTTGGGACTGATAAAAAAACGCAAGGCATTGACAAGAATACTCGATAAATTGCGTTCTATTATAAGAACATTCAGTTGGGAATAAGATAATGAGTTCGATAAAAATAATAAATTCTATAAAGCTAAATTCCAAAGGTGTCCTTGCAAAGGATGCCAATGGAAAGTATGTAAAGTTGCATAAACGCCAAGGAGATATGGATGGAGCTTGCTCTGTCTATTCTTTGGCGATGGCATTGCTGTGCCTTGGCGTAGTAACTGAGGATGACTTATATATTTACAACAAACCAGACAGACGGACTCAAAAGGGAAAATTCCTAAGCCATTTCCTTGAAGAACAAGGCTTAATAAGGAACGGATATTACTTTTCCACACTTGCGAAAGAGATCAATGAACAAGACTTTGGTGTTGTGGCAACACGAAAGTATCGGAAAGATGCCAATGACATTATTGACATAATAGCCGATACACTTGATGAAGAAATGCCTGTTATTATATCAACCGATTTCCCAGATGGTGGGCATGCAATGCTTGCAGTTGGTTATGAAACGAATAATGAGGAAGATGCAATTACAAAAATTCTGTGCTTAGACCCAAGTGAAGAAGCACCTAATTTTTCATCGTGGAACTGCATCATTGATGTTGCACATAAATACAGCAAGTCTAAATATCCATTTGACAACATAACTAAATCCCAATCATATAAAGTTGCATTGGGAGACGTTTTAATAATCGAAAAAAGAAAATAAATGATATGAGCGAAGAATTACAACAGAAACTCCGTGACCAACTTTGGGAAGTCGCAAATAAGCTGCGTGGCAATATGTCTGCCAGTGACTTCATGTATTTCACCCTTGGCTTTATCTTCTACAAGTATTTGTCGGAGAAGATAGAGAAGCATGCCAATGACGCATTGGTGGACGATGAAGTTACGTTCAAGGAATTGTGGACAATGGAGAAAGACGAAGATATAGAAGAACTTCAGGAGGTTGTCAAGACCGAATGTCTGGAAAATATCGGCTACTTCATTGAACCAAACTTCCTGTTCTCGTCTGTCATTGAGAGCATTAAGAGAAAAGAGAATATCCTGCCGATGCTCGAACGCTCATTGAAGCGTATTGAGGACAGTACCCTCGGACAGGACAGCGAAGAGGATTTTGGCGGTCTATTCTCTGACATTGACCTTGCTTCACCAAAATTGGGTAAAACTGCAGATGACAAGAATACTTTGGTCAGCAATGTTCTTCTTGCACTTGATGATATTGACTTTGGTGTAGAAGCATCGCAAGAGATAGATATTCTCGGTGATGCCTACGAGTATATGATTAGCCAATTTGCCGCAGGTGCAGGCAAGAAAGCTGGTGAGTTCTATACTCCTCAGGAAGTGAGCCGTATCTTGGCAGAGATTGTAACCATCGGTCACGCTCGTCTGCGCAATGTCTATGACCCTACCTGTGGTAGTGGTTCGCTGTTGCTCCGTGCTGCAAGCATCGGTCATGCAAACGAGATTTTCGGACAGGAGAAGAATCCTACGACATACAACTTGGCTCGTATGAATATGCTTCTTCATGGCATCAAGTTTAGTAACTTCCGCATAGAAAATGGCGATACTTTGGAGGCTGATGCTTTTGGCGATACACAGTTTGACGCAGTGGTAGCAAATCCTCCATTCTCTGCCGAATGGAGTGCTGCCGATAAGTTCAACAACGATGATCGTTTCAGCAAGGCAGGACGCTTGGCACCTCGAAAGACTGCCGATTACGCCTTTATTCTTCACATGATTTATCATCTCAATGAGGGTGGTACAATGGCTTGTGTCGCTCCTCATGGCGTCTTGTTCCGTGGTAATGCCGAGGGGGTAATCCGCCGTTTCCTCATCGAGAAGAAAAATTATGTGGATGCTATTATCGGACTTCCTGCCAACATCTTCTATGGTACAAGTATCCCGACCTGTATCTTGGTGTTCAAGAAATGCCGTAAGGAGGACGACAACATTCTGTTTATTGATGCCAGCAAGGAGTTTGAAAAGGTCAAGACCCAGAACAAACTCCGTCCGCAGCATATCAAGAAGATTGTTGACACCTATCGTGAGCGCAAGGAGATAGAAAAATACAGTCATCTTGCCACACTGCAGGAAGTGGCTGAGAACGACTACAACCTCAACATTCCTCGCTATGTGGATACGTTCGAGGAAGAAGAACCTATCGACATCCATGCTGTCATGAAGGAAATCAAGGAGCTGGAAGCCAAACGTGCTGACCTTGACAAGGAGATTGAAGGGTATTTGAAAGAGTTAGGATTGGTTGAATAAACAAAAAAAGGACTTACAATGAAAGGTTACGCAAAACCATTACATGAATTTATAGAAGGTCATAAAATCCAATTTGTAATACCTGTGTATCAGCGTAATTACGATTGGTTGATTGACAACTGTGATCAATTGTTTAGTGACTTGGTAAAACTAAGCCGCTCAAACAGATGTTCGCATTTCTTTGGCTCTATTGTTACATCATCTGCGGATAGCAGCTACAATAGATTGGTGATTGATGGTCAACAGCGTTTGACCACCATTTCACTTCTTTTGTTGGCAGGTATAAAAGCAGTGAAAGCTGGTGCTATAGAGATTAGCGAAAAGTCAAAAATAGACGAAGCATACGAAGTCTTCTTAAAAGCTAAGTTCTGTAACTCTGAGCGTAAAATCAAGTTAGTTCCCATAGAGAATGACCGTATCGCTTACGATAAGATATTCAATGAAGAAGATTCTTTTGATGAAGATTCAAAGGTTACTCGCAACTACCGCCATTTCTATAATTTGTTGACGAGAAAACCGCAAGCACTCTCTTTCGACCAATTGCTTGATGCTATAGAACGATTGCAAATTATATCAATAGAATTGGATAGTGATGATGATGCCCAACTTATCTTCGAAAGTCTGAACTCTACCGGATTGGCTCTTACTGAAGCAGACAAGATACGCAACTATCTCTTGATGTCTTTGACACCAGAGGAGCAGCATATGTGTTTCAAAAACTACTGGCAAAAGATAGAACTGGCAACCGAGAACCAACCAACAAAGTTCTTGCGTGACTATCTCACCATTCAGCAACAGTTACAGCGTCCTGTCCGTCAGTCAAACATCTACTACGAATGGAAAAAGTATATGGACGGACATGAACGAAAGGAAGAATTAGTCAAGATGCTTGATTATGCGCACTACTATCAGCAAGTGACAGAGGCAAAGCTATCTACGGCAAAACTTTCAGAGAAGATGCGCCACATCTGTAATATAGAAACAGATGTGACTAATGTATTCTTTATACAATTTTTGAAATATGCCTCTGCCAATAGTCTTTCAGAAGATGAGATATTCAAGGTGATTGATTTGGTAGAAAACTATTTGGCAAGACGTATCGTGTGCAATATGCCTGGTAATGCTCTTACTCAGGTTTTCTGCGCTTTGCATAAAGATGTATTGAAAAGCATAGAGGAATATAGTTCTGCTAATGTTGAACTTGGCAATTCATATTCTGACATATTGGCTTACCATATCATGCGTCGTGATGGTAACTATCAATTGCCAAGAGATATGCAATTCGTGGAGTCAATCAAAACACGCGACGCTTATCACATGTTGAAGCCATTCCAGATTTTCCTCTTTGAACGATTAGAGAACTCTGTGCATGGTGAATATAACGATGTGGCAACCGACATGAAAAAGAAGGATGCCACTATTGAGCATATCATGCCTCAAACGCTCAATGGTGATTGGAAAGCGATGCTTGGAGACAACTTTGAGGAAATACAAGACAAGTATCTTCATACATTTGCAAACTTGACTCTGACAGGTATCAACAGCGAATTAAGTAATAAGCCATTTGAGATAAAGCGTGATGGCAAGAAAATTGGGAATGAAATATATCCCGGCTACAAGAATTCAAAGTATCGCCTGACAAAGAATGTTACGCTATGTGACAAATGGACTGAAATCGAGTTGCAGCACCGATGCAATGAGATAGTGGCTACATTCTTGCGACTTTATCCATTACCACAAACAACATTCAAACCATTGCCAAAACCCGTTGATGAAGTCTCTTTGGATAAAGAAACATTCTCTCCAACAAATAGAAATCTTAAAGGTTTCCGTTTGTTTGGTAATGAGTACAATGAAACTACTTGGAAAGGGATGCTTCTGCAAGTTGTAAAACTTGTGATGGAGCGATACACAGACATCGTAGATACGCTCTATGATGCCGAAGGTTTCTTCTGGTCTGCCAAGCAAGCAGATACAAGATACTGTACAATGATTGCTCCACAAAAATACTTGTGGACTTCAATGGATAATAGAAGTAAACTTCGTTGTTTACGCTTCTTGTTTGAGAAATGCGACATAGCCGAGTCTGAATTGGTGCTGTTGCTTGAACCAGTAAAAGAATAAAAATTATGGCAGACAAGAACAATATACCGCAGTTTGTGAATAGCGATTCTTTCATGGCAGACAAGAACTATGTGAAGTGGTTGTCTGACCTGAAGAAACGCTTCCACATAGCACAGCTCAAAGCAGCTGTCAAAGTGAATACGGAAATGCTCAAATTCTATTGGAGTTTGGGCGAGGATATTTGTGAGAAGCAGAAGCAATATAAGTGGGGCGCAAACTTCATGAAAAGATTGAGCCTTGATTTGCGTGCGGAATTTCCACAAGCAGAGGGATTTTCATGGTCTAATCTCTATAAAATACGAAAATGGTATTTGTTCTATTCTTCACAAATTGAATTTTTGTACCAAGCTGGTACAAAATTACAAAAGGTGGATAATGCAACAACCCCAATGCCAGACTTACTGCAATTTGTGCCTTGGAGACATCAAACAGTAATTGTTTCCAAATGCACTACAATAAACGCTGCTTTGTTCTATCTCAACAAGGTGATTGAAGACAACATGAGCCGTACAGAATTGGAGCATGTGATTAATGCTCAATTGTACGAGCACACCAGCAAGGCTTTGAATAACTTTGATGTTACACTGCCACAACCTCAAAACGCGCTGGCAACAGAGATTATAAAAGACCCTTACAAGTTGGATTTCTTCTCATTGCCAAGCAAGTTCAGCGAAATGGACTTGGAGAATAAGTTAGCAACCAATATCACTCGCTTCCTCTTGGAACTGGGTAAGGGCTTTGCGTATGTCGGTCGGCAGATGGAACTTGATACGCCAAGTGGTAAGTCTTACTTCCCAGACATGGTGTTCTATCATACTCGGCTGAAATGTTATGTCGTGGTGGAACTGAAGATTGTGGACTTTATACCAGAGTTTATTGGCAAACTGAACTTTTACGTTTCGGCAGCTGATGAGTTGCTTAGAGGTGAGGGAGATAATCCAAGTATTGGTATTCTTCTTTGCAAGGACAAAGATTCGTCTGTGGTAGAATGGTCGTTGCGTGGCATAACTACTCCTTTGGGGGTGGCAAGCTATCAGTTGCAAGAGGTCTATGAACGAACATTGCTTGAGATAAAGCAAGAAGCCTCTGAGGATGAATAGTAATATAGTTTAAATTCTGCCACAACTTGTGGAAGAAATTGTCTACCAAGTTGGTAGACAAATAAAACAATGTAACTGGTATGTAAGTACCATGTAAACTGGTATGTAACAGAGCCATATTGGTGAACTTAAATTAAGGATTAAAAATGACAACAACAATAAATAACGAACATAAGAAACTTAATGTCCCAAATCTCAGATTCCCTGAGTTTCAGGGGGAGTGGATAACGTATAAGATTAAAGATGTTCTAAGTATCGGCAATGGACGTGATTATAAGCATTTGAGCAATGGAGAAATTCCTGTTTTTGGAACAGGAGGGTACATGACATCTGTAGACGAATGTCTATATGATGGAGAAACGACATTTATAGGTAGAAAGGGTAGTATAAACAAACCTTTTTACTACAATGGCAAATTTTGGACTGTTGACACACTTTTCTATACGCATAGTTTTAATGGCATTACTCCGAAATTTACATATTGCCTATTTCAAACTATAAACTGGTTGAAATACAATGAAGCATCAGGCGTACCAAGCCTTTCAAAAGATACAATAGAAAAAATAAAAATCAAAATCCCTGGGCTTGAAGAACAGAATAAAATAGCCAAACTAATGTTTGCATTAGACGAGCGCATCTCTACCCAAAACAAAATCATTGACAAATTACAGTCCTTAATCAAGGGAATTAGTAGTAGAATTTTTACATCCATACAAGGAATTGAATATAGAATGGGTGATATAGTTACAATTACTAATGGAAATAGTAATGTGCAAGATGCTGTTACACAATCAAAGGATGGTTTGTATCCTTTCTTTGATCGGTCTGAGGATATAAAATATTTGCCTACATTCTTGTTTGACAAAGAAGCTATTATATATCCAGGTGAAGGAACAGAATTTATGCCACGATATTTCAAAGGGAAGTTCGCTTTACATCAAAGATGTTATGCCATTTTTGACTTCAACGAAATTATAAATGCTCGTTTCCTATATTTTTATCTAAAGACGCGAAATTCTTATTTCGTCAAAAATGCTGTGGGCTCAACAGTGCCTTCATTAAGACTTGACACGTTTCAAAAGCTAAAAGTTATTATTCCACCGAAGAAAATACAACATAGTGTATCTTTATGTCTTTCTTCTATGGAGCAGAAGTGTAATGTTGAAAAAAAGATTTTACACAAACTATTAAAGCAAAAGCAGTATCTGCTTCGCCAAATGTTCATATAAACATCTGGCGGAGCAAATATTGCTTCTGTTTCTGATATTGTTGTAATATATCTTGATGGTATTTTATCTTGTTGTTCAAAGAACGTAACAACTTTGAAATCTGCAGCAACTCATTTATATTTGTAGGCAGTAGAACACTGTTTTCCAAGAAACGTTGATTTGTGATATTGATGGTGTTCTTTGCTCCTTTCTGAATCAGTGGATGCAAATAGTTATGTGTATTTATTTCACTCATAAAATATTCATGAAGATATGCTCCAACAGCAAGACTTTTGGGTTTATAAACACCATACAATGGTGAAACAGCAACATTCTCAAGATTAAGACTTTGTTTTACTATGCCATAAGGGAATGATCCGGTTGGGCTTTTTGTATAAACTAAGTCACCATAATGCACGACATTATATTTGGATGTGTCTTTGGCTGCAAATGAACGTCCAAGGTAATCTACTTGATTTACAACACCTTGACTAGCAGAGACAGAAAACACTTGAAACAAATTAATATTGCGTTCGTTTCTTTCTGTGAGAACATCACTAAGAAATACCTTCTTCCAAGTTCCTTTATTAACCCCTTGTTTTTGCAGTTCTACCATAATTCCCTTGATTAAGGATTTTGTGGCTTGTAGGTCTGCGATTATTGATTATGCGATAAATTCAATTGATGCAGATTTTATAAAATTCAGTTCTTTGTATGAAATAGCTGGTGAGGGTGGAACACCAACAACTTCAAATGCCAGTTTCTACGATAATGGCAAGATACCATTTATCAAAATTGACGATTTGAAGAAGAAGTATTTGACTGAGAATAAAGACTTTATAACAGAACTTGGTTTGCAAAAATCATCTGCTTGGCTTGTGCCTTCACGTTCCATCCTATTTTCAAATGGTGCTACCATTGGAGAAATCACAATAACCACATATCCAGTTTGTACTAAACAAGGAATATTGGGCATTGTACCAAAATCAAATATTGATGTGGAGTTTTTGTATTACTTCATGTCATCATCTTATTTCAAAAAGGCAGTTAGTCGCATAGTAACAGAGGGGACGATGAAAACAGCCTACTTGAAAGATATAAACAGCATACGTTGTCCAATACCAACAAAAGGCAAGCAACAGGAGATAGCTCAAATGCCATCCGCTCTAAGTTCCAAGATCGATTTTGAACAAAGTATATTGAAATTATTCTATGCACAGAAACAATACTTATTACGCCAGATGTTTATATAAACATTTGGCGAAGCAGGTGCTGCTTCTGTAAAGTATATAATGCACAGAGCGACATATTGTTTTCGAGAGCAGAATCCACCGATGTTAGCATCTTTACACAAGTGTCCTTGATGGGGGTATTAGGGATTGAAAATGACATGTTTAGTATATCTTCTCCGTTCAAATTTGCAATTGCACCATTACCACCTTGCAAAGAGTTCCAAATATATCTACGGTATTTGTTTGTTTGAAACAACCATTTTACAATTGGTTCTTTAGAACGATATATACCGCAAAATGCCCCAACGGTTATAGGTGAATGCCAATTGCCGTCATAGAAAGAAGATTTGCCAACCAAAGAAGAACTTCCGTTTGCCATACAGATAACAATATCTCCATTTTGCAATTGCTGTTTTGCTGACATTTGCTTATTAACGAATACAACATTGTTATTGTAATCAAGCAAACTTCCATTAACAATATTGTTTGAGCGCATAACAAGTGTGCCACCATGTTCAACAACATCGTTACTGCTATAAGTTAATCCACGAATATATGATCCAACATTATCCAATTGTAGTCTTTCTGAATGTTTATCATCAAATACATTTTCAATAATCGCAGACTTTAGCTTCTTCAAATCCTCAATGATTTTGTTTTGGGTTGCTATGCGTTCATCAATAAGATTGAGCAACTTTGCTATTTTCTTTTGTTCTTCTATTTTTGGAATAGACATTCTAATCCTTGCGAAATTAGGATAGAATAAATACACTCTTACACCACCTTCACCATTAACATTATAATAGTAATTCATTTTGGGTGTTTTAAGAAGTTGCATAAGCCATTCGTTGTTTACCTCTTTGGTAGTCTTAAAACAAACATACAAAGAACTTATCATGCAAGGCTTTTCACCTGTATACATGGCTATTGAGCCAACATTTATTCTTGCTGGATTATAGGCAAAATCATTTGTGTGTATTATTTTATATGCTTTAATGTCTTCACCGACCATATCTCTGCCTTCAAATTGTTCAGATTGAGGGACAAATCCCCTATCATTAGTTACAGAAAACATTGGATATTGTATCTTATCCTTATTCCTTAAATTAAAATTTTCTGTAATGTCCCCTAAAATGCACTTCTCCCACTCCCCCTGAAACTCCGGGAATCTGAGATTTGGGACATCAGAGTTCTATTTTCTCTAATTATATATGTACACCTTCAAAATTAAGGATTACAATGACAACAAAAACAATTAGAGAAATTGCGTTGGCTTGGAAAACAGACAAGCAACGCTACGTTAAGCAGTCTACATACGCTGCTTATGTGTTAATTTTGGAGAATCACATTCTGCCATCATTTGGCGATTGTGAGGCTCTGAGTGAGAAACTTGTTCAGGAGTTCGTTTTGCAGAAACTAAATGGCGGACTCAGTATTAAAACGGTAAAGGACATTCTGATAGTCTTGAAAATGGTGATGAAGTTCGGAGTAAAGAACGAGTGGATGAGCTATTGTGAGTGGGATATCAAGTACCCAACGACAGAGACCAACAAAGAAATTGAGGTACTGACAGTGGCACACCACAAGAAGATCCTCGATTTCATCAAGCAGAACTTCACGTTCCGCAATCTTGGTATTTATATTAGTCTGACTACTGGTTTGCGTATTGGAGAAATCTGCGGTTTGAAATGGTCGGACATCAACACGGACAATGGTACGATTGTAGTGAACCGCACTATTGAGCGAATCTACATGGTGGAGGGTGAACGCAAGCACACAGAGTTGGTCATCAACACACCAAAGACCAAAAACTCATGCCGTGAGATACCGATGACCAAAGAACTGCTGGCTATGGTAAAACCTCTGAAAAAGGTGGTAAACACAGACTTCTATGTACTGACCAATGAGGAGAAGCCGACTGAGCCTCGTACTTACCGCAACTACTATCACCGCCTGATGAAGCGTCTTGATATCCCTCGGTTGAAATACCATGGTTTGCGCCATAGTTTTGCTACACGATGCATAGAGAGCAATTGTGACTATAAGACCGTAAGCGTGCTTCTCGGCCATGCCAATATCACCACAACGCTTAATCTTTATGTTCATCCAAACATGGAGCAAAAGAAAAAGTGCATCACCAAGATGTTTAAATCTCTTGGAAAGTAGGGGAGATAGTGGATATAAACAGCAAGTGGATGAGGTAAGTTAATATTACCTCATCCTTTGTCAATAGATAATACTAAAGAAGGATATTCTCATTTGTATTCTTCTGCGCTATTTTGGATAGATTTACATGAAAATTTCTCAGTTGAGTAGCAGTTTTTCGCCAAAATTTGTTATCTTAGCAACAGAATATTTGCATTTTTCAAAAAATAATCGTACTTTTGCCCTCGAAGACGCAATAGTGCGTTAACAACATACATCATACAAATATTATGGCGAAATACATTAACCCATTTACCGACTGGGGCTTTAAGCGATTGTTCGGTCAGGACTTCAGCAAGGATTTGCTGATAAGTTTCTTAAATGATTTGTTCGAGGGGGAATTTCAAGTCAGGGATGTCTCCTTCAAGGACAAAGAGCAGTTGGCTGATTCCAAAGATTTGCGAGGCTGCATATACGATGTCTATTGCGAGACAGATGAGGGCAAGCATTTCATTGTGGAGATGCAGAACAACTGGACGGTTAATTTCGTGAATCGCACGTTGTGTTATGCCAGCAAGGCTATTACCAATCAGCGTGAGAAAGAAAAGTCCAAAGACAAGCCTTCATTTTATGAGTTGGTTCCTGTATATGTGATCAGTTTTATGAATTTCTCTCCTCATGTCGGAGAAGAAATCAGTCAGTTCAAATCTGATGTGATGTTGAGAGAGAAAAATAGCGAAGAACCTTTCACAGACAAGCTTCGCTTCATCTATTTGAATCTTCCGTATTTCACAAAGAAGGCGGAGGAATGTGTAACAGATTTTGAAAAGTGGATTTACGTATTGAAGCATATGACTACATTAGAAAGAATTCCATTTGAAACGCAGAAGAAGATCTTCAAGCGTTTGGCAGAAGTGGCTGACAGCCGCTGCCTGAGCAAGGAGGAAATGGAAAAATATGAAGAGAGCCAGCGTCAGGTTGATAATTACAACCTGGGGATGTATAGTGCCTGGCTGGAAGGAAATGAGAAGGGGATTAAGCAAGGAATAGAGCAAGGAATAGAGCAAGGAATAGAGCAAGGAAAACTTTCTACTAATCTTGCTGTTGCAAAGAATCTCCTTGCATTAGGTATGCCAGTAAGTCAAATTATGCAAGTTACAGGTTTGAGTAAAGAGCAAATAAGCAGTTTGCAGGCCAAGAAATAATATAAATTCGGATTTAGAATCCTCAAGAAATAAAACGGAGAAAAGTTTTTAAAAGCATCTTATAATCAAGGCTTTTGCTCTTTATTGGGCTTTGGAGTGTTTCTGAAAAAAAAGTCACAATACCCGGCAGATGGTGCTGAGTATTGTGACTTTACTTTTTTATTATACAAATCTTTTCTATTCTATACTTTCTTCTATTGACTTCAATACGTAGTCGAGAATCTCATCGGTGTGGCAGAGGGAGATGAAGTTGCCCTCAAACTGGGATGGACTCACGTAGATGCCACGGTCCAGCATGTTGCGGAAATAACGTGCGAAACGTTCCTGATCACTCTTCTTGGTATCTTGGAAATTGCGGACAGGCTGGTCGTTGAAGAACATCGTGAACATCGTGCCCACGTGGTTTACCTGGATGCCCTTGCCTTCTACTATCTTCTCAAGACGGGAGAGGAAACGATTGCTGCGTTCTTCTAAGAGTTCATAAACGTCTGGTTCGCCCAACTGCTTCAAAGTTTCATAACCGGCTGCCATCGCCACAGGATTTCCACTCAAAGTACCTGCCTGATAAACTGGACCCTCTGGGGCTAATACGCTCATGATATCCGCTCTACCTCCGAAGGCTGCGGCAGGGAATCCGCCACCTACTATTTTACCAACTGTTGTCATATCCGGTGTGATTCCGAATCGCTTCTGTGCTCCGCCGTATGAAAGACGGAAACCGGTGATGACTTCATCGAATATCAGGATGGTTCCATGCTCTTGGGTTACCTTGCGGGTTGCTTCAATAAACTCACGGGTAGGAGGAACCACACCCATGTTGCAGGCTACAGGCTCAATGATGAGCGCTGCCACTTTGTCTCCGTTTTCTGCAAAGTATTTCTCTAAAGCCTCGGTATCATTATAAGGTAATACCACGGTATATTGAGTGAAACCAGCTGGAACTCCGGCAGACGAAGCATTGTTCAGCTTGGCTACTGCAGAACCGGCACTTACCAGAAGATGGTCGGCATGACCATGATAGCATCCTTCGAACTTCACGAGAATATCTCGTCCGGTAAAACCACGAGCCACACGGATGGCTGACATCGTTGCCTCGGTTCCGCTGTTGACGAAGCGAAGTCGCTCCATAGAAGGAAAAGACTCTCTTACCTTCTCTGCCAAGGTGGTTTCTGCAAGAGTCGGGATTCCGAAACTGCTTCCGTGGAAGATGGCATCGGATGCAGCCTTGCTTACCTTATCATTATTATGACCCAAGATGAATACGCCCCATGACATGCAGAAATCGATAAACTTGTTGTCATCGATATCGTAGATGTATGGACCCTTGGCGTCACGGACGAAGAGCGGGGTAGTTCCTACGCTCTTCAATGCTCTCACTGGCGAGTTGACTCCACCAGGAATTATCTGTTTTGCCTCCTCAAAAGCGGCGGCTGATTTGATTCTTTCGTTCATATTTCAGTAATGTTTAGTGTTAAATGTTTTGTATTTACTGAATGGAAATAGCTCTTAACCTATTTTGATATTCCACTCTTCTGCCTTTTCGATGATTTCCTTGGCATAATAAGTGATAATGTATTGTGCGCCAGCTCGCTTGATGGCGATGAGGCTCTCGAATGCCACGCGGCTCTCGTCCAGATAACCGAGTTTGGCTGCAGCCTTGAGCATGGAGTATTCTCCGCTCACCTGATAAGCTACCATTGGGATGTTTGGGAACTTCTCTACACCTCTGGCAATCATGTCGAGATAAGGCATCGCTGGTTTTACCATCGTCCAGTCTGCCCCTTCCTCTATGTCGGCTGCAATCTCTTCAAGACCCTGATCGTGGGTGCGGAAGTCCATCTGATAACTCTTTCTGTCTCCAAAGCTTGGGGCAGAATCTGCTGCATCACGGAATGGACCATAGAAGGCTGAGGCGTATTTGGCAGAGTATGCGAGAACCTTACACTGTTTGTCGAGACCTCCTTCTTTAAGCCTCTTCTTGATGGCTTCCACCTGTCCGTCCATCATGGCTGATGGGGCTACGAAATCAGCGCCAGCCTTGGCATGAATATAAGCTTCTTCAGCAAGTAATGGGAGGGTGGAATCATTATCTACATCGTGATGATGCAGAAGACCGCAATGTCCGTGATTGGTATATTCGCAGAGGCAGACGTCGGTGAAGACGATGATGTCCTTGCCAAACTCTGCTTTGATGGCTTTCACGGCACGGGCAATGAGTGCATCATCGGCATAGGCAGCACTGCCTCGCTCATCTTTCTGTTCATCAGGAATCACTCCGAAAAGAAGAACCTTGTTGATGCCGAGGTTCTTGATTTCTTTGATATCCTTGAGAAGAGTATCTATACTGAAGCGATAGACGCCCGGCATGGTGGAAATCTCTTCCTTTTGGTTCTCTCCCTCTACTACGAAGTAAGGGTAGATGAAGTCTGCGGCACTCAGTGAGACGTCGGCATACTTGTCGCGAGTAGCCTGGTCTTTTCTAAAATCTCTAAATCTTTTCATAATCTATGTCGGTTTTATTATAATGTTAAATTAAAAATGAGAAATGACAAATGAAAAATGAGAAATTAGGCTGCGCCCTTCAAACACTTGAATTCTTCACTCTTCACTCTTCGTTCTTCACTTACTCTTGTTCTTCACTTTCTCTTGCTCTTCGTTCTTCTCTTTCTATTGTTCTTCACTCTTCGCTTCCAATACTTCTTCCAGATGTTTCTGAGTGATAGGACCACGGGTGATGAACTCAGTATTCTCTGGCAATTTACCATACAGTTCGATGAAATTGTCGATAGTGGAAGGCGATGTGAAGACAATCCGCTTGAAGTGATTGAGATTCACAAGGCGAGGATGCTCCGGCATCACGTTTTTGTAAGCGATGAAGCTTTTTACGCTAAATCCTAATTCTTGCAATGCCAGAGGAATGTCTTCTGGTGACAATGATGAATGAGGATAGATAATATCCTCGTATCGTGCATTGGCTTCATCGTATTTCTCTTTCTCTTTTTCGAACCATTTTATGATTCCGAAACGATTGTCTTCCTCTACCTGTATCACATCTTTGATGCCTGCATTATGCAAAGCTTCAGTCGTGGTATTCCCAATGGAAATAAATATATAATTTTCTTGCTCCTCGAGTAATTCTGGTATGCATTCTATTGTTGATGATATGCTATGTTGACTTGTAAAGACTACATATTTCGACTTCTTTTCATCATCGTCATCCCAAGCTAAACCTTTTCCTTTGTAATACTCATAGTTTTCTTCATCATATAATGCATCTTTTAAACTGAAAATAGAACTATTATTGATTTCTATCAGCGGGGTATATGTGTAGTCGGCATTTCGTTTCTCTATATCAGGTAATGTGCCCGTGTAGAGTGTTGGCTTGATGTCTGAAGCTTGATGATGCTTCAGTCCAGCCACGTTACCGATGAGGGCGATGAGAGGAGTAGGGAGATCTTTTTTCTCTCCGTTTCTGAGTTCCCAAAGCGTAGTTTCAAAGGTCTGTTCGTCCTGACGGCTCACATTGTAGGTGAGGAGAACCGAGGTATTGAAAGCCCAACCCTCTTCGTCGATGAGTTGGGTAGCGATAGCCTGCAACTGTTTGGCACCCATGTAATACACCAAAGTTTCTGCATTAGGAGTGACTGGCTGTGGGGTATGTCCGCTTACCAATGCTACGCTGGAGGAAAATTCGCGATGGGTGAGACTGATCTTCTGAGATGCGGCAAGGGCCGAGGCTGTGGTAATGCCCGGAATGACATTTACTTGAATGAGATTACTCTCTAAGAATTCGATTTCCTCGCTTCCATGAGCAAATATCATAGGATCTCCACCTTTCAGGCGAACTACGTTCTTACCCTTTCTGGCTGCATCAAGCAGAAGGCGATTGATCTCTGACTGCTCTTTATGATGATATCCGGCTCTCTTTCCTACATATACTTTTTCTGCTTTTTTATCATTGAGATAAGTCTCGTCAATCAAGTCATCATAAAAGATGATGTCGGTGGCTTCAATGGCTTTTGCTGCCTTGATGGTCAACAGCTCTGGGTCACCAGGACCGAAACCTACCAAGGATACGGTGCCTTGCGAATTCAAGAGATTCTTATGGGAAGAACGAAGAGTGATAAGCGAAGAATTTTCTTGCTCAGAAGCAGAAGAACCTTCTGTATTTTGATTCTTCATTCTTTGTGCTTCACTCTTCACTTTCTTTGCTGTGATGGCAAGGAAACCTTGAAGAGGATGGGTTGGGAAAGGGAGTACTTCGGCGATTTCATCCTCCATTCCCAATCGCTTTAATGCACAAGTAGCTACGATGGCGGCATCATATTTTCCGTCTTTTACCTGTTGTACTCTATCTTCAATGCAACCGCGTATCCCTTTGATAGTCAGGTCGGGACGTAATTCGTTTAAACCTTTCTTGCGAAGTGGACTACTGGTTCCAATGATACTTCCGGCAGGGAGTTCTGCCAGTTTCTTGTGGTCTCTGCTAACGAGTGAATCGGTCGTATCGAAAGCAGGAAATAAGGCGATGACCTCCATGTCCTCAGGCAGAGGATAAGGCAAGTCTTTCGCTGAATGAATGGCGATGTCTGCATCTCCTTGGCGGATGGCATCGTCAAGTTCTCTCGTGAAAATATCAGCAGGAGCTTCACCGTTTAATAGTGAAATCTGCTGGTTCTTGTCGCCGTAAGATTCCAAATATTTAATCTCGTAGGCGAGTTCCGGGAAGTTCTTGAACACTTCCTCAACTTGCAGTCGGGAGAGTCGGCTGCCTCTTGCAATGACTCTAATCTTTTTATTCATCTTTAAAAATGTCGGTTATGTTTATGAATAAAATGAAAAGGAAGTAAAGATGTTTGAGATGATGACAACTGACTTTAAGAAATTGAATTGGCTTTCCCTTCGGCCGCCGAACGTTGTTTCTTCACTCTTCGTTCTTCATTCTTCACTTCTAAAAATTTCTTTCTTCTTTCTAAAGCCTCCTGCATCTCCTGAATTTCTTCTTTGATGATGGCTTCGGCTTTCTCTACTTCGGCTCCTCTCACTTCGATGTTCTCACGTACTTTTCTTTCTACGTCTCTGATATTGTAGAGCTGAACGTTTGGGAGTTCGCTAAGGCGTGAATCGATATCACGAGGGAATGCGAGATCTATAGCGAGCAGAGATTTCTGCTCTGGGATGTCTTCCTTGCGGATGATGAGATGTGGGGCTGAGGTAGCGCTGATGAGGATATTTGTCTTTGACAGGAACTCCTGCTTCTCATCCAATGTATATACCTTGATGCCGAGGGGATCAGCAAGGTAATGTGCCTTAATCTGGCTGCGGTTGGCGAGGAACACCATCTTTGCTCCTTTATTCTGGAGGAACTTCAGAATGTCGGCGGTCAGTTTGTTGACACCGATGATGGTGATTCGGGCATCCTTTAAATCAATATTGCCATCCTCCATAATCTCCAAGGCTGCGAGACTGTGCGATACGGCACCATGGGAAATCTCGGTTTCGTTGCGTACTCGCTTGCCTACCTGTAATGCGCTCTGGAAAAGTCGATGGAGTTCGGCTGTCAATGGGCGCTGGTCCTTGGCTGTATAATAAGCTTCTTTCACTTGTCCCTGAACAGCTCTTTCTCCAATGATGGCAGATTCCAATCCTGCTACCACACGGAAGAGATGGCGCGCTACCTCATCCGGGACTTCGCCTTCACCATAGTATATTTCGCTGCGGTTGCACGTTTTCAGGAAGATATAAGGAATGGGAGAATGATTGTTGATATGACTTCCCTGTATTTCCAAGAGTGATTCTTGTAGAAAATCATCGAAGACTTTCTCCTGCTCCTTGATGTCGGTTCCTTCAGCGAACTGGCTTTGGTCAATCGATTTGTAATGTACCATTTTCTATCAATTCTTTTATTCTGTTTCTTACTCGGATGCTTCTTTTTACATCCCTGGAATCACTTCCAACGGCAATGGTGAGGTAGTCATCGCGATAGATGGCTGGGGATATGAAATCACATTGAGCCGGGTCATCGCAAACGCTGGTCAGAATATGCCGTTCTGCTGCAAGTTCTTTGATATGGTGATTCAACTCATGATCTCCTGTACATACAAAGAGGAGTTGTACATCATCCAGATCTGCAGCTTCGAAAGTTTTCTCTTTGATATGGAAAGGTAGTGCCTTCAGCTCTTCTGTAATCTCTGGGGCTACAACCGTTGCGTGAGTGGTGAAGCGGGCGAGTATCTGAGCCTTGTGGGTCGCTACCTTCCCTCCGCCAACGATGAGTATGTTGGCGGAGACGATTTTAATCGTTATAGGAAGATAGTCCATATTGACATAGATTAATGAATTTCTACTTTTTCCTAATCAATACTTTCCAGTAGTTCTCTATCTTTTCAGTAGAGAGTATGGTGTGGCCTTCGCCTTTCACGCTGCCTGGAACGTTTTCGATAGGTGCACCATCATCGAGAAGAATCTCCAGTATCTGTCCACTCTGCATTGGTGTGAGAGCAATCTTTGTCTTTACAAAGTTCATCGGGCACATCACGCCTCGGAAGTCTTTCTTTACATCCGGGGATATGGCTGCAGATTCCGCAGATTCTTTTTCTTCATTCTCGCTTCCGTTTTTTTGTCCCACAGATTTCACAGATGACACAGATTTATCATTGGCATTCTTGCTTTCGGAAACGCACACGGATTTCACGGATTTTTCTTTCTGATTGTCCTTTTCCTTGGAATCTTTTGCATCCGTCTGAGAACTATCGCTTGGCAATTTAAACTGCAATGAATCATCCATGTTCTGATAGAGGTCATTGAGCAGCTGTGCGAGTTCATCAATCAATGGTTTCTCTGCTATCAATGAATTGTTGTTTCTTGCCTTTTCTGTCAATACTTTGAACTTCTGAGGGATGATGCCGGCTCCGATGAATTTCTTCTCAAATCCCTGATATACATCCTCATCTGTGCGTGGATCCAAACCGCGGGTGACGAGCAGCATTCGGTTCTCCGAGAACACGATGTCGTGGAGGAGTTTCTCTATCTTCTTTGCGTCCTCTTCGTTTACAATATCCGTGAGATTCGTGAGATCTGTGTGCGACTTATCATCGCCCAATATCTTGTCTATCTCTCCGAGTTTCTCCCTGATGGTATCCTGGTCAATCTCGATGATATCAAACAGACCGGCTGAGCATTCTGCTTTACCATATTTGATGAGAGAGAACTTTTCATCGTCGCCGAAATCATAAAAGGTATCCGGTTCTTCTGTAAACGGAGCTATCTCCTTGTACTTGGCTATCAATTCCTTGATAAAACCTGCACCACGCTTTGCTACATAATCGTAGTAGTCAGCATAGTTGGCTTGCTCCTGGATGACATCTCTCAGATAATCTTCTACAAAGGCAGGAATCTTCTTTGCTGCGATATAACCTTGTTGGAGATCGATCTCATGTTTGCCCTTGATTGGCAACCAAACCGTATAGGCAGGGTATGGATCATCTCCTACACGTCCCACACGTCCACTGAATCCCAAGTCGCCCCATGTGGCCAATGCACAGATATTGGTACATCCGTTCATTCGGAGTTCGAAGTCAGGTATGGTATCCAGATTCAAATCACTGCTGAGGAGTTGCTTGGCAATTGCATCAATCGCACCCTTAGGTAAACAGATGCCAAGTCGGCAGGTGTCTGCACCAGTACAGCATGTGAGGTTGGTGACAACTACAGGATAATCTACCTGATATACGCCTAATTTCTTGAAGAAAGCATAGATATCTGGAAGATATTCTTCTGGGATATTTCTCACCTGGATTTGTTCCTTCTTGGTGAAGCGGATCACATCGTTGCCATAATTTCCAAGATATTCAGCCACTTCTGCAAAGAAATCGGTGGAATTATTGCCGTGTCGAAGCGGAATGTAAGCATACCACAGATTCTCTTTCAGACCTTCCGCATTGGTTTGCTTGTGGGCGTAGCGACGTTTCCAGGTTTCGAAAGCCTCACGGTCAAAGTAAGTACTTGCATTATTACCTTCTTTCTCTTCTAATGGTGAAAAGGATGGTTTGTGATGTTCCAGTGGAAGTGCTGGAGCTACAAAATCGATGGACGGATCTTTCTTGAGTGCCTCAAACTCTTCCAGATACAAGCGTTTGGCTTCTTCTGTGCCGTATTTGTAGAATACGTATCTCATACGGGCCTTGTGGCGGTTGCGCCGGTTGCCATATTTGTGGAACCAGTTTTTCAGTGCTTTAGCAGCACGGTAAAGGTCCTTTTCTGGAAGGAAGTCAAATACTTCCCAACCCGTATGGGCATTGCTTGCAGCGCTACCAGCTATCAGTACTCTGAATCCTCTCTTGCCATCCTTGATTCGTGCTTGTAATCCCAAGTCTGCAATATAAGAGTAGTTGGCGGTATCTACACTGGTGTCTATAGCCACCTTATATTTTCGAGGCATCGTAAACGAATCCTTTTCTGCAATGAGGCGGGATGTTAATTCCTCTACATAAGGATATACGTCGAATTCCTCTTCGGCAGTCAGGCCGCTTCGGTCGTCCACCATCATATTGCGAACCGTATTTCCTCCGCCACCAGCGCTGGATATACCTATTTTCTCCAATTTTCTCAGCGCAGGAACTGCATCCTCTATATCAACATTGTGTATTTGGATTTCCTGTCGGGTGGTTACGTGGAGATGAGAGGTGGATAGCTGATGACCCACGAAAGCTATCTTGGCGAGTTGTTCGGGAGTGACCAATCCACCTGCACAACGAAGTCGTAACATATAATGTTGATTTTTGCGCTGTTCGTAGATTCCCATAGGAACGCGGTTGGATTTCAATTGTCCTGCCTGTATCTCGCCAGCCTTAAACTGATCGATGAGTGACTGGGTATAATCCAGGTCCCCCTTTAATGTAGAAGGTATTCTATACATGTTTTTGTATCGTTTATTGTGGGTGAACTTTAATCTTCACTTTTTGGGGTGAATTTTAATCTTCACTATAATGTTCTTCTTTATCCACCACTTTTCCATTCAGAACCTTGAATGAATTGAGATGAACTTTACCATTTTGCAATGAAAGAATGGCATAACGGATATTGGGATCGTTGGCCAATCTTAAATCCTCTTCTGAAGGACGGGAAGGTGATGCCGGATGACTGTGCCAGTTGGCAAGAATCTTAAGTCCCTTGCTTCGTGCATATTTCAATGCGGCAAACTGGTCTTTGGGTGAAAAGGAAAAATGCTCTTCACTGTGGTCAATATTCTCCATCCAATAGCTTTCTGTCACATGATCATCTTTGCCTAAAAGTAATCCGCAACTTTCTATTGGGGCATCCTTCTTCGCCTGCTCTAAAATAACTTTGATTACGTTGTCGTTAATTTTCATAAGCTATAGCGAGTCTTTATCTATTTACACTTTACACTAATATATGATTAGTGCTTTTTTAAGTCACAGGCAGCCTGCTCGTAGTCAATGAGGTGGTCGATGGTTGGATGATCACCGCAAATTTCACATGAAGCACGTTTCTTCACATTGATGGTACGGAAGTTCATCGTCTTGGCATCGAATGTGAGCAGTCTGTCTGTCAGGAGATCGCCTACGCCCAGGAAATATTTCAATGCTTCTGCAGCCTGAATGGTTCCTAACATACCGGCAATGGCTCCTAAAACTCCTGCCTGACTACAGGTCGGAACGCCACCTGCTGGAGGTGGCTCCTTGAAGAAACAGCGATAACATGCTGTTCCTGGCAGATGTGTAAAGGTCTGACCCTGGAAGCGGAGAATACCGCCATGAGAAAAGGCTTTGCCTAATCGAACACAGGCATCATTGATGAGGAATTTTGCTGGGAAATTGTCTGTTCCATCAATGATGAAATCCCAAGGCTGGATGATTTCCTCTGCATTGTGGGAATCAAGGAAATCATGATAGATAGTTACCTCTACGTCCGGATTGATGGCAATCATCTTCTCCTTGGCACTTTCCACCTTAGGTCTTCCCAAATCTTTGGTCTGATGAATGACCTGTCGTTGCAGGTTGCTCAGATCAACAACGTCTGCATCAACGATACCGATATGTCCCACTCCGGCTGCTGCCAGATAAAGAGATACTGGTGAGCCTAAACCTCCTGCACCGATAATTAGGACTTTGGCATTGAGGAGCTTTTCCTGTCCTTCAAGGCCTACATCCTGAAGCAGGATATGTCGGCTATATCTCTCAATTTGTTCTTCACTTAATTCTATCATCTTACACTGTTTTTCTTTTACGGATGAATACTATCACTTATTAAATACGTTAACGATACAGAATACGTACATTAACGACTGTCTCTTATACACATCTGA
>ERZ1026934.109-NODE-109-length-23093-cov-9.766429_pt1 | contig 23093 bp, 10 predicted proteins | sample MGYA00519462_ERZ1026934 | MGnify/ENA primary metagenome ERZ1026934 (study PRJEB26926, sample SAMN06164446) | human gut metagenome | biome: ENVO:00009003; feature: ENVO:2100002; material: ENVO:00002003 | host: Homo sapiens | place: USA | collected 2012 ...
TAACAATTAGTATTTTGGGTTCTGTGTCATGTTAGGGTTATTCTTTGTCTCATTGCCTGGAATAGGGTAGATATCGAAATGTGATTCAATACCTGCACCATTAGGTACACCACCCTTGAAACTCCAGAGGTACGCTGAACCACTGAACAAGCCAAAGCGAACCAAGTCAGAACGGCGGCGACCTTCCATGAAGAACTCACGGCACCATTCATCTATAAGGGTCTGATTATCTACTGATGTAGCTTGTAAATCAAGAGCACGGTTAGCACGGTCCTGAACTAACTTGATGTCAGCCAAACCGTCCTGACTGCCGTTGAGACGGAACTTTGCCTCTGCGCGGGTCAGATAGATTTCTGCCAGGCGGAACAATGGAATGTCGGTGTCTGAAAAGTTCTGGTCATGCTGTGCTGTACCATCTGCGTGGAAATTGCTCCACTTTACGATAGCCGCACCATTCAGAGGGTCTGTGATAGCTTCACCTGGATTGAGTGTACGAACTTTTCCACTTTCGCAGCCACCTACACCCATGTATAACAAAGCTCGGTCGTCTTTTGCCTTTGCTATAACAGCGTCTGTGCCGATGCCTTTCTCATTATCTTTTGCGATAACCTGATCCTTTGTTGCATTAGGTAAAACATCATCTGTAGTTGCCTTAGGAATATCCCCGTTAGGGAAGAACTTCTTAACCAAGTCTTCGCGTGCAAAGATACATTTCCAAGGGTCAGCGGTACTTGCTGATGGCATGCCAGCTTTGGTGCAGGCTGCTACGAGATAAGTAGAACCGCCATACTGGCGAGTCTTCAAACCATCCTGACGAACAGCAAAGATGATTTCCTGCCTAGCCTCTGGATTGTAATCATTGTCGCCCATGAACAACTGCTGGTAACCGCTGTAGCCATTCTTTGCTTTTCGAGAAAGGTCGTATTTGCCGCTACCGATAATCTTGTTGCAATAATCGATAGCCTTCTGGTAGTCCTTAACCTGACCATCTGTATAAACAGCTGAGTTAAGTGCCAAACGAGCATGGAGGGCATAAGCTGCACCACGGTCGGCACGTCCGAAATTCTCAGAATTGTTATAAGCACCCACCTCTGCCATCATAGGCTCGATGGTAGTCAACTCGTTGTCAAGCCACTCGTAGAGATCCTTGCCGCTTTTCTGAATAGGGAGATTGCTGTCGAAGGTTTCCTTGAAAGGAGCCTTGCGATACAGGTCGAGGAAATAATAGTAGTTCAGTGCACGGAGGAAGCGGACTTCTGCAATCTTATCTTCGCTCATCTTACCTGTCTGCTCGGAAATAAACTGGTTGTACAGGGTGATGTCGAAAATTAATCGCTGGTATGCCCAGTTTACTCGTGCATTACTCTTATCCCAGTTCATGTGGGTAATAGCGGCAATACCTTCATTGTCTTGCCATGCCCACAAAATTTCGTCTGTCATTAATTCTTCCAAGTTGAAGACGGTACGGATAAATCCGCTTTCACCCTCGTCTCCACTCAAGTCTGCTGAACCAGCAGCACCTTTCTGACCTGTAAGACCGAGGGTTGCATACTGTTTAGCCAAGAGGCCCTCCGCAGTATATGTTGGGGAAGACTGTGGATCAATGGACTTGATATTCAGTTCGTCTGCGCATGAGACAAAGCCCATGCACAACATACTTGCCATTGCAGTCGTTATAAATATTTTTTTCATAATTGTCTCCTTTTTTATTTTTAGAAGTTAAGATTCAAACCAAGCTGGAAGCTAATTGGACGTGGGTAAGGATTACTGTCGATACCACTGCTTACCTCAGGGTCAATACCCTTATACTTGGAAATGATGAATGGGTTCTGAACTGTGAAGAAAATTCGACCACTGCAAATCTTCTCAGCACCAGCCTTAATCAATGCAGGGAAGCTATATCCCAATGTCATGTTTGTACACTTCACGTAAGAAGCATTGCGTACGAAGTAGTCACTGGTGTTGGTTGCTTTTGTGGTTTTACCCCAGAAACCAAGATTAACAGCTTCTGCTGTAGTATTTCTGAAGATGTTGTCTTTACTGAGGTCGGCTAAAACTGCCTTCTCGTTCAAGAAATCGTAGTAAACATAGTTGCCGATAGAGGCATGGAATGCTGCACTGAAGTCCCAGTTCTTATAGATGAACTTGGTGGTGAGACCCATGATTACGTCAGGAGCTGGGTTCTTGTAGCAATAGCGGTCGTCATCATCGATTGTACCATTTCCATCGCGGTCAACATACAGACCCTCAATAGGTTTGCCGTTTTTATCATAAACCTGCTGGAAAACATAGAATGAATTGATAGGCTGACCTACCTTGTTTACCTGAATCTTGGTGTTGTTACCACGAGATACTTTATCTCCAGTCCATACCCAGTCTTGCAAACCTGCATCCAATTGTGTGATTTCGTTGTGGTTCCATCCTACGTTGTAGGTTACATCCCATACGAAGTCCTTTGTAACAATAGGCTTGACATCGAATGCCAATTCAACACCATAGTTTTCCAAAGAACCAATATTCTTCAGAAGCTGGTCGCCAAAGTTAGTACCACCGGCGATGGCAACTGTTGACAGAAGGTCGGTAGTCTTACGATAGTAACCATCCACATTCATACCGAAACGACCATTGAGAGCGGTGAAGTCTAAACCAGCATTGTAGGTTGTTGTCTTTTCCCAAGTCAATTCAGGATTGTATGCTGATGGACGCATGGTTATATAATACTTGTCACCAAATGGATACTGTGCATAAGCGTCGCTGACTGTATATACAGGAGTATAGTAGAAGTCTGCAATACCATTCTGCTGACCTGTCTTACCCCAACCCAAGCGGAGCTTCAACTCATCAAGCCATTTTGCGTCCTTCAAGAAAGGTTCGTTGTTAATCTTCCAAGCAAAGGCTGCAGCAGGGAAGTAACCCCACTTCTTGCCTGTTCTGAAACGAGAAGAACCATCGGCACGGAATGTTGCTGTAAGCAAATAGCGATCTAACAAGTTGTAATTAAAACGTCCGAAGTAAGACACCAATGAGTTGTGAGCCTTCCACATGGTGTTCTTCTGATAGGTTGGACTATATATATAGTTCATTTTACCATCTGCTTCAACGTACTGAGGATTGTTGTCTCTCAAGTACTCATCAATACCACTTCCGAAGTTATAGCCTGTTCTGTGGTAGTGGCTCTGCTCTGCACCTGCCATGATGTCGATATCATGAACACCGAACTTGTGTGCATATTCAGCAAAAGCTTTTCCTTCGATGCTATATTTGTATTGATGGTCAGTGCCATAATATCCAAAATAGTTGTTAGAGAAGGAATACTTGGAGATATCTTCTGTTTGTTTACCGTCTGTGTACTGAGCACCTATGGCAGCATGCAAATGCAAGTCTTCGAAACCATGAATCTTGTAGTCAACCTCAAGATTTGAAGAAATGTCGTGAGACTTTGCTATACACTTGTAGTTGTCGAGAACTGCAACTGGGTTCTGTGTAACTTGAGAGGCAGCCATCTTCTTCCAATCAGGATCGCTAATCTGGTCGCTCTTGTTCTGCAAGTACTGGAAATATCCACCAACGTATTTGTAGTCTTCACCATTTCCATATACAGGCTGTGTAGGATCCATTGACAATGCATTACCGATAGCATCACCAACTTTTGCATAGCGGTCCTTCTCGAACATATACTTTGCTGTGAAGTTGAAGTTCAAGTGCTTATCGAGGAAAGAAGGAGCAACATTGACAGATGTATTGAAACGCTTCATCCATGTTGTCTTGACAATACCATTGTTGTCTTCGAAACCTAAGCTGACGCGATAAGGCATATCCTTCAGACCACCCTGAATACTAATGTTGTGATTAGTAGAAACAGAGGTGCGGAAAATCTCATCCTGCCAGTCTGTATCGTAACTGCCTAATGTGCTTGTGTCGACACCAAGAGAGGTAAGAGCCTGCTTGTACTCGCTGGCATTCATCACCTCATATTTCTTCTGGATGGTTGACAGTGTTACGTTGCCATTATAAGTAACAGAAGGCTTCTGACCAGAACGACCCTTCTTGGTTGTGATGATGATGACACCATTAGAAGCACGAGAACCATAGATAGCGGTAGCAGAAGCATCCTTCAATACAGTGAAGCTCTCGATATCGTTAGGGTTAATCATGGCTAAGACGTTACTCATACCCTTGTTGGTATTGTTGTCAATAGCCAAACCATCGATTACGTAGAGAGGGTCATTAGAAGCACTCAGAGAAGCACCACCACGGATACGAATCTGTGCACCGGTACCTGGCTGACCACCACCTGTCTGTACGTCAACACCGGCAATCTTACCTACCAACATATCTGAGGCACTGCTTGTGATACCCTTTGACATCTCATCAGGCTTGATAGCTGTAACAGAACCTGTCAAGTCGTTTTTCTTTGCGCGACCATAACCGATAACAACGACTTCGTTCAAAGACTTAGAGTCATCAATCATGGTAATAATCATGCTCTTGCTTGCTTGAACGGTTTTTGGGGTCATACCCAAATAGGTGAAAGTTAGGTTAGTACCAGGAGCTGCATCGATAGAGAAGTTACCATCCATGTCGGTAATACCTACGGTTTTACCGTTAGCAGTAATGGTAGCACCCATGACAGGCTCACCAGAAGCATCTTTCACTTGTCCCTTAATAGCACCAGACTGTGCAAAGGAACTCGCTGTCAGGAGAAGACCACTTGCAAGGGTCAACGTTCTGAGAGGCAATTTAAATTTTACCTGCTTCATCATTTGCTTGATTTTTAAGTTAATGTATAATTTAATGTTTATGTTTATTCTTGTTTTTAGTCTCGGCCACACTTTAACTACATTTACCTTTACTTGCGGTTTCGTTAGGAAATCATTGTTTGTTAGGTTCTTTATATTTATAAGGTGGCAGAAAGCGGATTTGCATCCTCTTTGCATGCTTTTTTGCGGCATTCTCAGACTTTCTGAGTGCAAAATTAAATTCTTTTTCGATACGTTGTACTATTTTTTAGTTAATTCCGTTATTTCTTTAGTGCAAACGTTTGCACAGCTTTTTCTTGATTTACATCAACGAATTGGTCCGACTTAACGGATATTTGTCTAATTTTGCATTGTAACTAAAAACAATTATGAAAGAAATTGTACCCATAACAATGAAAGATATCGCGCGCGATCTCGGATGTAGCATAGCTACGGTGAGTAGAGCGTTGAAGAACAGCCCTCGTATCAGTGCTGCTCAGAAGGAGCGTATCCAGGCTTATGCCAGGGCGCACAACTTCTATCCGAACGTGATCGGTGAAGCCCTGCGACATAGTAAGGTGCAGCCGATGAAGGTAATTGGAGTTATCGTACCGGAGTTCGTACATTATTACTTTATGTCTGTTGTCTCTGGCATAGAGGAAGAGGCTCGCGCCCGCGGCTATCGTGTGATGGTGGCGCAGAGTAACGAACGGTATGATAAGGAAGTGGCTATTTGTGAAGACTTCTATAAGAATAAGGTGTGTGGCATTATTGTCTCTCAGGCCAAGGACACCAAGCAGTATGATCATTTCCAAAAATTGATGGATAATGGTGTTCCGCTCGTATTCTATGATAGAATATGTACAGGCGTGAACTGTTCTCGTGTGGTTGTAGATGACTACATGGGAGCTTTCACTGCCGTCACTCATCTGATAGATACCGGATGCAAGAAAATCGCATTCTATGGTTCGCCGATGAATATGGAGATTTCCAAAAACCGCTACAACGGCTATCGGGATGCACTCCTAAAACATGGACTGAAAGAAAATCCGGCCTGGGTGAAGATCTGTGACAACCGTGCACAGGCTGAGGCGCTCACACCAGAGATTCTTGAAACGGAAGATCGTCCGGATGCATTCTTTGCCATCAATGATGATACGGCTATCGGTATTCTCTATACTGCCAAGCGTATGGGGTATAAGGTGCCGGAAGAAATTAGTGTCTGCGGATTTACCAACGGTGACCGTGCCAAGGCTTCCGACCCGATGCTCACTACGGTGGAGCAGCGGGGTATTGCCGTGGGAGAGGAGGCCGCCAATATTCTCATTGGACAGGTGGAAGGATCCATTCCTGTGGATGAGGTAGAGAAGAGAGTCGTCAGAACAAGATTGGTGGTGAGAGGTACTACCCGATAATGTGTGGCGAATGGTTGAATACGGAAAAAAAATAAAACAAAAATAATATGACACAAAAACCTGATTTGAGTTTCTGGAAGCTTTGGAATTTAAGCTTCGGATTCTTCGGGGTACAGATTGCCTACGCCCTTCAGAGCGCCAATATATCCCGAATTTTTGCAACGTTGGGTGCAGACCCACACAACTTGAGTTATTTCTGGATCCTCCCTCCGCTGATGGGAATTCTGGTGCAACCTATCGTTGGTACTTTGAGCGATAAGACCTGGTGCCGCTTTGGTCGTCGAATACCTTACTTATTTATTGGTGCTTCGGTGGCTGTATTGGTGATGTGCCTGCTGCCTAATGCCGGTTCGCTCGGATTGACGGTGAGCGGTGCGATGCTTTTCGGTTTGATAGCCCTGATGTTCTTGGATACAAGTATCAATATGGCGATGCAGCCTTTCAAGATGCTGGTGGGTGATATGGTCAATGAGAAGCAGAAGGCGAAAGCTTACTCTATCCAGAGTTTCCTCTGCAATGCCGGTTCTGTGGCTGGTTATATTTTCCCATTCCTCTTTACTTTCTTAGGTATCAAGAATGTGGCTGATAAGGGTGTGGTTCCTGATTCTGTGATCTGGTCATTCTATATCGGTGCTGCTATTCTGATTCTTTGCGTTATCTATACTACGATGAAGGTGAAGGAGTGGAATCCTCAGCAGTATGCAGAATATAATGAAGTGAAGAGTGAAGATGCTTCTGAAGACAAGGCCGATTGGATTACTTTGCTCCGCAAAGCGCCTGCTACTTTCTGGAAGGTGGGTCTTGTGCAGTTCTTCTGCTGGGCTGGTTTCCTTTATCTCTGGAATTATTCTACAGGTGCCATTGCTGAGACGGTTTGGAATACTACCGATCCTACTTCCGAGGCATTCCAGGAGGCTGGCAACTGGGTAGGTATCCTCTTTGCTGTTCAGGCTGTGGGTAGTGTGCTTTGGGCGGTTGTGCTGCCTCAGTTTAAGAATACCAAGATGGCTTATGCGGTCAGTCTGGTCATTGGTGGTGTCGGTTTCGCCCTGATTCCTTTCTTGCATGACCCATATCTGCAGTTTATTTCATTCCTGATGATTGGTGCCGGTTGGGCAGCCATGTTGGCAATGCCTTTCACTTTTGTTACCAATGCCCTGCAGGGATATGGACACATGGGTGCTTATCTGGGCCTTTTCAATGGAACGATTTGTATTCCTCAGATTGTAGCTGCCATCTGTGGTGGTGCTGTTTTGAGCCTGGTGGGTTCTCATCAGAGTGACATGATGATAGTGGCTGGTATCTTGCTGATATGCGGCGCTTTATCTGTTTCCTTCATCAAGGAAAAATAAGAAATAAGTAGAAGATAAGTAAATGTATTAAACAGTAAGGTTGTGCAACCGATTGCGCAACCTTTTTTCAATTTTTGTGCAAAAAAGTGTTTGATTTTTCGATAAATAATATTACCTTCGCAGCGTAAATAATAACCTTTGTATCTTATGGTGTTTCATTTTAATATAGATTATAAAACTGTCTATGGCGAGGAACTCGTTTTGAATATGACAGTTGATGGGAAGGAGGTCCAGTATAAAATGGGGACTGAGGATGGCTCTCGCTGGTCATTCGATTGGGATGGTACCCCAAAGTCTAAGAACAATTCCTACTTTTACAGTGTAAGTAGAGATGGCTTTTGCACCAAGGCTGAATGGCAATTGGCGAGGCATCAGTTGAACTGTACGGCTGAGCGTGCCGGTGATTATACTTTGTATGACCGTTGGCATGATATTCCTGAGGATTCATACTTCTATAGCAGCGCCTTTACTGACTGCATTAACCATCAGCAGTTAGGCAAAGTGAAGGAGCATTCCTTTGCTAAGACGATCCGCCTGATTGTTCGTGCTCCACAACTTCGTGAGGGTGAACATTTAGCAGTAGTAGGTTCTGATCCTGCACTCGGTGCTTGGGACAAAAACCATGCTCTTCCTATGGTTCAGCAGGCTTACAATGAGTGGACTGTTGATATCAATGTGGAGACTTTAGCTGTCAACTATCTGGAATTCAAGTTCGTAGCGCTCAATGAAAAGAAGGAATGTCTTTGGGAAACAGGTTACAACCGTTCTATTGAAATCCCTGAGATGAAGAGCGGTACGTTGATTTCTTATGAGTTGAGCCAGTCGTTCCTGGAGCGTTGGAACCGTAAGCTGGCGGGTACACAGGTGCCTGTTTTCTCACTCAGAAGTAAGAAGAGTGCCGGTATCGGTGATTTCGGTGATCTCAAGAGCATGATCGATCTGGTGGCTAAAACCGGTCAGAAGGTTCTTCAGCTTTTGCCTATCAATGATACGACTATCACGCATACCTGGACAGACTCTTATCCATATGGCTGTATCAGTGTCTTTGCTATTCATCCTCAGTATGCAGATCTTCTTGCATTACCAGAGTTGAAGGATGCCAAGAAGCGCGCTGAGGCTGAAAAGACGAGAGCAGAACTCAATGCGCTCCCTCAGATAGATTATGAGAAAGTAAATGATTTCAAGATAAACTATTTGCACCAAATCTTCGAACAGGAAGGAAAACAAATGTTAAAGAGTGCCGATTTTCAGGCATTTTTTCAGGAAACAGAACAGTGGCTTGTGCCTTACGCACAGTATTCTTACTTGCGTGACAAGTATGGCACTGCCGATTTCTCTCAGTGGCCAGACCATAAGGTATGGGATGAAGCTGAGCGTAAATCATTGAGCGATTCTAAGAGTAAAGCATACAAGGAGGTGGAATTCTTCTACTTCGTACAGTATGTATTAAATACACAGATGAAGGCGGCTCACGAGCATGCTAAGGCAAAGGGTGTTATTCTGAAGGGTGATATTCCTATCGGTGTAAACCGCTATAGCTGTGATGTGTGGGTGGAGCCTAAGTACTTCAATCTCAATGGACAGGCGGGTGCTCCACCTGATGATTTCTCTGCAAATGGCCAGAACTGGGGATTCCCTACTTACAACTGGCATGAAATGTTGAAGGATGGTTGCCAGTGGTGGGTTCGCCGCTTCCAGAACATGTCTCTGTACTTTGATGCTTACCGTATCGACCATGTACTCGGTTTCTTCCGTATCTGGGAGATTCCTGTAGATTCTGTTCACGGATTGCTGGGTCAGTTTGCTCCTGCGTTGGGAATGACGGCAGATGAGATTCGTTCTTATGGCCTTAATTTCCAGGAGGATAGATTCACCCGTCCTTTCATTACCGACTGGGTTCTGAACCGCATGTTCCATGAGCGTGCTGACGAAGTGAAGGAGAAATATCTCGACCGCTTGGATGACGAGCGTTATCAGATGAAACCGGAGGTGAATAGCCAGCGCAAGGTGGAAGCTTTGTTTGAAGGTGCTACCGATCAGAAGGATATCTGGCTCCGTGATGCTCTCTATGCTCTGATTAGCGATGTGCTCTTCGTTCGTGATCATCGTAATCCGGGATTGTTCCACCCACGTATCTCGGCTCAGTTTGATTTCATCTTTGAGTCACTTTATGATAACGACAAGGCTGCGTTCAATCGTCTTTATAATGATTATTTCTATCGTCGCAACAACCAGTATTGGTATGGTGAGGCGATGAAGAAATTGCCTAAGTTGGTTCAGGCTACTCGTATGTTGGTATGTGCCGAAGACCTCGGAATGGTGCCTGATTGTGTGCCATGGGTAATGAATGAGTTGAAGATCTTGAGCCTTGAGCTGCAGAGCATGCCTAAGGATCCTTCTGTGAAGTTCGGCCATCTGAGCCGTAATCCTTATCGCTCGGTTTGTACCATTTCAAGTCATGATATGCCTACCCTCCGTCAGTGGTGGGATGAGAATATCCAGCGTACTCAAGAGTATTATAATACGATGCTCTATCGTCAGGGTCCTGCTCCTCATCCGCTCCCAGGTTGGCTTGCCAAGGATATTATCTCACGTCATCTGACCTCTCCTTCTATGCTCTGTGTGTTGAGTATTCAGGATTGGCTTGCTATCGACGAGCATCTCCGCTTGCCTGATGCGAATGCAGAGCGTATCAATATCCCTGCTAATCCTAAGCATTACTGGCGCTATCGTATGCACCTTAATATCGAGGATCTGGCAAAGGATGCTGCTTTCATGAATCAGTTGACAGAAATGATTTCACAGGCTGGAAGAAACTAAGATTCCTTCAAAAGCATTGAAACGTTTCTCGTTAGTTTGAAATAGTTTTTTCTTAGAATTGAATGGTTTTTAGTTAGTTTTTTGGGGAAAAGAACGAGGGGGTGTGCAATCGTTTGCACACCCCCTTTTTGATTTATTGTATATTATAATATGGTGTATTTCCAAGATTTTTACTAATTTTGCACTATAGAAAACAATAGCAATAAATATGAAGAAAATCAGTGTTTTACTTATGGGCTTGTTGCTCCCTATGTTTGCAGCAGCTCAGACCGTCAAGTCTCCTGACGGGAATGTGTCTTTGACCTTCTCCCTGACAGGTAATGGGCAGCCTACTTATGAGATGAGTTACAAAGGCAAGACTGTCTGTAAGCCTTCTCATCTCGGTTTGGAGTTGGCAAAGGATAAGCATGCCTCTAAGGGGATGGAAGAAACGGATTTGATGGATGGTTTCACCGAAACCGGTAGCAAGACTTCTACTTTTGATGAGACATGGAAACCTGTCTGGGGTGAAACTTCCACCATTCGCAATCATTACAATGAGTTGGAGGTAAACCTCAATCAGGCTTCTTCCAATCGTAATATTACCATCCGTTTCCGTGTCTATGATTACGGTATGGGCTTGCGCTACGAGTTTCCTCAGCAGGAATCTTTGAATTACTTCGTGATTCAGGAGGAGCACACTCAGTTTGCAATGGCTGGTGATCATACTGCATACTGGATTCCAGGTGATTATGATACTCAGGAGTATGAGTACAACATCACTCCGTTGACAGGTATCCGTCCTATCATCGCTGCTAATCGTGAGAAATATAAGAGTAATTCTTCTACTACTGTTTTCTCTGATACGGGCGTGCAGACTTCCCTGCAGTTGAAGACGAAGGATGGTCTTTATATCAATATCCATGAGGCTGCCTGTCTGGATTATCCTACCATGCACCTCAACCTCGACGAGAAGAATCTCGTGCTTGAGTCTTGGTTGACTCCTGATGCTGTAGGTCGCAAGGGCTTTATCCAGACTCCATTCAATACACCTTGGCGTACTGTTCTCGTGAGTGATGATGCGCGTGATATGCTTTCTTGCAAGTTGACATTGAACCTCAATGAACCTTGTAAGATAGAGGATACTTCCTGGATTCACCCTACCAAGTACTGTGGTGTATGGTGGAACATGATTGTAGGTACCAAGACATGGAGTTATACGAATGATCTTCCTTCTGTTCGTCTGGGTGTTACTGATTATAGCAAGTGTAAGCCTAATGGTACTCATGGTGCTACCAATGAGGAAGTGAAGCGCTATATTGACTTTGCTGCAAAGAATGGTTTGCAGGAAGTATTGGTTGAAGGTTGGAACGAAGGATGGGAAGACTGGTTCGGTCATCAGAAACTGGATGTCTTTGATTTTGTGACTCCTTATCCTGACTTCGATATCAAGATGCTCAATGATTATGCGCACTCTAAGGGTGTTAAGTTGATGATGCACCACGAGACCTCTTCTGCAGCACTCAACTATGAGCGTCATTTGGAAAATGCCTTCAATCTGATGAACAAGTATGGTTATGATGCAGTGAAGACTGGTTATGTGGGTGACATCATTCCAAGAGGTGAGTATCACTACAGCCAGTTGATGAATAATCACTATCAGCGTGTCGTCGAGACTGCTGCTAAGCATCATATTATGGTGAACGCTCATGAGGCTACCCGCCCTACTGGTATCTGCCGTACCTGGCCTAACCTGGTGGGTAATGAGAGTGCAAGAGGTACTGAGTATGAGGCATTTGGCGGTTCTGTTTCTTATCATACCGTGATGTTGCCATTCACCCGTCTGCAGGGTGGTCCTATGGATTATACCCCAGGTATCTTTGAAACCAAGCTTTCTGAGTGGAGTAACAATCAGAGTTATGTGCATTCTACTCTCTGCGGTCAGCTTTCTCTTTACCTCGTGATGTACAGTCCTTTGCAGATGGCAGCCGACTTACCTGAGCATTATGAGAAGTATGATGATGCCTTCCAGTTCATTCGTGATGTAGCTTGCGATTGGGATGATTCTAAGTATTTGGAGGCTGAACCTGCTAAGTATATTACTGTTGCTCGTAAGGCTAAGGGTACTAACAACTGGTTTGTTGGTGGCAAGACTGATGCTGCCCGTACTTCAGTAGTAAAACTTGACTTCCTCGATAAGGGCAAAAAGTATGATTGCGCTATTTATCAGGATGGCAAGAATGCTGATTATGAAAAGAACCCTAAGTCTTATCAGATTATTCACAAGACTGTGAAGAAGGGTGATGTTTTGAAGATTAAAGAAGCACGTGGTGGTGGTTTTGCCATCTCATTGCTTGCAAAATAAACTTTAAAATTTTAACTGGTGTACTTTGGTTGTGAAATTCATGAAAAAACAGGGCTTTTATATTCGCCGTATTTTCTGTATTTCCGACCGAATGGCAAGGTGGAATCAAATACGCTAAAAATGAGCGTGTTTGGTTCTGCCTATTTCTGCATAAAATACGCTTTTGCAGGTGCTTTATGCAAGAAAAAAGATAGTATAATAGCTATTGCTTAGTTAAAAGTCTATATTTATACATAAAACAGAGTATAATTCTTGTTTGGATTTTCTCTCAATCTAGCAAAAACTTAACCGTATGAGCATTAAAAATCAATTTTTAGTAGCCTTGACTGCTGTTTTAGTTCCCCATTCATTGATGGCACAAGGTGCTTTCAATGAAATGTCCTATTCTAAGGATAAAACTACTTTCTCTTTGAATTCACCTACAGCTTCTGTTGAAGTAGATGGTGTAACTGGTGCAACTCCACAGGTTTCTTCCAGTAGTGCAAAACCGAGTGTGAAAATTCGTATTTATAAAGACGGACTGATAGGAAAACCTGCCAAGACCATCAAGATGAAAAGTGTAGGTAAGGATCGATGGGAAGCTACCGTAAAGGGTGACTTGAAGGGAAAGTTCTATACTTTTGATATGGGAAAGGGTGAATGTCCGGGTACATTTGCCAAGGCTGTTGGCGTCAATGGTAATCGTGGTGCCATCATCGATCTGAGTCAGACCAATCCTGAAGGTTGGGAAAATGATGTGCGTCCTGCATTGAAATCGCCTGCTGATCTTATCATCTATGAGTTGCATTTCCGTGATTTTTCTATTTCTCCAACTTCTGGTTTGAAGTATAAAGGTAAGTATCTTGCTCTTACCGAACCAAAAGCTATTGAATATCTTAAGAAGTTGGGTATCAATGCAATACACTTCCAGCCTTGTTTTGATTTTGCTTCTGTTGACGAAACAAAACTGGACAAACCACAGTTTAACTGGGGCTATGATCCGAAGAATTATAATGTACCAGAAGGCAGTTATGCTACTGATCCATATAATCCTGCAGTCCGTATCAAGGAATTCAAGCAGATGGTGCAGGCACTTCATAAGGCAGGCATCCGTGTGATTTTTGATGCTGTATATAATCATACTTTCGACATCAACGGCAGCAATTTCCAGCGTACTTATCCAGACTATTATTATCGCAAGACAGTGGATGGTAAGTATTCTGATGGTTCTGGTTGTGGTAATGAGACTGCATCTGAAAGACCATTGATGCGTGAGTTTATGATAGAGAGCGTGAAATATTGGGTGAATGAATATCATATTGATGGTTTCCGTTTCGACTTGATGGGCGTGCATGATATCGAGACGATGAATCAGATTCGTGCGGCTGTTGACGAGATAGATCCTTCTATTTATATATATGGTGAAGGATGGAGCGCAGGAAGCTGTGCTTATCCTACAGAGAAGTTGGCAGTGAAGGCTAATACGCCACAACTCCATGGCATCGGTGCTTTTAGCGATGATATGCGTGATGCTCTTCGTGGTCCTTTCTCTGATGATACCAAGGGCGCCTTGTTGGCTGGTATTCCTGGAGAGGAGGAGAGCCTGAAGTTTGGTATCGTTGGTGGTATTGCCCATCCACAGGTGGATATGAATAAGGTAAATTACGACAAGAAACCTTGGACTAACAATCCTACTCAGCAGATTAGCTATGTTAGTTGCCATGATGATATGTGTCTGGTAGATCGTTTGAAGGCAAGTATTCCTGGCTTGAAGGATCCGTCTGTTTCTGAAAGTGATCGTTTGGCTGAATTAATCCGCTTGGATTTGCTGGGTCAGACTGCAGTTTTCACTTCTCAGGGTGTACCGTTTATCTTGGCAGGAGAGGAAATGTTGCGCGACAAGAAGGGTGTTCACAACAGTTTTAATTCTCCTGATAGCATCAATCAGTTCAACTGGGATCATCTCAAGAAATATCCACAGGTTTTTGAGTATTATCGCAATTTAATCCAATTGCGTAAGAATCATCCTGCATTCCGTTTGGCTACTGCAGAAAAGGTTCGTGAGCATCTGGAGTTTTTGCCAACTGTCAGTCCTGATGCTGTTAATCAGGTGAAGAATGAGGGCTGCCTTGTGGCTTTCATGCTCAAGAACTTAGCAGGCATAGACGCTTGGAAGAATATTATTGTCATCTTGAATGCAAACCGTGAGGCAAAGTCTGTCGCAATTCCTGAGGGTGAATATCATGTGGCTTGTTGCAATGGTGTCATCAATGAGGAGGGTATCGGTATGCCTGTTAGTGGTAAGGAGGTCTTGGTAGATGCACAGTCTGCTTTGATTCTTTATGCTAAATAAGCATGAAAGTTGTCAATGATTCAAGATATCATCAGGAAAAAATCATTATAAAATATAATTTTACTATTGACTAAATCTATAAGAAAATGAGAAAAATATTTGTATCGTTAATGTTGCTTATGGGTACAATGAGCATGAATGCAGCGGTCTCTGTTGATCGCATTGAACCAACAGACTGGTATGTAGGTATGAAGGATGCTTCTCTCCAGTTGATGGTGTATGGTAAAGACGTGCGAAATGCGGATGTTGAGATTGATTATCCTGGCGTTCGCGTCGATTCTGTCGCAAAACTCGAATCTCCTAACTATCTCTTGGTTTATCTCAACTTAGAGGGTGCAAAGGCGGGAGAAATGACCTTGAAATTCAAGCAGGGTAAGTCTGTCAAGAAGGTGAAGTACCAACTGAAAAACCGTGAAATGGCTGGTGATAAGCGCATAGGCTTTAGCAATGAGGATGTGCTCTATATGTTGATGCCAGACCGCTTTGCGAATGGTAATCCTAAGAATGATGCTTTCAAGACTATGAGAGACAAGACTTGCGACCGTAAGGCACCAAGTCTTCGTCATGGTGGTGACTTGGAAGGTATCCGCCAGCATTTGGATTATTTCAACCAACTGGGTGTTACCGCATTATGGTTTACTCCGGTATTGGAGAATGATAGCCCTAATGATGGCAAGAACAGTACTTATCATGGTTATGCTACTACCAATTACTATCGTGTAGATCCTCGTTTCGGTACCAATGCAGAATACAAAAAGTTGATAGATGAGGCTCACCAGAAAGGTTTGAAGGTTGTGATGGATATGATTTTCAACCATTGCGGTTTTGAGCATCCTTGGGTAGCTGATATGCCATCCAAAGACTGGTTTAATGCTCCAGAGTGGTTGCTTCCTGAATACCAGACTCCTGAACATCTGAAAAAGATAGGTACTGTAGATGGTGCACGCACTGTGAATGATATGTATAAGCAGACCAGCTATAAGTTGACTCCGGTTTTGGATCCGTATGCCAGCAAAGTTGACTTTAAGGAGACTGTAGATGGCTGGTTTGTGCCTTCTATGCCAGATTTGAATCAGCGCAACCCACATGTCATCAAATACCTTATACAAAACAGCGAGTGGTGGATTGAAACAGTGGGTATAGATGGTATTCGCATGGATACTTATCCATACGCAGACCGTGATGCCATGGCTTTGTGGATGAAGACGCTGGATCAGGAATATCCTAACTTTAATACCGTAGGTGAAACTTGGGTAACAGAGCCTGCTTATACGGCTGCTTGGCAGAAAGACAGCAAACTGTCAGAGAAAAACAGTTATCTGAAGACTGTCATGGACTTTGCCTTCTACGATCGTATCAATAGCGCCAAGAAGGAAGAGACGGATGATTGGTGGAATGGAATGAATCGTATCTACAATGTATTCTGCTACGATTATCTCTATCCTAATCCAAAGAGTGTGATGGCATTTGTGGAAAATCATGATACCGACCGATTCTTGGGTGAGGGAAAAGACTCATTAGCTTTGAAGCAGGCGTTGGCACTTCTTCTGACAGTCAACCGTACTCCTCAACTCTATTATGGTACTGAGGTTCTGATGAATGGTACTAAGAGTGTTACCGATGGTAATGTTCGTAAGGATTTCCCTGGTGGATGGACTGGTGATCAGCATAATGCTTTCACGGCAGAAGGAAGAACGAATGCTGAAAACCAGATGTTCAACTGGTTGAGCAATCTCTTGCATTGGCGTCAGGGGAATGAGGTAATTACTAAGGGAAAGCAGACCCAGTTCTGTCCTCAGAATGGTGTTTATGTTATTGCCCGTCAATACAAGGGTAAGAATGTGATGACCATCATCAATGGTAAGAATGAAGCCAACGAACTCAATGTGAGCCGTTATGCAGAGATTATCGGCAATGCGGCAAAGGCTACAGATGTAACTAATGGTCGTACTGTCCTTATCGATAAGAACGTGAGGCTTCGTCCACGCCAGACAATGGTGCTCGAGTTCTAAATATCTGATTTGAATTTTATCATTTCGGATTTGAATATCAAACATATATATTCATTACTTTGATTGATGTCCCAGTAAGCCGTGATTGGCTTATTGGGACGTTTTTTTTCTAAAAATTCTTTCTTTTCAAATATTCTTTGTATTTTTGCATTGAATATAATGTATATGGTGAGATACTTGTTTATATTGATAATGGTTCTGATAGTTAACTTGGGCATCTTTGCTCAGGGTAGCCTTCCTAATCGTTATCATGCCAGTTATCTCAACATGGCATCAGGAATGCCCAACAATTTTGCCGATGATATTTTTCAGGATTCTTATGGTTATATGTGGATTAGTACACATGGAGGCGGTCTGGTGCGCTATGACGGATATGATTTTCTGAATTTTGGATTAGGGGCTATCGGTGTGCAGTTGAGAAGCAATAATTGCAGGAATGTCTATGAAGACTCGTTTCGGCGCTTGTGGATAGCCTTTGAGGAAGGTCCGCAAGTTTTAGACCTCAAGACCATGCAGGCTATAGTTCCACCTTGTGAGAATGAGGCACTTGCTCAAAAGCTCTCTAAGGCACTCAAGCAATTCTGTACCCGTATGTATTGCGATTCAAAAGGCAATATGTGGATGCTTTCCCAGGTAGGAATTTATCGTTTTGCCTTCAATGAGAAGGGAGAGGTCAACAGCATCCTGTTTGCTGCTTGTCCTTTCAATGCACCAGATTTAGGGCTATGTGATGTGTATGGCAAGGGAACTGTCGTTATCTGCAATGAGGGTAAAGTTAGTGAGTTTTATGTGAAGAACAACCGCCTGTTAGCCAGAGATTTAACTTCTCAATTTGCTCCGTTGGGTAATAACTATGCCGGTGCTGTGATTTATTATCATCAAAAAATCTGGCTGGCTACCAATAAGGGTTTGTTCAATAGTAATAAGCAAGTCTATCATTGTTCTGCTGATACCCGCCATTCCCTGCAGCATGAGGTTGTAACAAGTCTGGCGATTTCTCCGGAAGGTAAACTTTTAGTGGGCTCTCTCTGCGGTGTAGATATTCTTGATGATAAGACGCAGGAAATAGAGCATTGGAATATCAGCAGTCTTGTCAATCCTCTGAGCAGCAACTTTGTTAATTCTCTATTTTCCCGAAACGGACAGATTTGGGTCGGCACGGAGACGGGTGGTATTACGAAATTGATGCCACGTCTGTTGCAGTTGGAATTCTATCGTCATGACCCTGATCATCCAGGCAGTCTTTCCCCCAATGCTGTCAATGCCATGTATTCAGCTCCTGATGGTACGCTCTATGCTGGAACGGTAGAGGGAGGTCTCAATTGTCTGAAGCCTCATTCCGACCATTTTATCCATTATACGACAGTCAATTCGGGTTTGCCGCACAACAGTGTGTCTGCTCTCACTGCCGACTCCAAGGGAAATCTCTGGATTGGCACATGGGGATCTGGTTTAGCCGTCATGAATCTTCAGCATCCAGGACAGATTTTCCATATCCTGACAGAAGGAAAATACCACGATTTGCTTTATTTCGTGGGTGCTTTGGCTTACGATGGGCGGAATAATGGTATGTGGATAGGAACTAATGCCGGTCTGTTCTTTTATGATTTGAAACGTAAGCAATTGGAAATTCCATTCCCAGAGGCTTTGTTGGTGCGTGGATGTATCGGCAGTCTGATTACCCGGGATGGACGTCTCTTGATGGGAGAAATTAGAGGATATCTGGAGGTGGATTTGAAATCCCGCCATTCAGGTAAGCGCTTTTTTACAGTTAAGCGACACCCTTATAAGTTGGATAATCCGGAGAGTGGGGTTATTGATAAAATACTCTCTTTCTGCCAGACTCATGATGGCAAGATTTGGATGGGTAGTAATGGATATGGAATGTACTGTCTTTCCACAAATCAGTCTGGAAAACAGGAAATCAGGTCTTTTACGATGTCCAATGGTTTGGCGAATAATACTGTAAAGGGAATCGTGGAAGATCAGCAGGGGATGCTCTGGATAGCTACTGATCATGGACTATCTGTGTTTAATCCAAAGACCGAGACATTCAGTAGTTTCTATAAGAATGATGGTTTGCTGAGTGCGCAGTTCTATTTTAATGGTGCCATCCGTTCACGCTCCGGAGTCATCTATTTAGGAACGGACTGTGGAATGATGGCAGTCAAGGGGTTCAATCATAATTCCTATACTCAGAAAAATCTGCGCTTTACTGAACTTCTCGTAGATAACCAACCTGTTCTTGCTGGCAGCAAATATCTGGATGAGGATATTTCCTTAGCCAAGAAAATCCGCTTGCATGAGAGTGATAAGTCATTTACCATTCATTTCTCTGCGCTCAATTATGGTAGTGAGACGCAGGGAGTCTATCTCTGTAGGATGAAAGGATATGAGAATGACTGGGTACAACTTCAGCCAGGGCAGCATAGTGTGCGATATTCCACCTTGCCAGCTGGCGACTATGAGTTTGAGGTGAAGTATGCTCCTTCCATTGCTTCCTCCCAGGAACAGGTGGCGAGCATCGAGGTGAGCGTAACCCCTTATTTCTGGAAGAGTTGGTGGTTTGTATCTATCATCCTGATAGGTATCATTGCTGCCGTACAGTATCTCTATATGCGCCGCCTGGAAAAGATGCGTGAGCAGGAAGTAGAGGCACTTTACCGTCCGATAGAGGCGGCTCTGAAAGAAAGTGATGAGCCAGGTAAGTTGCAGAACCGTATTCAGGCGATTCTGGAAAATCAGCGACGCTATCAGGAAAGTCAGGACAAGACGGTTTTAGCAGACAAGGAGGCGGTAGAGAAGAATACTATACCTTTCATGGATGAAGTGATGAGTATCATGGAGAAGAATTTCCATGATTCAGAGTTTGGTGTCCAGGAGTTGGCCGATGCCTTGGGAATGAATCGCAGCGTGCTCAGCAAGAAACTAAATGCTGAGACAGGACTCCCTACCTCTCAGTTTATCCGCAATTACCGCTTGGATATTGCCAGAAAAATGATTACAGACAATGCGGCAAATCGTAATATCACAGAGATTGCTTATTGTGTGGGATTCAATGATCCAAAGTATTTTACCCGTTGCTTTACCAAGCTGTATGGAATGGCTCCTTCGAGTTTCAAGGAGGAAATCTCGTAAAGATAAAGACAAGGTCTTGGCTTTTCGCTTTTTGAAGGGAATCTCGTAAAGCTAAGGCTGTTTATAGAAGAATTCTTGTGTCTAAGACTGTTTTTTAGGGAGAAAAACTGAAGTAGAGTGTCTGTTGTCCACCTATTATCTCCTTTTGTCCACCTTCGGTTGCTCTGTAATTAGTAATTTTGCGTCCGTAAAAACAAATCGTAAATAATTAAACCTAAGAAACAGATATGAAGAAACTTTTCCTATCAACGCTCTGTCTTTTGTCTTTTTCGGCAATGGCACAGACTCAACTTACAGATTCTGAACTTCAGAATCTGTATAAGGATTGTACCTATAGCGGTCGTATTTCTGTTCACGATCCTTCTATTGTTGTAGATACTTTTACCTCTAAAACTTCCCCAGTGTATTATGTCTATGGTTCGCATCTGGGTCGTGGAAAAACCTGTTCGTCTCGCTACTATCGCAGTTGGACCACATTCAGGGTTGGTGAGGAGAGTACGGATGCCAACAATAGTCTCTTTGCCGGTCCTTCTGGTGGAACTGTCAATTACAAGAAAGCTTATTCGCTTCATGTCATCAAGAAGGTGAAGAACTATCGGGGTGAGGAAGTAGATTTCGGTAACTTTGATGCGCACGAATGGCAATATAAAGATTATACAGTGCAAGGCAATCAGTGGGCACCAGATGTCATCTATAATAAAAAGATGAGGAAATGGTGTATGTACATGAGTTTGAATGGCGACCACTGGGGGTCTTCTATCGTTTGTCTTACTTCCAAAAGTCCAGAAGGTCCATGGACTTATCAGGGTCCTGTCGTATTCTCTGGTTTCCAGGAAACTTTTGAGCATAATGGTTTTGCTGCTGCAGAAGACTGGAAGCATACAGATCTGGAGATTGCAACAGGCGAAACGACTTTGCCACAACGTTATCAAGTGGGCAGCAGTTGGGGATCTTACTGGCCTAACTGTATAGACCCTTGTGTATTCTATGATGATGAGGGTAATCTCTGGATGGGATATGGTTCCTGGTCGGGTGGTATCTTCATGCTGAAACTGAATGAGGAAAATGGTCTTCGTGACTATGAATATACCTATGATTATGAGGTGAATGGGGTGAAGACTCAACCGGGAAGTGCCAACGGCAGATGTACCAGTGACCCATATTTCGGCAAGAAGATTGCTGGTGGATACTATGTATCTGGCGAAGCAAGCTATATAGAGAAGATTGGCAAGCATTGGTTTCTCTTTATGAGCTATGGTGGTTTTGCACCAGATGGCGGTTATCAGATGCGTATTTTCCGTGCAGACAAACCTACAGGTCCTTATCAGGATTGTTGGGGAACTGCTGCCACATATGATAAAGCTGTGAAGAATTATGATTCCAACGCTGCCGACAATCGTGGTGTACTGCTCATGGGCGGTTATCAGTGGGATACAATGCCTGTTGCAGAGATTGCACAGGGACATAATTCCGCCTTTACCGATAAGGAAGGCCGTTCTTTTGTGGTTTATCATACCAAGTTCAACGATGGAAGTATAGGGCATCAGGTACGAGTACACCAGTTGTTCCTAAATGATGAAGGTTGGTTGATGGCTGCTCCATTCGAGTTTAATGGAGAGAAAGTTACCAATCAGGATATTGCAACCAAGGCATCTGTTGCCGACGATGATATTCCGGGTGTATATCAGTTCATTCGCCACAAATATAATCAGAGTGCAGCTTCTAAGGCTTATCAAAAGCCAGTAAATATCCAGTTGACTGCTGATGGAAAGATTACGGGTAGTAATTTATCCGGTACCTGGAGCCGTATCGCTGGGACTGATTATATCCATTTGGAAATCGGTGGTGTAACTTATCGGGGTGTCTTAGTAGAACAAAGCGTTGATTATACGGATGTCAAGACGCTGAGTATAGCTGCGCTTTCTTCTTCCAGTGGTAGTCTTGTTATAGGACAGAATAATTTTACATACCAGCAGGAAATCTGGGCAGTCAAGGCAAAACCGGAAGTTTCCATCGCTTATACTAAAGATCATATAGTTGTACCTTTCGCAGATGGAACTACTATCAATTGCAGCCAGACGATGCCTACCAAGGGACTGATGGGAGCAAAGATTTCCTGGAAGTCCAGCGATACAAGCGTCATGTCCACTGGTGGAGTTGTCTATAAGAATGGTCATGTTGTGATGACATTGACCATCAGCTGCGGCGATTACAGCTATACGAAGGAGTACAATCTCACGGTGGATAAGGATGCAGAGGAAACAACTCCTATCTATTATCCGTTATCTGCACAAAAGAATACAACGAATGCTTATAATACCAACTATAGTCAGGAATATACGCTAAAAGCTGGTAAGAAAGCACAATTCAAGTTCTATAACTATACTGTAGGTACAGCTAATTTTAAGAGTTGGGTATTGGGTGTTTCCAATGTGGCTCATAATACAGCTGGTTATAAGGAGTATGTGATGTTGCGCAATGACAATTGGGAGAATATTGCAGCTAACAATACTGGCTGCACCAATAATTACGATTGGTCAACATTTGTGCAGGATATGAATGGTTCTTTGGTTGATATGACCGTGGAATATGAAGCTATAGGCGCTTTCAAGATGACTGCAGTTATCACCACGAAGACCAAGAAGGTTTATAATTATTCATATACCAAGACCATCAGCGAGAAACCATCCAAGCTCAATCTCTTCTTTACTGGTGAGAATTCCTATATTGATGGTTCCAGCATTGCTACAGGCATAGAGGCTCCTGTCATCATTCAGAAGAAGCAGACTGATGGCAAATGGTACAATCTGGCTGGTCAGCAGGTAGATAAGAACTACAAGGGTGTAGTGATTGTGAATGGCAAGAAATTTGTGAACAGGTAATTCGCCTATATATCATTTCGCTTATATATCTGTCTCTTATACACATCTGACGCTGCCGA
>ERZ1026934.124-NODE-124-length-21821-cov-13.832767_pt1 | contig 21821 bp, 18 predicted proteins | sample MGYA00519462_ERZ1026934 | MGnify/ENA primary metagenome ERZ1026934 (study PRJEB26926, sample SAMN06164446) | human gut metagenome | biome: ENVO:00009003; feature: ENVO:2100002; material: ENVO:00002003 | host: Homo sapiens | place: USA | collected 2012 ...
AGTGCGGTTTCAAGAACGTAATGATGGCTATGCCTACTACTATCGACAAGACTGGCGTTCACTTCACAGAGCCTACAGGTACTGAGGAAGAGCTTGCAAGCCTCGCTAAGTCTTACGAGCACCTTTGCAAGATGCGCGATGAGATCGTAGAGCTTGGTATCGTTCCTCCAGTAGCTGAGTGGAAAGAGATGAACCCTAACTTGTAATTCTTCTTCTTAGAATTTTTATAAGTGAATGAGATAGGGCTGAATTGTGAGATGATTTCTTGCGATTCAGCCTTTTTCTTTATCCCTTAAAGAAACTGTCATTACTGTATCTGTCATTACTGTCATCAGCTGTATTTTGTCAATAATGCCATTACGGTCATGGCTTGCTGGTTCAAAATCAGCCCATAATTGTTATTTTTTCCGTAATTTAGATGAAATGACTTTGGCATATTTTTTGTAATTTTGCAAACGAGAAAGAATTCATCCCTCCCAAAAAATGGGAAAAAGTTGGGAAACAATCGAAAAAAAATCCCAACGGATAGAGGAAATTCATTCCGTTTCCACAAAAAACATGGGAAGAATTAAGAAAATCTTTCCACAAAAAAAATGGGAAATAGTAGGGAAAGACAAATCATAATATTAAAGAAAGAAAGAAAGAAAAATGGAACTGATTAAAAACAAAACTTTCGGTGGTGAACGCCCACTCTTTGGCGCGCACGACGCCCGTTTGGAAGATATCACTATCACTGATGGAGAATCAGGTATCAAGTGCTGCAAGAACATAGAATGCCACAACTCTAAATTCTATGGAAAATATCCTTGGTGGCACGTGGACGGTTCTCTCATCACAGACTGCTATTTCGCACCTGAAAGCCGATCTGCTATCTGGTACAGCAACAATATGGTGATGAAAGACTGCACTATTGACGGACCGAAATTTTTCAGGGAAATGAAAAACCTCGAACTGGAGAATGTCAATATCACGGATGCTGACGAAACTTTCTGGAAAGTGAATGGACTGAAAATCAAGAATGTAAAACTGCACGAAGGTACATACCCATTCATGTTCTCAAAGAATATCTATGTGGACGGACTAGAAAGCGACTCGAAATATGTATTCCAGTACTGCCAGAATGTAGAAATTCACAACGCTAAGATTACCACCAAAGATAGTTTCTGGGAATGTGAGAATGTAACCGTATATGATTCTGAACTGAACGGAGAATATCTCGCATGGCACAGTAAGAACATCAAGTTGGTGCGCTGCCACATCAGCGGCGAACAACCTCTCTGCTATATGGATCATGTGATACTGGAAGACTGCACTTTCGACAAGGAATGCGACCGTGCTTTCGAGGACTGTAGCAATATCGATGCACATATCAAGGGCTGTATCACCAATATCAAAAACCCTATTTCCGGTCGTATCGAGGCCGACAAAGTGGGCAGCATCACCTACACAGAGTTTGCCAAAGCTCCTCAGGGTGCCTGCGAAATCATCGACAAATCGGAAGGTAAATAATCAAATTCTACGGACCTAACTTTTATGAAGGTCCGTAAAAAAGCGATACACCCATATCCTCGTTCTTTAAAAAAACCTGTCTAACAAAGAAAATAGAAAAAGAAATATGAAATACAATTTTGATGAAATCATCGACCGCCGGGGCACCAATTCCTACAAATGGGACCTGGTAAAGGAGGAAGATGTTATCCCTATGTGGGTAGCCGATATGGACTTCCAGACTGCTCCTGCCATCATCGAGGCCCTGCAGAAGCGAGTGGCTCACGGCATCTTCGGCTACACCCTGGTACCGGACTCTTACTACGAGGCCATCACCAGCTGGTTTGCCCGCCGCCACCATTGGAACATCGAGAAAGACTGGATACTCTATACATCGGGCGTAGTGCCTGCCATTTCCTGCTGCCTGAAGGCCATCTGCATGCCTGGCGAACAAGTGCTGGTGCAGACTCCTGTATATAACTGCTTCTTCTCATGCATCAAAAACAGTGGTTGCGAGGTGGTAGAAAACGAATTGAGACGAGTAGGAAACTGCACTTACGAGATAGATTTCGAGGATTTCGAGCGCAAATGTGCTGACGAAAAGACGACTGCTTTCATCCTCTGCAACCCTCACAACCCTGCCGGAAGGGTATGGAAAAAGGAGGAATTGGAGCGCATGAACGACATCTGTCTGAAGCATAACGTAAAGATAATTGCCGACGAAATCCATTGCGAGCTCGTGATGCCGGGCTATCAGTACGTTCCGTTCGCAAACATCAGCGAAGCCTGCAGAGACAACTGCGTAGTATTGAATTCTCCATCCAAATCATTCAATATTGCCGGTCTTCAGATAGCCAACATCATCTGTCCGGATGCCGCATTGCGACGCCGTATCAACAGGGCTATCAATATCAACGAGGTGTGTGATGTCAACCCATTCGGAGTCATTGCTCTCCAGGCTGCATACAACGAGAGTGAGGAATGGCTGGACGAACTGAACCTGTATCTCTATGAGAACTATCAGACCGTAAAGGAATTTTTCAATTCCGAATTACCTCAGGTTCGAGTTACCCGTCTGGAAGGCACATACCTGGTATGGCTCGACATCCTGCCTTTCGAACTATCGAGCGACGAGGCTTATGAGAAGCTGATGAATGACGGCAAGGTATTTGTGAATAGCGGCACCATGTATGGCAGAAAAGCCGGTCAGGGATTCCTGCGCCTCAACATTGCCTGTCCTCGCAAGACCCTGATGCAGGGACTGATCCGTATCGCCAGAGTATTGAGTCAGTACGTGGAAGACGAGGATACTGGTTGTCCGATGTAATTTTGAGTGAAGAGTGAAGAACGAAGAGTGAAGAGTGAAGAGTGAAGAATTCAAATGCTTTTCGTGCTTCACTCTATTAGAATATAAACAATTAGAATATAAAACTGAAAGACAATGGAAAATGAAGTTTTGAAAGCCATTAAGGAGAGAAGAAGTATCCGTAGATACAAGGCAGATCAGATTACCGATGAGGAACTGAAAGCTGTATTGGAGGCAGGCACATGGGCTGCCACTGGTCATGGCACTCAGGAACCATTCATCATCGCAGTACAGAATCCGGAGACCTGCGCCCAGCTTCGCAAAATGAATGCTGAGGTGATGGGTGTAGAGAGTGATCCTTACTATGGAGCACCAACCATCGTCATCGTTTTGGCTCCAGAGAGCAATGCGAACGCCATCAAGGACGGCAGTCTCATCCTCGGCAATATGATGTTGGCAGCCCACTCTATCGGTCTTTCTTCTTGCTGGATCAATCGCGAGGATGCCATGTTTGCTTCCGAGGAGGGCAAAAATCTGTTGAAAGAGTGGAATCTTCCTGAAGGCTTGATAGGAGTTGGAGCCTTGGCATTAGGCTATGCATCTGCTCATCCGCATACTGTAAAGCCTCGCAAAGAGGATTATTACCGCATCATAAAGTAAGAAAAGATATTTCAGTCTCATTTTACTGAATACAATATCCCCTTTTGATTACTGATTTTGTAGATATAAAAAAATGCACCAGACGAGTTCTCTGCTATAAAACTATGTTTTGTAAGTCATAAAACTATGACTTACAAAACATATCCTCATTTTGCTGTCATTTACCGCATCAGAAAGCCGTCATTTATCACTTCAGAAGGTAGAAATTTATCTCTTCTGCATAAAATCGCAAGTTTACGCACACTAAAATTTGCTGGTTACAAAAAAAGCAATACTTTTGCACCATAAATACAAAAGTACTGCTTTCATAAAATTATATTCTCCCTGAGAAAGGGGGGCTTACTTCTTTGCGAAAAGAAAATCTTCCTATACTGACTATACTTAAAGCTGCACCTTAGAAAGAACCTTATCTGTTGCGCCAGACAGGCTCGCTACGAATTCTCCAGCCTTTTCTCCCGCAGACTTCAGGAAAGCTTCGTCATTCATCATCGACTTCATCAAGCCAGCAAAGTCCTCAAAATTGTTGATTTCGAATCCGCCGCCAGACTTCAGCAAGCCCTGAGCTTCCTGGAATTTCTTGTTGTTAGGACCGAAAATAACCGGCATATTCCATACGGCAGCCTCCAGGGTATTATGGATACCAACTCCGAAACCACCTCCGATATAAGCCACATCGCCATAATGGTACATGCTGCTCAGCAGTCCGAAACAGTCGATGATCAGCACATCTGCCCCAGCAGCTTCCTCAGGAGTAGTCTGAGTATAGCGCACCACCTTCTTATCCTTCAGCAGAGAAAGAATCAGTTTCAGATGTTCCTCGGCTATGACATGAGGAGCTATCAGCAAGCGCCAATCCTTATGCTCATTGAAGAAGCGGATGAAGATTTCCTCATCAGGAGGCCATGAACTGCCTGCTACAAATACTCTGTAATCCTGAGAAGGAACGGATGCAGACTTACCTGTAGGGGATTCTGTCAAAGGGCCATCAGAAGAATACCCATCAGCAGAAATTCCCTTTCTGAACGCCTCGCAGATAGGCAGATGCTTGGCAGCTTCCTTGATCTGCAGCACACGGTCGAAGCGGGTATCTCCCACCACATCCACATCTGTAATACCGATGCCGGCGAGCAGTCGCTTGCTCTCCTCATTCTGCACAAAGAAACGGGTGAAGCACTTCAAGACATTTGCATAGCTCCTGCCATACCACTTGAAGAATACCTGATCCTCACGGAAGATACTGCTCACACTATATGTAGGAATATTGCGGTACTTGAGAATATGAAGGAAATTAGACCAGAATTCATACTTGATGAAAAAAGCCATCACAGGGCGCACCAGGCGAAGAAAACGGATGGCATTCAGGCGGGTATCCACCGGCATATAGCAGATGATGTCAGCGCCCTCATAATTCTTGCGCACCTCATATCCGGAAGGCGAATAGAAGGTAAGCAGAATCTTATACTGGGGATAATCTCTGCGGATGCGCTCCATCAAAGGACGACCCTGTTCAAACTCGCCAAGTGATGCGGCATGAAACCAGATATACTTTTCGGAAGGATCCACATTTTCCCTCAGTACCCTGAAGGCATCGCGCTCACCTCGCCACATTTTGCGCACCTTCTCATTGAAAAGGCTGGCGATGGCGATTCCCCAAAGCACGAAATAAATGACGACATTATAGATCATGTTTTTCTTTTTTTTGGGTTAGTATCTATAAATATCTAAATATAAATTGAATTCTCTCTGAGGAAAATCCCCGCACAAAGCAGAAATTTTCCACAGAAAGAGATAAAATATGCTGACTGCGATGCTTATCCGAGAACCTCAATGGCTCTGCGGAGACGCTTCAGAGTCTCCTCCTTGCCGAGGAAGGCTGAGATATCAAACATACCTGGACCCTTACCCTCGCCTACGAGCGTGAGACGGAAAGCATTCATCACATCACCGAGCTTATAGCCCTTATCCTCTACCCATTTCATCACAACAGGCTCCTGACCCTCGATAGAGAAATCCTCGATGCCCTCCAGCACTTCAGCCAGTTCGGTCATCTGCTGAGCAGAATACTCCTTCCAGCGCTTCTTGGCTGTCTTGGCATCATACTCTGTAGGAGGAATGAAGAAGAATGAGCACAATGGCCACAACTCATATACGAAGTTCACGCGATCCTTCATCATGTGTACCACCTGCTTCACGCGGTCCATTGTCTCCTCTACACCGTTATTAGCCACAATAGGCGCAAAGAGATTGGCTATCTCATCATCGCTCTTCATGAGGATGTACTCATGGTTGAACCAGATGCCCTTCTTGAAGTCAAACTTGGCTCCTGCCTTAGAGCAGCGGGAGATATCGAAAGCCTTCACCAGTTCGTCGAGAGAGAAGATTTCCTGTTCTGTTCCAGGATTCCAGCCCAGCAATGCAAGGAAATTGACTACTGCCTCTGGGAAATAACCGCTCTCACGATAACCAGAAGAAACCTCGCCGGTCTTAGGATCGTGCCACTCCAATGGGAATACAGGGAAACCGAGACGGTCGCCATCACGCTTGCTCAACTTACCCTTACCCTCTGGCTTGAGAAGCAATGGAAGATGGGCAAAGCGAGGCATGGTATCCTCCCAGCCGAAAGCCTTGTAGAGAAGTACATGTAATGGTGCACTTGGCAACCACTCCTCGCCGCGGATCACATGAGAGATTTCCATCAGATGATCGTCCACGATATTAGCCAGGTGGTAAGTAGGAAGCTCGTCGGCACTCTTGTAGAGCACCTTGTCGTCGAGGATATCGCTCATCACCTTCACGTCGCCACGAATCATATCGTTGACGTGGATTTCCTCTCCAGGTTCTATCTTGAGACGTACGGTATATTGCTTGCCGTCTGCGATGAGCTGGTCCACCTCTTCCTGAGAAAGGGTGAGAGAATTGCGCATCTGCATACGGGTGTGGGCATCATACTGGAAATTCTGGATTTCAGCACGCTTGGCCTCCAGTTCCTCTGGAGTATCAAAAGCGATGTAAGCCTTGCCATTGTCGAGAAGCTGCTGTACATATTTCTTATAGATGTCACGACGCTCGCTCTGACGGTAAGGACCATGCTCACCACCGAAGCTCACTCCCTCATCAAACTTGATGCCGAGCCACTTGAATGACTCCAGGATATATTCCTCGGCACCTGGTACGAAACGATGAGAGTCAGTATCCTCGATACGGAACACAAGTTCACCACCATGCTGGCGAGCAAACAAATAATTATAAAGGGCGGTACGGACACCACCAATGTGCAGTGCTCCCGTTGGACTTGGGGCAAAACGCACTCTTACTTTTCTATCTGCCATGTCTTATTTTATAGCTATTTTTGAATTTTTCTGCAAATTTACAGTTTTTTTTGCGATTATAATAGTTTTTTTTCGTATTTTCGCACTGTAAAAAGGAATTAATGGGAGAAATGCTGATTTTTTGCTCAATATTTGAGAAAATGAGCAGCTTTTTAGCCCAAAAACGTCACAAACCATAAAGCGTAACAAACATGAGTATATTCAACAATCTCGAGGAGAATTATTGGCGCAACCTGATCACCAAGACCATTCTCGTTATCTTTACAGTTGCCATCATTGTCTGGTTTTTGCCACGCAATGAGGGCAGACAGTTCCGTTACGATGTGGGAAAACCTTGGATGTACGGTTCAGTGATTGCCACCTTCGACTTCCCGATCTACAAGACCGATGAAGCCATCAAGCACGAGCAGGATTCGCTGCTGCGGCAGTTCCAGCCGTACTACACAGTGAATTCCAATGTCGGCAATGAACAGATCAAGCGTTTTCTCCACGACTTCAGCCAGGGAATTCCAGGACTTCCAAAGGAATACGTGGAACTCATAGCCAACCAGCTGAAGCAGGTTTATCAGACGGGCATTGTCAGCACGCCTGAATATAACCGTATCTACAAGGATTCTACCAGTATGATACGCATCATCAGCGGCAAGAACGCCAAGAGCTTTCCTATCGGTAACTTCTACTCTACCATTGCCGCCTATGAGCACATTTTCTTTGATGAGAAGATATCAGCACAGCGGCAGATTCTCTCCCGCTGCAATCTCAACGACTATGTGGAACCCAACCTTATATATGATAAGGAACGCTCGGAGGCAGAACGAACAGACTTGCTGAGCAGCATACCGCTGGCCAGCGGTATGGTGATGAGTGGACAGAAAATCATCGACCGAGGCGAAGTAATCAATGATTATACTTACCGAGTGCTTACCTCTTTCGACAAGGAGACGAAGCGCCGAAGTTCTACTGAGGATGAGCTTACCACCACCATCATCGGCCAGACACTCTTCGTACTGATTCTCGTGATGATGTTTACCTTCTATCTCACGCTCTTCCGCAAAGACTACTTTGACAAGCCACGCAGCATCACCATGCTCTATGCGATGATTACGCTGTTCCCAATCTTTGTGTCACTCATCATGAAGCACAATTTCTTCAGCGTATATATCATCCCATTTGCCATGGCACCTATCTTTGTGCGCGTCTTTATGGATTCACGAACGGCTTTCATCACGCATGCCACGATGATTCTCATCTGTGCGGCAGCTGTGAAATACCAATATGAATTCATCATCGTGCAGCTGGTTTCCGGCTTGGTTGTGATTTACAGCCTGCGCGAATTATCCAAGCGCTCGCAGATATTCTTCACTGCCCTCCTGGTTGCCATCAGTACTACCGTGGTATATGTGGCCCTCCAGCTGATGCAAGACAATCAGGTGTTCAATATCGACCGCAGCATGTACACCTATTCCACCATCAATGGAATCTTCCTGCTGCTCGCCTATCCACTGATGTACATCATCGAGAAGACGTTTGGTTTCACCTCTAATGTCACACTCTTCGAGTTGTCCAACACCAACAAGGGGCTGCTGCGCAACCTGAGCGAGATTGCTCCTGGTACATTCCAGCACTCCATCACCGTAGGTAATCTGGCAGCGGAGATAGCCAACCGTATTGAGGCAAACAGTCTGCTGGTACGTACCGGAGCACTCTATCACGATATCGGCAAGATGACAAACCCCGTATTCTTTACGGAGAACCAGGCAGGAGTGAATCCACACGACCAGCTGAGTGATCTGGAAAGTGCCCAGATCATCATCAGTCACGTAACAGAAGGACTGAAGATGGCAGAAAAGGTAAGTTTGCCGGGTATTATCAAGGACTTCATCACTACTCACCACGGTACAGGTATTGCCAAATTCTTCTATGTAAACTATTGCAATGCCCATCCTACGGAAGTAGTAGATAAGTCACTGTTCCAATATCCGGGCCCAAATCCGTTTACCCGAGAGCAGGCAATCCTGATGATGGCGGATACAGTAGAAGCAGCTTCCCGCTCACTGAATGAATATACGGAAGAAAGCATCAGTAATCTGGTAAACAAGCTCATCGATGGACAGGTGGCAGATGGATTCTTCAAGGAATGCCCGATTACCTTCCGTGACATTGCACTTGCCAAGCTGGTGCTTATCGATCGTCTGAAGGCGATTTATCATACCCGCATCTCCTATCCTCACATGAATGTGAAGGAGAATCAAAGCATGAAAAAGGAGGAAGAAGCTCCTCAGGCTGAAACCGACACTCAAAAGTCTTGAAAACAGCTGATTTTTCAAGGTATCGAAACATACAAATAAAGCTATCAAATAGCCCGAGAATATGCACAGTCTTTTAGTTTTGTGCAGATTCTCGGGCTATTTACGTTAATATACATTAAATATAAGATTACCATTATGGAGAAATAGAACATTATAGTTACCTTTGCGGACGTTTTTATTTAATATTATTAAGATGAAGAAACTAAAATTAGTTAGTTTGGCCATTGCGATGGCCTGTGCAACACCTTCTTTGGCAGGTGGTTTGCTCACTAACACCAATCAGCATGTTGCATTCAATAGAATGATGAGCCGTGAGGCTTCAATTGGTATCGACGGCGTTTACTACAATCCAGCCGGCGTTGTATTCATGGGTGAAGGAAAGCATCTTGCCATCAACTGGCAGTTGGCTTACCAGACACGCAGCATTGAAAATGATTATCCATTGTTCACTAACAATGTGAACAATCCTACTACTCCACGCGAGTTCAAGGGTAAGGCGTTTGCACCTGTTATCCCTTCTTTCCAGTATGCTTATAATAAAGGCAGATGGTCACTCCAGGCAGGTTTCGCCCTCACTGGTGGCGGTGGAAAGTGTACTTTCGACGATGGACTGGGCTCTTTCGAGAAGATTGTAGCCGAGACAGCTTTGGCAGCTTGCCAGTTGGCAGGTGCTGTGGATCAGGTTGCAGCACAGTATGGCGTACCAGCTGTTTTTACTAGCGATAAGAATTTCGGTAAGGAAGGCAAGTATAGCTACAACAGCTATATGCACGGCCGCCAGTACTACTATGGTCTCTCTTTAGGTGCAGCCTATAAGTTCAGCGACAACTTCAGTGCATTCGCAGGCGTACGTGGTGTCTATGCTTCTACTAACTACTATGGATATGTAGAGAACATCAAGGTTGGCGCAATGCCTCTCTATAAGGTGCTCGACCCAACCAAGGAAACAGCTGCCAACATTGAGTTGAGCTGTGACCAGAGCGGTGTGGGCTTCACTCCTATCATCGGTGTGGATTTCAAGACTGGCAAGTGGAACTTCGCTGCCAAATATGAGTTCAAGACTCGTATCCGCCTGAAGAACAAGTCAGTAAACCAGGTACCTAGTATCGGTAACCTTCCAGACAACCTCCGCAACGCCTACATTGCAGGTGGTGTACCAGAGGCTGCTGCAAATGCCATCATCGGCAACCCAGTTATTCAGGGAGCCATGGGACAGTTGAAGACTCAGTTCGATGCCAAGCTTGAAAAGGCTATCGGTGAATACGAGGATGGTAAGAAGATTGCAGGCGATATTCCTGCTTACCTGGCACTCGGTGTAGGTTACAGCCCTGTAAATGCCGTACGCGTAAACGTTGGTTTCCACTGGTTTGATGACAAGCACGCTACATCATACAACAATCGTCAGGAGAAATTGGACCGTGGTACCTTGGAGTACAACGCAGGTGTTGAGGTGGATGTCAACAAGAAGATTACCTTGAGTACAGGTTGGCAGAATACCAACTATGGCTTGAGCGATGAGTATATGGATGACAAATCATTCGTTGTTGGTTCTAACTCTGCTGCTATCGGCGGTGTTTATCACATCAACAAGAAGATGGATCTGAACGTGGCTTACTTCCACACCTTCTATCAGCACAAGAAGACTTCAGAGAAAGTTCAACTTTCTGCAGAGAAGAGCATCAACTACAGCTCTGATTACACCCGTAACAACAATGTGTTTGCTGTAGGTCTTGATATCAACTTCTAATCACAAGGTTGATAAAGTAGAATTAGACTCATGTTTATCAGAACTATCAGATAAAACAAGACACATAACTACAAACATCAAAAAAGGCTATCCCTCTCTTTTAGATTGGGATAGCCTTTCTTTTTTATCTCACACAGAGGATTCCGACATGACTACTTTACCCTACATCGGGTCCACATCATAATATATCTGCAAAGCTCCATACCTTGGATCTTTTGCCATCATCTGCTGGGCATACTTCAGATATTCGCGCACCTTCTTCTGGTCGATACCATTCTCCAGCTTGATGACAATCTTGCGGATATTCATTGTCTTTACACGTGCTACAGCCGGCTTATCCGGTCCGAGTACCCGTTCACCAAACCATCCTCTCAGCGTCTTGCCCAATTCCAGACTAGCCTGTTGGCAGATCTTTTCGTGCTTGTGCTTCAGGAACACATTGATAAGATGGAAGAAAGGCGGATAATGAAACATTCTTCTCTCCTCCAGGATTCCCTTGAAAAGAGAATCATAGTCATTGTGTACTACCTGATTGATGATAGGCAGTGTCGGATTCTTAGTCTGCAGAATCACGAGTCCCCGTTTGCCCTTTCTTCCGGCTCTTCCACTCACCTGCGCCATCATCATGAAAGCATGCTCGTAAGCACGGAAATCAGGATAGTTGAGCATTGAATCAGCATTCAAGATACCTACTACACTCACTTTATCGAAATCCAAGCCCTTTGATATCATCTGCGTACCAATCAGAAGATTCGTCTTTCCTGAAGAGAAATCGGAGATCAGTCGCTCGTAGGCATTTCGGGTACGGGTTGTATCTAAGTCCATTCGGGCGATGCGGGCTTCAGGAAAGATCTCGGAAATCTGGTCTTCGATGCGCTCTGTTCCGATACCCCTGCCCATCAACTCAGTACTGCCACAGTTAGGACATTCAGTAGGAACCGGATAAGTATAACCGCAATAATGGCAGGTAAGGAGATTGATACTCTTATGCAGGGTAAGCGAAACATCACAGTTCTTGCATTTCGGCACCCATCCACACACCTTACATTCTATCATCGGTGCAAATCCTCTCCGGTTCTGGAAGAGGATAGCCTGCTCTCCATTCTTCAGGGCTTCTCTTACCGCCGCCAGGAGCACAGGCGAATAAACACCCGTCATCATCTTGCGATGGCGGAGGTCTTTCACATCCACCACCTGTATCTCAGGCAACTGGATATCCTTGTATCGGGTCTTCAGTTCAACCAATCCATACTTACCCTGCTGGGCATTGTAATAGCTTTCCATCGAAGGCGTAGCCGTTCCCAGAAGCACCTTTGCCTCCGGATACATGTTGGCAAGCACGATGGCAGCACTGCGGGCATGATAGCGTGGAGCCGGATCCTGCTGTTTGAAAGAGGTCTCGTGCTCTTCATCGATGATGACAAGTCCCAGTTTCTGGAAAGGCAGAAAGACTGCACTTCTTGCTCCCAGGATCACATCATAGGGATGCCCGGAGAGTTGTTTCTGCCAGATTTCCACGCGCTCTGCATCACTATATTTAGAATGATAGATACCGAGCCGGTCGCCAAAGACTTTGTGCAGTCGCTCCATAATCTGAACCGTCAGGGCGATTTCGGGCAGCAGATAGAGCACCTGCCTGTGTTCCTCGATGGCTTTTCTGATGAGATGGATATAGATTTCCGTCTTTCCGCTGGAAGTTACACCATGCAGGAGCACTACGTTTTTCTTCAGCATCTGCATCAGTATCTGATTGTAAGCATCCTGCTGCGGCATAGACAAGGGCTTGATCTGGTCTAGATGCGATTCTCCAGCCGTATTCAATCTACCCACTTCCAACTCGTAGGTAAAGAGGATGCCTCTGTCGATGAGCGCCTTGACCACAGCTGCCGTGCATCGTGCCTCGTTCATCAGCTCTTCCTTCGTCACCTTCTTGATACCTTCTCTAGGCGTATCTCCCTCCAGACTATCCCAATGAGAAAGAGCCAGGAAGGTGGTCAAAGTCTTCGATTGCTTCAGGGCACGCTGCACCATATTGAGCGCCACGTGCAGAGCCTGTTCATTGCGATAACTGCTAGCCAACTCCACATAGAGTTCCATCTTGGGCTTGAATTTCTCTGTAGATTTCATTCCGGCAGGCATAGCTGCATTATATACATCGCCAAGAGGTGACATATAGTAATCGCTGATCCATTGCCAAAGGCGATATTGCTGGGGAAGAAGAGAGGGATAGGAATCAAGAACAGCCTCTATCGGCTTACAGTTGAAATCCGGCTTTTCGGAATGTACATCCGCTACCATGGCAATATATTTCTTGCTTTTTCCTAAGGGAACAAGCACGCGCATACCAGCCACGACTTTCTCTTCCATCCCTTCGGGAACAGAATAAGTAAAGGTGCCGTCGAGCGGAAGAGGCAATATCACATCTACATATCTCATTGTTTCTATCTTCTAATTCTTCAGAATGTTTATCGTATGAAACAGCTACCCAACTATTCTTTCCAAACATTCGTTCTGCAAAGATAGCAAAAAAAAAGCAGATACCCATCATCAGGTACCTGCTTTTATATATTTTAATGTATCTACTCGGAGAGATACAGGCTACAGTAGCTTAGAACCAGTAGCCGAGTGCAATCTGCCAAGAGTTGTTACGGCTCTTGTCAGCTTTTGTAACAGCATCAAAAGCCTTGGAGAAGCTAGCATCAGCAGACTTGCCGCAAGCGATATTGTAGTTGGCTGATACCTGAAGATGGTTCAGCAAGGTTACACCAGCACCTACGTTTACGCTGAAGTTTGACTTCTTCAAAGAGTAGTTGCCCACCTTTTCCAAATCAAAGTTCTTGTCACCCACATTGAATCCCCACTGTGGACCAGCAAAGAGGAAAACGTTAGCCAGGCTGCTCAAGCCAAAGCCGTAACGTACGTTGACAGGAATGTTGATAGACTGCTGCTTCACATTAGTCTTTCCAAATTCATCATCAATATTATACTTAACGTCAGCCTCTTTCTGGTCGTACAAAGCTGCAGCATCGAAGCTCAAGCCTACGATAGGCACAGTAACCTTCACCATAGGACCAACAAAGAAACCTGTCTTGTTGGAAGCATCAAATACATCCTCGCTGAAAGACATGCTTGTCACGTTCAAACCGCCCTTCAAACCGAACTTAATCTGTGCGTTTGCGCTAGTAGCATACATCATTGCAGCCACTATGAATACAAGTGATAAAATCTTCTTCATTTTCTTACCTTTTTTAATTGTTACTAATTCAATATGTTCACACTATATGTTGAATACAACATCTCTTTTACTTAATGGCGTTCTCTTCTCACCGTGACTCTAGCCGAACCGCTGGCAGAAGAGGTTCTGTTTTTAGCCTGCTTTGACTTGACACGGGAAACCTTGCCGGTGTTGGCAGATGCGCCACGCAATCCTGTGCTTCGGCGATTCTTCCTTACACTTCCCTTTGCATCCTTTGCGGCATTGGCAATGCTGTCCAGTGAATCCTTTCGTGCCTGATTACCCCAGATATTCTTCTCAAAGGCAACCAGTTCAGCCTCGATGCGTTTCTGCTCCTTTGCCATGGCAGAATCCGTGGTACAGTATTGAGAAAGGGTTTGTCCCAACAGATTGTTGGTTTTGTAAATCTTACCCTTATATTGATTTCTTGCAAAATAATCATCAATGCTCATCACCACGGCATTGTTCAGATTGCTTGTCATCACCTGCTGTCGGGTGAGATAAGGAGCCAGATCATCATATTTTACCCAAAAGAGGGGATACCTGGTTCCACCATCTCCAAAATCATCCTCACGGGTCATGATAGGGCAAAGCGCCAACACCTTGGTATGGAAGGTAGCAGAACGCTGGTCGAAGAAACTGCTTTCCTTGATATAATACGATTTCACCTCACGCGAAGGGATATCGCTGTTGTCTAACTTGATTCTACCATTGGCCTGCTTCTCGTAGTAGATATGATAGTTGTCCAGGAAAGACTTCGGATCCACCCGGTCGGCAGCGGCAAAACTTTCATTACCATCCATTCGGTATTGGAATACGGTAACCTTTCCCGTCATCATCAATCTGAAGATGGTGGTAAAGAGATTCATCTGATTTCCCTTCGGCTCTACAGGATAATAGAGCGCAGCATTGGCTTCGTTGTTGAGATCCAGTTCACGGTAGATATCTCTTCTCCAAACCACGTCCTCATCCATCGGGAGAGCAGTAGGAAAGGAAATCTGCGCACGCAGGGTTGGAGTATCGCCATTCTGCTGCGCTGCTTTCTTCTGTGCTGCCGCTTGCCTGCGGGCCTCAGGTTGTGCCCAGATGCCCTGCACCATTCCCAAGAAGAGGAACAAGAACAATATCTTTTTCATTGACTTTGATTTTTAAATTTGAAAACTCCGTTATTACTTTACGATAACTTCCATTGCCGAAGGCAGGGTTCGCATGATGCCGTCGGGACCTACAGCTCTGATATGAGAGATGTAGAAACGACGGTTGCGATACAGCTTTCTGAACTCCTCACGCTGTCTGGCCGAGAAACTGGCTCCAGCAGAAGCCAGCGGAATGGCATTACCCATATTGTCGAAGAAGACTGTTTCGAAACCTACTACCTTGAAAGGAATATCCAGAAGTCCATCGTCGATGGCTGCATGAATACCCGTGGCACCCATCAGATTAGCCTTTGCCAAACCGCCACCTCTGAATCTGTCTGTTCCCATTGCGATATAAGCGGTAGGATCTGGCAATTTTCTGACATGGAAAACAAAAGGCGGCAGCGAGCGAACCTGTCCCTTATCTCTTGCCGTTACATGAATGGTAACATCCCTGCCAACGGTAGATGGAGTCGCCACGAAATGACCATTACCTTTTGATACGAACGAGCCACCACTCATAGAGGCAGAGATGGCATTCGCCGGAACACCCGGTACACTGATACTGATAGGATTGGCATAACCTGCATAAAGCACATTCATCAGGTCAGCTGCCACGGTAGCAGAATTCGGAACAGGCAATACGGTATATTTCTGACTGAAGTTACGACGGATTTCCTCACCATCCTTGCCTTTCATCAGAATATAGCCATTAAACTGATGTTCTCCTACCCCACCAGCAGTAAAGCTATATCTACCATCAGCAGCCTGAAGCCGACTGCCATTGACATAGATTTCAGGGCGCTGGGTACTGTCTATAGCCGCCATCACCACCTGTGAGTTGAATCGCTCACCCGCATAAAGGGTCGTCTTTTCAGGAATCACGAAGGCATTCATCTCACTCACATTCAGTTCCACGAGTTTCACATCCTTCTTCTCATCGCCCTTCCGCGGTTCATCCTGCAAGCTTCTCTTCACCTTCTCCACCAACGACTTACCCTTGACACCGAGCTCCTCTTCAGTAGGAGTATTCAGTGCCAACATAGCCATCAAGACGACATACATCAGGTTGATCATCTTCTGGCGTGGTGAAATCGGTCTTTTCTTTATTGCCATTTATTTTTCTTTTAAGTTTGCGGTCATCGCTGCAATCATACGTGCATAAATGCTGTTCAGTTGCTCTATCTGCTGAGCCATCTTCCGGGTCTGTTCATTGATCTGGTCGATGGTACCAATCTGCTGACTGGCACTTTTCAACTGCATCTCATAAACCTTGGTAATACCGGTAAGCGTGCGGTTCAGGTTTTCCATCTCCTCACTGTCACGAGTCAGACGGGAGCTCTGCTCATTAACCTTGCCAAGGGTATCTACCAGATTCTTCAGTTCATCCACATAGCTGCTCTGCACTTTCTGCATTTCTTCAGAAGCTACCTGCATTTCTGCCAAGGCATCCGGCTGAGCTATTGGGGAAGTCTGGTTGGCAACACCAGCAATTGGAGAAGAAGATGCTCCTATGGAAGAAGCAGCCACATTCTTGTCCTGGTATTCTACCTTACCCGTCTCCAGATATTCCTCCGTTACATGAGTAGGAAGCTCTCTGCCATCAGCAGTCTTATCGAAAGGACGGTCGAAAGCAGACAGGAAAAACACGATAATCTCAGTGCCCATTCCCAGGAAGATCATCAGTTTGGCTCCGGGAAGATGCGTCAACGTGAAGAGAGTACCTGCAATAACGATACTCGCACCCCAACTATATGCATAGTTCAGAAAAGTCTGTCCCGGAACGCTATCCATCCACTTCTGCAGACGATATACAATATTATATTTACTATAGTCACCCATTTTGATTATCTCCTATTCTTATTTCTTGATGGTTTCTGCTTGGCACTCGATGTGGTAGCCAGACTTCTTACACAGCGGAATCCGATATATGAGCGTGGCTGGTTCTGGTATTCCCAAGAGCGCCATGCCGAGCGGATAAAAGATTCCGGGTCTTTCCAGGAACCACCTCTTACACTCTTTTTCTTCAACCGGTAAGGATCTTCCTTGGCTGCATTGTATTTCAGGTCAGGATTCAGATCATTCATCGCATCCACTCCTGCCTCGGTATAAACGGTACTGGTCCATTCAGCCACATTACCAGCCATATCATAGAGCCCGTTCGAGTTGGGTGAATAAATACCCACCTTACTCGTTATCAGGTTTCCATCCTTGGTATAGTTACCCCTATCTGGCTTGAAGTTGGCATAGAAACATCCATCTCCATTCTTTACGTCAGCATTGTCCCAAGGGAACTCACTCTGATTCTTTCCTCTGGCAGCAAACTCCCATTCTGCCTCTGTTGGCAGACGGTAACGCTGTACGAATCTTGCCTCCGGTCCCAAACCTTTCAGAAGGTAGTCGGTACGCCAGGCACAGAAGGCATTCGCCTGCTCCCAGGTGACACCCACAACAGGATAGTCGTTGTAGGCTGGATTACTGAAATAGCTTCTCAGATAAGTTTCATTATCTGAGTTGCGGAAATCATTCACCCAGCAGGTTGTATCCGGATAGATATTCACGATATAAGTATTGAGGAAATCCCACGGACCGCTCAACGGGCGGTTGATGGTCTCTCTCACCACTCTACCCTCATCATCATAATAAGCGGTATCCTTAGAAATCATCACCACCTCATCAGGATTTATCTGGATATCTGTATTCAGACTGCGCTCCTGCGGATTGATTCGGTTACGGCGAAGGGCAGCTGCTGTATAATCATAGATTTCATACTTATAGTTGAGCTGGCGCCAATCGATCAGCTTCTCACCGGTCACCGGATTCACATTGTAGAGACTTTCTATCGCACGCAGTTCATCCTCATTCGGCTTTCTTGGCAAAGGCTTCTTCCAGTTAACCTGCGGAGGAACCGGGTCGCCATTCTTGTCTTCGGTAATCATATAGGTCTCATCACCGGCATAGGCAGGATCGGCAAGACGGGTACGAAGGATGGAATCGCGTACATAAGCAACAAACTGCTTGTACTCAGAGTTCGTAATCTCAGTATCATCCATCCAGAAACCATCTACGGAAACATCCTTACGGGGAGTCTTGGCACCCCATAGCGAATCCTGAGTCTCAAGACCCATCTTCAGGAAACCACGGTTCACCTTTACCATTCCGTAAGGTGTAGGCTCCACGAACCCTCTTCCGCTTACGCCCACAACTTCTCCTCCTCTACCTGCCATGGAAGTAGATTTGGCGCTGAAACAGCCACTCAGGGAGAGCAGTGCTACAAGTGAGCAGAAGAGCCCTATTATTTTCTTCATTTCAATATTCATATTCTTGATGATATACTATAGTATTCTAACACTTTGATGTTTGTTCTTTCCTTTTTTGGCAAGACTGATCTCTGTCTGGTATCCGATGAAGAGTTCATGGCTACCATTGCCCGCATTCAACTTCGAAGTATAGCACTCATAACTGTACCCAAGCATCACCCCATGAAAAGTACCTCCCAACAGAAAGGTCACAGAATGATCAGGACTGTAGGTGAGTCCACCATACAAATGCTTTCCTTCGTGCTGATATACCAGCCGCCCGGTAACATCGCCTCGCCACGCCGTGCCATCATACCTGACTAGAGCAGATGACCTTATAGATAAAAACGGATTTCTCAGTTGAATATTGTATCCACCAGTCAAATAATACGTTGCATCAATCTTAAATTCATTTGATTCACCCAGATTGATCGTAGGAGAGGTAAGATGCTGCCCTGAAAGCCCAACATACCAATTACGATGAATGAAATAGAGACCCAAGGCAAAATCCATTCCGCTTCCCTCTACATTTGTCGTAGCAAAAGCAGGGTCACCCGATTCTCCAGCATCCACCTTACTGCCATCAAAACTCTCACTCAGCATACCTCCCTGCAATCCGAAGCTCATCTTTCCTCCCCATATCTTCTTTTTATAGGCATACTGCAGGCTAAGACGCTGGTGGGTAAAGAGACCAATCTGATCATTCATCAGCGAAACACCCACACCCTGCTGATGATTGAAAAGCTGGAAAGGCATATCTGCCGCCAGATACATCGTACGGGGATTGTGTTCGAATCCAGCCATATCAAGAGCGTAAGCAGCCGTAACATTCAGTTTAGCCTGCTTACCCACTGCTGCAGGATTGAAGGATGACTCCATGTCGAAATAATGACTGAAGGATGGATCATACTGCGCTCTCGTACAGAGCACGCCTGCCAGCAAAAAACATAATATGATGATTCGTCTTAACACAATGTAATAACGTAAATTATCGCTGAATATTATATATAAGGTGATGATTGAGGAAACATCCGGGCAGATATGAGATGAAAAAGTAACAGAAAGAAGATGAAAAAGGCTGTTCTCCGTGTAGAGAACAGCCCTATCATCGACTTTTAATATTCGTCGTCATTCCAGAGGAATATTAGGGCTGAATACCAAGCACTTATAGTCTTCCTACTTTTATATTGAACATTTTATTAAGGAGTAAAAGTCGCTAAAAGGCTTTTCTAAACCTATCTTGCAACTCCTTGATTCGCTCTAAAAGTTTTTCGAAAGATAAAGTCTAACCATAGATAAAGTGGTTACACATCTCTGCATAATCACCTTCCCAATCCTTCACCAACTCTTGCCTAGGAACGAAATCAATCTCACTAGGCATCAACTTAGAATAATCTACATACCCAACAGCATAGTATATGGAACGATGCTTAACTATACGCTCATACAAATCAATATCCTGCAGGGCTTGTTTGCCAAATTCTGTATCCATCAAGCGTTCGAGATCATAAAGATGTCTAGACATTCGGACATGACGAGGAGTCTGTTTCTGAAATTCCTCGCATAGCAGGAATGCCTTCTCTAGGAATGTTCGAGTAGGCACAACTGTTCTGACCGTAGCTGTAGCCGCCGCATCTTCTCCAGGGAAAGTCTGCTCAATATATGATGAAATCAAACGGTCTTCCGTAGGCTCGTTCATAGACAAGCAACTAATCTCTATCTTTACTCTTGGCGGAATATACTCTATCGTATGACCAAGCATAGACTCATAATGAACGAGAATGACAGACGGATCCTTATCACTTGCAACGGGACTTGCCTTACCATCCTCATCAATTTCCTCTACTACATTTTCTATATGGTATCCTTCCACACCAAGTTTCTTTAGATTTTCATCCAACTCTGCTGAAACTGTATCAAGAAAATACCTACGTGCCTTCTTGCGAAGTTTTTCACGCTGATTCTTTGTCGTCTTCTCTATACCGAAGAATTCATGGCTTACAGATAAGTCTATATCCTCACTGAATCTTTCTATCAAATTCCATCCTTTACTGAGACTTGTACCTCCCTTAAAGATGAGTTGATCTGCACATGAACATTTGAAAAGAGCGTTGAGCACCACAGTTACCCACCAGTCCTTTTCAATTGCAACCTGATTAATACGAAACTTCTCTTCCGCACGTTGCAACATTGCTATTCGTTCATCTATTGTGTGATTTAACCAAAGTGTCATAATGCTCGCTTTTATCTATAATATCAGTTATCAGCTTTCTCATCCATACTGGCATGAGAGTAAGATCTTGTACAAACAAGTCTTTATGTTCCTCTTCATTGACCAATTTTCTAATGGTAGAGAGTTCTTGATTACCTACATTCTTTTGTCCTAATGTTCTAAGAGCTTGTACAAGAAGCGCTGCCAACACAGTCTGAAAAGCAAAGTTCTTAGGAACACTTCTCTTCAACTCTATAGTCCGATTTCCAAGAGTCAAGACTCTTCCACTTCCCGATGTCAGATAAGTATATTTTGTAGGCACCTGTGTTGAGAGTCCAAGTTTGTTGAGCGCTGTAACTCCTGAAGGTTGTATTTGTACCTTATCTCGCTGGGCTATAGCCATCACCATTTCATCTATTGATGGATAGACTATCCCAAATCGGGTATTCTTAGGGCGAAGATAAACCCCATTAGCTAATCGAACTATATTTCCCTTTTTTTCTTCTACAGAAAGTGCACGACTTACCACCTTCTCATTATCATTGATGTCAGAGAAGTCTGAGATGAAGAGAATCTGCCCTTCACTTGTCTCGTATATACGGTTTGCTATTTCTGCCATATCGTTTTCTTTCTTTAATGGTGCAAAAATACAAAAAATCAGCGATATGTGTAACACCCCGCCGATTTAATTAACTTTTTTTATGTAGAAAACTTTGCAAATATTTTCCACAATCACTTATTTTTATTCACTCTTAGCTGTCTGTGGTACTCACGGCTCTTGCGTTGTAGTTCTTCCTTATGACTGGCATAATATCGACGTTGATACTCTTTTTTCGTGGCAGTTTTTCACTCTTTAAGAGACATACAGGCAAATTCTCCGAATGAATCTGGATACTGCTTGATTATTGCAGTAAAGACTGCGGACAAGACCTGCACGACAATGGAGTTTCCGGCTCGCCAATATAGAGAATAGTCAGAAGTCTTACGATGACGACCATTTATAAACATAAGTTTCGCTATTTGTTCTTTTGTGTAACCTTCTTTACCTCAAATCCGCAACCTATAGGGTTTAGTGGGATTTTGCTTGCAAAGCGACAAAA
>ERZ1026934.132-NODE-132-length-21376-cov-9.095117_pt1 | contig 21376 bp, 11 predicted proteins | sample MGYA00519462_ERZ1026934 | MGnify/ENA primary metagenome ERZ1026934 (study PRJEB26926, sample SAMN06164446) | human gut metagenome | biome: ENVO:00009003; feature: ENVO:2100002; material: ENVO:00002003 | host: Homo sapiens | place: USA | collected 2012 ...
GTCGTATATCAACCACTTACAACGATTGTTAATCGTTTTTAGTGGACACTAGTGATTGAAATAATTCGTATATTTGCACCTGATAATAATCAAAAACCTAATTATAAATCATAAAAACGCGTTTAAACAGAAAACGTATTAAGCATACAATTTTAATTATTAACATTTAAATTACATCAATTATGAGAAGAACAATCTTTACTCTATTCATGCTTTGTATCGCAACCCTAACCCTGCAGGCACAAACTGCATGGACAGCAGCTGGTTCCAGTACACTCTTCGGGTCTCATTGGGATGAAAAGGATACCCGCAATGACCTGACTCCTTTAGGAAATGGCATCTGGGAGCTCACCAAAACCGACTGTATTCTTGAAAAAAATGTGAAAAACGAACTTAAAGTCCTGAAAGATCATTCTTGGGCAGAATCGTACCCTCAAACCAACTATGTCTTTACGGTAGAAGAAACAGGTACCTATAACGTCACTATCCAGTTTAATGAAAACACCTACGAAGTCGGTGTAATCACCAAAAAGACAGGTGATGCTGTCATTGGTGAAAAGACATGGACTGTAGCTGGAATTGAAGTAATTCTCGGAGCAGATTGGGATCCGGAAGCAACAGAAAACGACATGATCAAACAGGAAGATAACGTCACCTATATTCTGACCAAGACCAATCTGACCATTGCTCAAGGCGGTTATAAATATAAGATCTGTGCTAACCACAGTTGGGCTGAGAACTATGGTGATGATAATGACCCAGAAGGTAATGCCTCCATTTATATCGCAGCAGACGGAATCTACGACCTTACTTTCACCTTCAATTCGGTAACTAAGGAAGTATCAGCTACAGCTGTACGCACCGATACAGATGGCATCAGCCAGATTGCCGGCGACGTCAAAGCCAAGAACGTAGTCTTCAACCTTCAGGGACATCGTGTTTCAACTCCTAAACAGGGAGTTTATATCATCAATGGTAAAAAAGTGGTCGTAAAATAATAAAAACTGCTCAAAGTAATCATCAGAAAGGCATTCACCAGCATCGTGAATGCCTTTTTTAGTTTATTTACCACGAATTATTTTGTATTTTATTCGATTTAACGTACCTTTGCACCCAAATATTTAAACGTTTAAAAATAAAATGGCATTAAAATGTGGTATTGTAGGTCTTCCTAACGTGGGAAAATCTACATTGTTCAACTGTCTGTCTAGTGCAAAAGCACAGGCAGCTAACTTCCCTTTCTGTACTATCGAACCAAACTTGGGCGTCATCACCGTACCAGATGAGCGACTCAACAAGTTGGCAGAGATTGTTCACCCTGGACGCATCGTCCCAGCTACTTGCGAAATCGTAGATATCGCAGGTCTTGTAAAGGGTGCCAGCAAGGGCGAAGGTCTTGGTAATAAATTCTTGGGAAATATTCGTGAGTGCGATGCAATCATCCACGTAATCCGTTGCTTCGACGATGACAATATCGTACGTGAGGGTGGCGCTAAAGTTGACCCATTGGAGGACAAGAGCGTTATCGATACAGAGTTGCAGCTCAAGGACTTGGAGACTATCGAATCCCAGCTCGCCAAGCAGCAGAAGACAGCTGCTGCAGGCAACAAGGACGCTAAAGTGATGGTTACCGTTCTGGAGGCTTACAAAGCAAAGTTGGAGCAAGGCAAGAACGCACGTGGCGTTACTTTCGAAAGCAAAGAAGAGCAGAAGGTGGCTCACGATCTCTTCCTCCTCACTACGAAACCAGTACTCTACGTAGCCAACGTAGATGAAGCTTCTGCCAAGAGCGGAAATGAATACAGCAAGAAGGTAGAGGAAATCGCTAAGGAAGAAGGTGCTGAGTGCATGGTTATCGCTGCGAAGACAGAGGAAGACATTGCATCTCTCGAAACCTACGAAGACAAGCAGATGTTCCTCGAAGAACTCGGATTGGAGGAAAGTGGTGTTAACCGCCTCATCAAGAAGGCATACGCTCTCCTGAACCTTGAGACATTCATCACTGCTGGTGAGATGGAGGTAAAGGCATGGACTTACCACAAGGGCTGGAAGGCTCCTCAATGTGCTGGCGTCATCCATACCGACTTTGAAAAAGGATTTATCCGTGCTGAGGTCATCAAGTACGACGATTATATCCAGTATGGTTCTGAGGCTGCTGTCCGCGAGGCAGGTAAACTCGGTATCGAGGGTAAGGAATATGTCGTTCAGGATGGCGACATCATGCACTTCCGTTTTAATGTTTAATTATGATAAACCTGCTTAATTATATCGTTTGGGATCCAGATCCTATTCTTGCGCATCTGGGTCCTTTGACCATCCGATATTACTCCACTTGCTGGCTTATCGGTTTACTATTGGGTTATCTGCTCATGCAGCGACTCTACAAGCAGCAGAAATTGGGCGATGACAAGTTTGAGCCTCTCTTCCTTTATATCTTCTTCGGTATTCTGGTAGGTGCACGTCTCGGTCATTGCCTCTTCTACCAGCCTGAGTATTTCCTTACGCAATGGGATCACTTCATCGAGATGCTGATACCTATGCACCACATGCCGGATGGCAGTTGGAAACTTACAGGATATGAAGGACTGGCCAGTCATGGTGGTGTATTCGGAATGTTTGTTGCCATCTGGCTCTACTGCCGCAACATGAAGGTAAAGGGCTGGGTTGTGCTCGACAATATGGGTATTGTCTCCGGTATTGCAGCCATGTTTATCCGTCTGGGTAATCTGATGAATTCAGAGATTATCGGCAAGGTGACTGATGTGCCTTGGGCATTCATCTTTGTTCGTGAAGATCAATACCCTCGCCATCCAGGACAGCTCTATGAAGCCATCGCCTACCTCATCATCTTCTTACTCATTCTCTTCATCTATAAGAAGAAAGGTCCTAAGAGTGTGGGTACAGGCCTATATTTCGGTCTCTGTATCACCCTCATCTTCACCTTCCGTTTCTTCATCGAATATACGAAGGAGATTCAGGTGGCATTCGAGGCAGGACTTCCTATGGATATGGGACAGATATTGAGTATTCCACTCATTCTTCTGGGAGTTTGGAGCATCACCTCCAGTTTTAAGAGAGCAAAGTCTCAGGAAGAAAAACAAAAAAAATAGGACTTGTTTGGGTTTGTTATGTCATTGCGGATAGTAGTATTTACTTTGCCGAGGCAGTAGCATATAGAAACCATTTTCAATTTTAACCATACAGTTAGAACTGTTTTTCTATAAAATAAGAAACTCTCCCTTGCAGGAATCCAATCCTGAACAAGGGAGAGTTTTTATTTTCAATTCATCATTATCTACTTCTTATCTTCCCATCAAAATCTTCTTGATTTCATTGAGTTTGTTCAAAGCCTCTACCGGTGTGAGATTATTGATGTCCAAACCCAATATCTCATCGCGTATCTGACTCAGAACCGGATCATCAAGCTGGAAGAAACTGAGTTGTACTCCATCCTTCGGTTCATCCAGATGCTGCATATTAGGTTTGCCGGCAGCACCCACACCCGCATTGTCATCCTCCAGTTGTTTCAGTATAACATTGGCACGATTTACGATACTACGAGGCATACCGGCTATTTCAGCCACATGAATACCAAAAGAGTGCTCACTTCCACCCGGTTCCAACTTACGCAGGAAGATAACCTTGCCATCCACCTCCTTCACGCTTACATTGAAATTCTTGATGCGAGGAAAGTTCTTTTCCATCTCATTCAGTTCGTGATAGTGGGTAGCAAAGAGCGTACGTGCTTGCGCCTTCTTGTGCTGATGCAAGTATTCCACGATAGCCCAAGCTATTGAGATTCCATCATAAGTAGAAGTACCACGTCCTAACTCATCAAAGAGAACCAGAGAACGAGGAGAAACATTATTCAGGATATTCGCAGCCTCAGTCATCTCTACCATAAAAGTAGATTCACCAAGCGAGATATTATCACTGGCACCCACACGGGTGAATATCTTATCCACCAGACCTACTCTTGCACTCTCGGCTGGTACAAAACAGCCTACCTGTGCCAGCAGAACTATCAAGGCCGTCTGCCTTAAAAGCGCAGATTTACCGGCCATATTAGGACCCGTAATCATCATAATCTGCTGCTTTTCAGTATCGAGCAACACATCGTTTGGCACATATCGCTCACCTAAAGGCAACTGAGTTTCTATCACAGGATGGCGTCCCTGCTTGATGTCGAGCACCTCAGAATCGTCGATGACAGGACGCACATAGTGGTTTTCTTCCGATGCCTTCGAGAAGGAAAGAAGACAGTCCATACGGGCAATGAGGTTGGCATTGATTTGTATCTGAGGAATATACTCTTGCATCGAAGCTATCAGTTCATTGAAGAGTTGGGCTTCGAGAATCAAAATTTTCTCATCGGCACCGAGAATCTTCTCTTCATATTCCTTCAGTTCCTGAGTAATATATCGCTCTGCCTGAGCAAGCGTCTGCTTGCGAATCCAGTCTTCAGGCACCTTGTCCTTGAAGGTATTGCGCACCTCTAAATAATAGCCAAATACATTATTATAACCCACTTTCAGGCTGGAAATACCAGTTTTCTCTATCTCACGCTCCTGTATTTTGAGCAGATAGTCCTTACCATGCCGGCTGATGGAACGCAGATCGTCCAATTCTGCATTGTAGCCATCAGCGATAACATCGCCCTTATTGATAAGCTGCGGAGGATCCGGCTGGATTTCCTTTGCTATCCGTTCTTTCAGCGTTTCACAGAGATTGAGTTGCTCACCCACTCGCTGCAAGGCTTCATTCTTGGCATGTTGACAAGCCACCTTGATTGGCTGGATAGCCTCCAAGGCATGTTGCAATTGCACAACTTCACGAGGCGAAACTCTACCCACAGCCACTTTGGAAATGATACGTTCCAGGTCACCGATACGATGCAGTTGATCATCCATCAACTGCTTGAACTCCGGTTCCTTGAAGAAATATTCCACGATGTCGAGTCGTTCATTGATTGGACGCACATCTTTCAGTGGAAAGACAAGCCAGCGGCGGAGCATACGGCCTCCCATTGCCGTTACGGTGCGGTCGATGACATTCAGAAGCGACGATCCATCGTCCTGCATCGGAGCCACCAGTTCGAGACTGCGGATGGTAAAGCGGTCCATACGCACGAACTTATCCTCCTCAATACGGGAAAGTGCTGTAATATGATTGATTTGGGTATGCTGGGTAATCTCCAGATACTGCATGATGGCTCCGCTGGCAATGATACCGTTCTTCAGATGTTCTACACCAAAACCCTTCAAGGATTTGGTCTTGAAATGACCGAGGAGTTTCTGTCGGGCAGTCTGTTCGGTGAAAACCCAGTCGTCCAATTCGTATGTACAGTATTTAGTTCCGAAACACTGTTCGAATTTCTGTTTCATGGCACGATCATAAAGCACTTCTTTCGGCTGGAAGTTGCCCATCAGCTTCTCCACATAGTCGGGAGTACCTTCCCCTGTAAGGAATTCGCCCGTAGAGATGTCGAGGAAGCTTACACCACAAGAAGCTTTTCCGAAATGGACAGCAGCAAGGAAATTGTTCTCCTTGTAGTTCAAGACATTATCGCCCATCGCCACACCCGGAGTCACCAGTTCCGTAATGCCACGCTTCACCATCTTATCCATCTGGCTAAGCCCCTTCTTACCCTTGATTTCCAAGCGTTTCTTCTTTGGATCTTCCAGCTGGTCGCACACGGCAACACGCTTGCCGGCACGTATCAACTTAGGCAGATAAGTATCGAGTGCATGATGAGGGAAACCAGCCATCTCAGCACCACCTGCCGAACCGCCATTATTACGACGAGTCAGGGTAATACCGAGCACCTTGGAAGCCTCTATAGCATCCTCGCAATAAGTTTCATAGAAGTCACCACATCGGAAAAGCAACAGTGCCTCGGGATGTTTCGCTTTCATCTCAAAAAACTGCCGCATCATCGGCGTAAGACCTTTATTATCGTTTGCCATTATATAATTTATTCCTTTCGTTATTTTTAAGTTTATCTTTGGGGGATATTCTCTCCCAAATTCTTACTTCTTCTTTTAGTTTGTGGCACAAAGATAATATTTTTCAATGAATTATCCAAAACAAATTATCTTTTTTTGATAATTTGCAAATAACTTCTCATTTCAGAGCCATATTAAACTAATGTATAACACTTTTCTCCAACTTAAAGAAGTTTTAAGCTAAAAAACTTGCTTGCAAAAGAAATTATGAGTAACTTTGCAACCGATAGGCTTAGTATAGCCTTAAGAGTTTATTCACAAAAATGTCTAACTTTAAAATACAACGGATTAAGAAACAGAAATAAAGAACAAGGAATGCCTAAGGAAACGATTCTTAGAGAATCCGCTCCCAAGAATGAATCATCGAGGACTTCATGCCCTCATATTTATTAACTATGTGCATTTCCGTTTCGACTTTTGAGATATTAAAATATTGAGCTTTTAGCTCTTGTTCTCAACTACTGAATGCCGCCAATATTCACACTACGAGAACAAGCAGATGGAAGGTTCATGCCTATTTGGCGTGAGCCGTTCTGTGCTTGTTGTAGTGGAGGTAGCTTGGCGGCAACCTAGTAGTAAGCAAGTCACGAACGGTTGCACGCCAATTTTTATACGTTAATGAAACAAGTTATACTGAAAAATATTCTTTTTCTTTCCTTTATGATTATACCTATGTTCGCATATAGTGAAGATAATACTATTGAAGCAACTATAGGAGATTACAAATATAGTCTTAATATAGATACCAAAGAAGCTACTGTCATTAGGAATCCAGAGCTCAGTACAGAAACTTACACTATCAGCTTGCCAGAAACAGTTGTATATAAAGAAGAAAAATACAAAGTAACAACCATAGGTAAAAAAGCATTTAGCGGTTATCAAAAACTAAGATGGCTTGACCTACCCTCTTCTATTGAAAAGATTGAAGACCAAGCTTTTTATTATTGCAGCAATCTTATTTCTTGGCGTATTAATTTCTCAAAGAATTTAAAAGAAATAGGTCAAGAAGCCTTTTGGGGATGCGACAACTTTGCCACATTGAATTTTCATGGTCCTAAAATATTTCACAATAAATCTTTCCCTTCGTGCATAAAAACAATAAGAATAGACAATATAGAAGATTGGTGTAATTCGCAATTTAAATGTGACGATTATTATGATGAAAGATATAGCAACCCTCTATCATACGGTAGATGTAATCTAGAAGTTTTCTCTGGCTATAAAGATTATGGTGAAGATATTGTATCTATTTACAATCTTATCACCAATTTAACAATACCCCAAACTATAACAAAAATAAACGACAGAGCTTTTTATAGATACAGAAGATTAAAAAAAATAATTATCCCTAATACTATCACATCCTTAGGAACTAAGTGCTTTGCAAATTGTGATAGTCTAATTTCTGTCATTATTCCTAATTCTGTAAAAGATATCGAAGATGATGCTTTTTATGGTTGCCTCAAACTACCTTCTTGTACTGTTATATGCTCTACAACCCAAACAACAGCCAATTTAAAAATGCTTGATGCTAATAGAAAAGCATCATTTGACAGGATTTATACCAATTTTAATGTAAATTATTTTTCTAAATATGAAGGAAGTGAATGCAAAATAACAAACCTTAGACCCAACTGTACATGTTGGAGTTATGTTTGTGATAAAGGATATGGTATAAAAAACGAAGAATTATATAGAGCAACCCAATGGGAAGGTGATGCTCAGACAAAAGGTTTAGATTTAAAAATCACTCCTTCAATTACCCCTACAGTTGTTATCACAAATGGTTCATATACATTGGATGATGCTGTTGCAGATGACTCATATTTTGAAATGACCATAAATAAAAAAAATATTAGACTCAATGGTAATAGCGCAATATTCACTAATTTAGAGCCCAACACCAAATATTCCATAAGATATTTCGTTTTAAACAAAGGTTATTTGGTAGAACAAACTAGTACGGAAATAACGACACCAACTGTCACTTTCAAGACATTAGTTCCACAAGCTACAACAAACAACAAAGCATTAGTAAGTGCCGAAACAAACTTGAGTGACTATGAAACTGGTGCAGGCTTCGAGTGGCGAAAGACTGATGCCCCTGATGTGGTTGTCTCTAAGTTTGGAAGTGGCATCATCTACAATGGTATGTTAGAAGGAAGAATCAACAACCTCAGTACCTCTTCTTATTACAAGGTTCGTCCTTTCTATAAGGCGAGCGATGGTACTATGTACTATGGTGAATGGATTGGATTTGATCCAAGTGATTTCAGTTATTTCGAACCAACAGTACATACTTACGCAAGAGTAAGCGTACAAAGCACGTCAGCAAAGGTTAAGGGAGTTGCTTTGCAAGGAACTGACGACATAACAGAACAAGGCTTCGAGTATTGGGCTGAAAATGCAATAGCAAGCCGTGCTGCTGGTGACAAGCAGATAATACAGGCTACAGGTCAAAGTATGGAGGCAGAAATCACAGACCTCGCTCCAAACACAACATACAACTATCGCGCTTATGCCAAGACTTCGAAAGGTACAACATATGGCGAAACATTGAAGTTTACAACACCTGTTGCCACTGCTATTATTGGTATTACAAACACCACAAATAGTGACCTACAGTTTAATATAAGAAATACAAATAATGTACAAATCGCCATCAATGGTACAGACAAGGAATGTAATTACAGAATGAATAGCATCACAGGAGCAAACATTGCCTCAGGCAAAACTACTGCTGATGGTGAGTGGCATACCATTACAAACTATCAACTTCCTTCCGGCATTTACATCATCACAGTATCTGACGGAAAGGATAAAAAATCTACAAAGATTGCCATCAAATAACATTATTCATTAACTTAAAGAGGGTGTGTCATAAGTCTGTGACGCACCCTTTTTTATAAAGCATTTCCTCAAAAGAAACGCATTTATAAGCTCTAACGAAGCGCTTTGTTAAGGTCTAATGAAGCGCATCGTTAAGTGCTAATAAAGCGCTTCGTTAAGTGACTTAAAAAGCGCTTCTTCATCCGTCTATAATTTTCAAGGATTCAGGTTTCATAATTTCCGCCCCTGTACCCACTTTTATTTTTCCCTGCCCACGGAAAAATTCTTGCGTGGGCAGGGAGAAAAAATACCCAGGCAGAGAAGGGAAATTATAAGAGTATTTGTAGAAAATGGGAGTGTCATCGAGAAGGGCATGTCTTAACATTTATTGTAGGAAAATACAGATTGAAAAAGGGTGTATCATGGCTTATGACACGCCCTCTTCTATTTACAGAAACATTTCTTTGTCTAATGATGCCTCAGTCCAAAAGATATTTATAGATAGGAACAACTTCTACATCAATTTCTAAATCTTTCAAAGTGATAGTTTCTTCTTGATCATAAGTGATAATCATACATTTTTTAGCTTTCAGAAACTTTGCGACCTTTTGCAAAGCACCGACCTCACGATTCTTTGTAGTATCATCTAACATACGATAAGAAACCTGAACCAAAAGTCCTTCCTTTGGTACACAAAAATCAACTTCTACGTTTTTGTTATAGTAATACAAGTCCTCCCCATACTTTTTATACAGATGAATAGCCACCATATTCTCCAACAACTTAGTCTCTGGTTGGAAGAGAAAGAGGTTCAAGATACCATTATCATAGAAATAATGCTTTTTGATTGTTTCCCTATCAGAGATAGAGTCTGTAAAACAGCTGATACCAAAAGTAAGATATGATTCATTCGTATAGTCAAGATAAGAACTGATGGTTTCCCTTGTAATCTTTGTTCCATTCCCTTGCAAAATATTCTGTAATCTCTTGATGGCTGTAGGCTGCATCACACTATCAGCCAATTTTCTTACAAGCATACGCAGGCTCTGCTCATTTCTTACACCTCTACCTATACATAATTGGCGTTTTCATCAAAAGAGACACTCCTATTTTGGAGTCTTACTTTACCAACAAACTCCTGTTGCCAAAGTATGATTTGCTTAATGACGTTTTTATCCATTTTCTTCCTTTCTACGCTATATGGATGCAAATATAAACAAAAAAATCGATATAGGAAGCATAAAACAGGCAAAATATGACTTCTATAGAAGACATCTTTTAGTTAAAAAATGCTATATTCACAATTTGCAGATATAAATGTTACCCAAAGATAACATTTATATATTTTTAAATGATAATCTAAGGGTTATCCGACAAGAAATGCGTACTTTTGCTTACATGAAAAGAAAACAGATATATATTGCTATCATATCCCTCGTTTGCTGCACGCTCATTGCAATCGGGGTCACTCTTCATCTGCGCAATCAGAAGGAGCCTCAGCCTACCGCTGTCAAGGCACCAGATACCCACAAGAAGAAAACCGTGGCAAAAGATACCATCAAGAAGATAAAACCTGTCATCAAGCAGGACTTCAATATCTTAGGTACCCTGAGAGATACTGACGGAAAAGGTGTGGCGAACGTCATCGTAAGCGATGGATATAACTGCGTGAAGACTGATTCGCTAGGAAGATACAAGATGAAACGGGACAGTCTTGCCCGCTTCATCTACTACTGTGTGCCTGCCGACTGTGAGGTTCCTACCCATTCTGCCACAGATCGCACGGCTTGCTTCTACCAGCCAGTATCCAAGAAAAAGAAAATATATGATTTTACCCTGAAAAGACTACCTGGAGGAAAGGAAATCAGTTATAAGATGATTGTCATCGGCGACCCGCAGGTTACCAATGCCTACAGTCCTTATTATACCTCGCCCACCGACAACCCCATCAAGAAGAGCGACGTAGAGCGATTTACCACCCAGACGATGGCAGATATCAAGCAGACCATCAGGAGTCTGCCTGCCGGGACTCCTGTCTATGGACTCAGCATGGGCGATGACGTACAGTATTACGGAGGATATAATGCCCACCTGGAGAGACAGATACGCCAAGCTTTGGGCTCATCGAAGATGCGCCTCTTCTCCGTCATCGGCAATCACGACCAGGACGGAAAGGCACTCTACAGACGTAAGTGGGAGGAAAACTTCGGACCTACCGACTACTCTTTCGACCGTGGCGATGAACACTTTGTGTGCATCAACAACTGCTTCTTCTATCGTGGGAAGGCCTATTATTCACCAGGCGAACTGCGAGAGCGGCAGATGCGCTGGCTCAAGCAGGACCTCGCCCTTACTCCCAAAAACAAAAAGGTAGTACTCTGTTACCATATTCCTTTCACCTTCGGAAATGCACCTTTCGGCAAAGCCAAACCTCTTGGCATAGAAAGTGAGAAGGGACATTATTCCTCCTCTCGCCTATCCCAACTCCTGGCACTCCTGCATCAGTTTGAGGGAGGATACGAACTCTTTTGCGGTCACACCCATTTCGCCTGCAACCATGAAATCCGGTATGAGGGCGAGGATGTGATGGAGCATTGTCATGCTGCAGCATGTGGCAATATCTGGCAATCCAACATAAATATCTGCGGTACACCAAACGGCTATTATGTCTATCAGTTCATTGGTACCCGCCTTACCGATTGCTATTATAAGGGCACATTCTGGGATAAGAACAAACAGATGACCATCTTCAGAGCACAGACCGACTTCAATGGCGAATCGTATGCTGAGGACTGGGGACTTTCCAAAGATAAAGATAAGAATATACTGGTAGCCAATGTCTTTAACGCCGACTCCCACTGGCGGGTTGTAGCAATAGAAGATGGCAAGGAATACCGGATGCACCGCATCAGCAGCAAAGGTCAGGATGCCTTTGCCGCTGGCTATCATCATAAATACAGCGAATCAGTATCCTATCGTTTTGTGAGCAAGGGCAACAGTTATCTGCTCATGAACCATCTGTATTATTATGTCCCAAAGAATCCGAATGCCAGAATAACAATCAAGGCTTCAGACCCTTATGGTCATACATTTACCGCAGAGAGTACCGAAGCGGTCAGTGAGCCTTTCTTCAATTACGCTCACTACTATGAGCAGGAGAATCAGGAATACAAGAAGGCAAGAAACTCCCTCTTGCGAGATTCTACCATAAATAGGCAGAAAGATTCGACACGGAGTAATAATCACACAAAGCATTAAGCATAAAATAACATAAAGCATAAGACAATGGCAAAGAACAATACCCCAAAAGCTGGCAAGACTGAAAAGAATGCCAAGAATACAGCAACGAGTACAAAGAAAACCACAAAGAAAAAGAAAAAAGTCAAGGTTTCTCATATCGTTAAACCAGCAGAAATGACTCTGGAAGAATGGCAAATCAAACTTCGCAAACAAGTGACAGAAACAGAACACTTCAATATCAGTTGTGTAGATGATGAACTTTGCCCTGGCGAATATATCGTTCGCAATCCAGAGAAAAATAACGAGTACAAGGTAGTGTATCGTGGAGCCAACAGCGAATGGAATTATTGTTCTTGTATGGATTTCAAAACTTCAAAACTTGGCACATGTAAGCATCTCGAAGCCGTGAAAAAATGGTTTAGTGGAAAACGAGGCTTACATGTACATCGTGAGCTTCCTCCTTACACCTCTGTCTATCTTTCTTACAGAGACGAACGATGCGTGAAGATTCGCATCGGAAGCGAAAACAAGGAAGCATACGAAAAACTTGCCAAAGATTATTTCGATGAAAAACATGTTCTAAAGAAAGCTGCCTATGCCCATATCGGATCTTTCTTAAAGCAAGCCCGCCAAATTAGCGATACATTCAGATGCTATAAAGATGCCATTGACTTTATCATCGACAAACGAGAGAAATCTACAAGAGAGAAGATTGTCAAGACGTACGATGATAAGAAACTAGATAATCTTCTGAAAGTTAAACTCTATCCTTACCAAAAGGAGGGCATCCGCTTTGCAGCCAAGGCAGGAAAAGCTATCATTGCCGACGAAATGGGTCTCGGCAAGACAATCCAAGCCATTGGAACAGCCGAACTTCTAAGAAAAGAAGGACTCATCGGCTCTGTACTCATCCTCTGCCCTACCTCCTTGAAATACCAGTGGCGCAGTGAAATCAAAAAGTTCACTGATGCCGAGGTCTTTGTTATAGAGGGAAATCATCTCAAGAGAAAGGATGCCTACAATCGTCCAGAACCTTACAAGATTATCTCCTATAATAGTGCCGCCAACGACATTAAGATACTCGGCAGTCTGCAAACCGACATGCTCATCATGGATGAGGTGCAACGCCTCAAAAATTGGAATACCCAAATTTCCCGTGCAGCAAGAAAGATAGAATCCGATTACTCCGTGATTCTATCGGGTACACCTTTAGAGAATAAACTTGACGAACTATACTCCATCGTGGAATTTGTCGATAATTTCCGTCTTGCCCCATACTATATCTTCAAGGAAAACCATATCATCACCGACGAAACTGGCAAAGTATTGGGATACAAAAACTTGAACAAGATAGGCGAGAAACTCAACGACATCCTCATCCGCCGTCGCAAAAAAGACGTGAAACTCCAGATGCCCAAGCGAATGGACAAAAATCTCTTCGTACCTATGACAAAGGAGCAGATGGGAATGCATGCAGAATGGCAATTCCAAGTAAGCTTCCTTGTGAAAAGATGGCGCGCCCACCATTTTCTTTCAGACAAAGACAGAAAGCGTTTACTCCTGTTGTTATCACAGATGCGCATGGTATGCGATAGCAGTTATATCCTCGACCAAAAAACGAGATTCGATACCAAGGTGGATGAATGTATCAATATTATCAGCGACATCATCAGCGAAGAAGGTGAAAAAGTTGTGGTATTCAGCCAATGGGAACGCATGACTCGCCTCATTGCCAAAGAACTGGAGAAGAAAGAGATAGGTTATGAATACTTACATGGCGGTGTCCCATCCGAAAAGCGTAAGAACTTGGTGGACAACTTCATGAATGAACCGTCAAGCCGAGTTTTTCTTTCTACAGATGCTGGCAGCACAGGCTTGAATCTGCAGGCAGCCGCTACCATTATCAACATAGACCTGCCTTGGAACCCTGCCGTTCTCGAACAGCGTATCGGGCGCATCTATCGCCTTGGTCAACAGAATAATATTCAAGTTATCAATCTCGTGACTCCCCACTCTATTGAGGAAGAAATGCTTGGTAAATTACGTTTCAAGACCTCTATGTTTGAGGGGGTACTCGATGATGGCGAGGACTCTATATTCATCAGCGACGATAAATTCACCAAGATGATGGAAGCCGTAAGCGGCATCATGGAGGAAGTAAAAACAGAAAACAAGGAAGACTGGACTAATCAAGATATAACCGAAGAAGGCGAAGAAAAGAACAACAAGGCAAATACTCCAGAAGTAAAAGCGGAACCAGATAAAGCCAAAGACATATCTTCCATTGCTCCACATTCCGCCACTACAGTTGCTCATCGCCCTGCTGAGCCAAAAGACTTAGTTGCCCAAGGAGTATCCTTCCTCTCTGGTTTGGCAGAGACTTTGAAATCACCAGAGGCAACAGCACAACTGGTAGATTCTATAGTAGAAAAAGACGAACAGACAGGCGAGACTTCCATCAAGATTCCTGTGGAGAGCAAGGAAACAGTTTCTAACCTCTTGAATCTCATCGGAAAACTGTTTGTGAAATAACTGCAAAGAATCCAAGACAGATAAAAATATCCAAGAATTTAATGATGAACTGTATAACAAGCTGAACTAAACGGAGAGTTCTTTCAAAAAGAGTAAGACATTATATTAAACAAAATAATATGAAGGAAGAAGAAATCAAAGAATTGTTCGAGCAATTCGAAGCTATTGCCAACGAATACGAAGGCGTAGAATGTTGGAGTGCAAGAGAACTTGCACAAGTGTTGGGTTATAGCCAATGGCGTAATTTCGAAGGAATTATCGAAAAAGCAAAAGCATCATGTGTAAACGCAGGACAAGAGATTTCATACCATTTTGCTGACGTCAACAAAATGGTTTTCCTTGGTTCTGGTGCTCAACGAGAAGTTAAAAACTACATGCTGACTCGTTACGCTTGCTACCTCATCGCTCAAAATGGTGACCCACGCAAGCCACAAATTTCATTTGCTCAAAACTATTTTGCAGTTCAGACTCGCCGAGCAGAATTAGTTCAGAAACGTTTGCTTGAATATGAACGAGTACAAGCACGCACAAAACTTGCGGAAACAGAGAAGCGACTATCTGGTGTACTATACGAAAGAGGCGTTGATAGCAAAGGGTTTGCAGTCATTCGCTCATTAGGAGATAAGGCTTTGTTCAATCTCGACACAGCACTATTAAAAAGAAAACTTGGCGCACCAAACAGCCGTCCACTGGCCGATTTCCTTCCTACTCTCAATATAAAAGCCAAAGACTTTGCTGCAGAAATGACTTCTGTTAATGTACAACAAAAAGACTTACATGGCCAGCATTCTATCAGTCAAGAACATGTTGATAACAACAAGGCTGTTCGCAATATGATGCTCCAACGTGGTATCGTACCTGAAGAACTCCCAGCAGGAGAAGATGTCAAGAAAGTAGAACGAAGATTGAAATCTGACGAAAAGACACTGACAAAGAAAAATTGCAAAAAGAAATAAACAATGCTTATGGCAAAGTTCCTCATACTCATGGGCAAGTTGTAGTAATCTGCTTGTTCAAAACTTACAGAAGTAGGAAAGCGGCGCCGCCTGCAAATCCGCAGGAAAGCGCCGCCCATTATAAACCTATTCTCGTACAAATATGACTTCTTGAAAATAAAACTACTTTGCCTTGATGACGAAGCGGAATTCGCGGTCGCCATAGTGCATGCGGTATTTCTCCATTGGCTTAGTCATCCAACTGTCAATGCAACCTAAGCCGTACTGGCGTTGCTGGATATGTACCTGTGTCAAGCCCTTGTCAACCAAATCACCGCTATGCTGTCCCCAAGCATGCTCCTTTTCATCGCCAGAATCCAAATCCTTAATAGAATAAGGAATGGCACTACACTCCATCGGAGCATAACCCTCGAAAGTAATACCCTTGCCTGATGCAGGATTGAAGATGGAGAAATAACGGATATCTGTATGGTTGCCACTCTCCTGAGGACGAATATAAGGATAATACTCATCCTTTACATCCGACTCATATTTGCCAATAAAGGTAGAAGAATGACGGTCGATATAATTCTCCTCCGGGCCACGGCCATAATACTCCAACTTAGAGAATGATTCAGGCAAATCCAATACCATACCATATCGGAACAAGTCAGCTATCTTAGCCGCTTTATCCGTGGTCATCTTCTCGGTAACAGAAACCTCACCTACCGCATTGATGCGATAACGAAGTACCAACTCAGCCTTCACCTCAGGCATTTCAAAAGTAGCCGTCAAAACAACACTATCCTTCTTCTCACTCTTGTCGAATGACTTCAAGTTCATTACAGGATTTTTCCAAACCTTCAACTCCTTCTGCAAAGAAGCACCATAATCATTATCAGTAGGAGCACGCCAGAATTCAGGCTTCATGCTCTCGCGGAATTTCAAGATAGGCTCACCGTCCACGTCAAGATAGTCTATCAAACCCGTCTTCTTGCCTATAGTAACCGACATTCTCTTGGCAGAAACCTTCACATAGCTATTGGTTTCCTCTACCTCTATATTGCTGGTACTCTGGAGTTTCCCTTTCTTACCAGAAATCTTAGTAGAAGTCGCCGCAATAGGAGTATCTACCTTATCAAACTGATATTCATTGATGACAAACTGCTGGCGGGCCATTATCTGTCCTTTCTCTACCAATGGTTCTGTACCATCGCTGGCAAAGGCAAAATTGACTGTAATTTCCTCCTTACCATGTTCAGACTCTGCTTCAGCAATAGCATACTTCAAAGCATCACTCTTCACCATTTTAGTAGTCTGAGGAGCAATACCCTTAGTCTCAGGAATCTCAACAGTAGATAACTTCACGCCATTGGCATAGATAGTTGCAGTAAGGTGCAGGTCGTCAATATTCTTGAAGAAATTCTCATTATAGATATTGAAAGCACCATTCACGGCATCCAGATCCTTGATCCATACATTCTGATGCCAATACTGGATTTCGTAGGCATGCGGATTCAAACGGCGGTCTGGAGCAATAATACCATTGCAATTGAAATTGTAATCACTGGCAGGATAACGCCCATAGTCGCCACCATAGGTAAAGATTTCCTTGCCTGTAATCGGACTCTTGTCACGCAGACCCTGATCTACAAAGTCCCAGATGTATCCACCCTGATACTTAGGATATTTGCGAATCAGATCCCAGTACTCCTTGAAACCGCCCTCTGAGTTACCCATCGCATGAGCATACTCACATTGGATATAAGGTTTTATGCCATCACTCTTGCAATATTTCTCACTCTCCTCGTAGTCGATGTACATCGGACAATGAATATCTGTCTTACTGTCATATCCACCACGCTCATACTGCACAGGACGAGTCTGATCATAGGCTTTCACCCAGTCATAGGTTTTCTCGAAGTTGATGCCATAGCCACACTCATTACCCAAACTCCATACGATGATGGAAGGATGGTTGATGAAAGTCTTCACATTACCCTCGTTACGCTCGATATGAGTCTGGAGGTATTCAGGGAACTTGGCGAGAGATTTCTCATCATATCCCATACCATGAGATTCAAGGTTTGCCTCAGCAGTCACATAGATTCCATATTCATCACAGAGGTCATACCAGCGAGGATCATCAGGATAATGACAGGTACGAACAGCATTGATATTCAACTGCTTCATAATCTTAATATCCTGAATCATGCGCTCCACGCTGACCACATAGCCACCATCAGGATCTATTTCATGACGGTTAGCACCCTTGATCAAGACAGGCTTTCCATTGACCAGGAGTTGTGCATTCTTGATTTCCACATTGCGGAAACCTATCTTTTGAGGAATAACCTCCGATACACCCTGCTTATTTTTCAAAGTAATGAATGCCTTATATAAATAGGGTGTTTCTGCAGTCCATGCCTTCACCCCTGGCACCTTAATAGTACCCTGTACACCAGAAGCCTCAGCAATCTTCTTGCCATCCTTATCACACAATGTAAGAGTAACATCAGTCTTACCACCCTTCAAGGCTACCTGATAGTTCAGGACACCATCCCGGTATTGATTTTCCAAACCTGCATCCAGACGGATATCAGCTGCATGAACTTTCGGACGGGCATAGAGATATACCTCACGGGCAATTCCTGTAAAACGCCAGAAGTCCTGATCCTCAAAATAAGAACCATCACACCAGCGCATTACCTGCATAGCAATGAGGTTTTTGCCTGGTTTCAGATATTTGGAGATATTAAACTCTGCAGCCACCTTGCTGTCTTCGCTATATCCCACATACTTGCCATTCACCCAGAGAGTCAAATTGCTGGTAGCAGAACCTACATGGAAATATACATCCTTTCCCTTCCAGTCCTTAGGCAGGTCAAAGGTGCGGCGATAGGAACCCGTATAGTTGTTGAGTTCGCTGATATAAGGAGGATTTGGGTCAAACTGGGTAGCCCAGGCATAACCGATATTCTTATAGGTAGCGTCGCCATAGCCATTCAGTTCAAACAAGCCCGGTACAGGAAAATCCTTCCATTGAGAATCATCAAAGTTGGCAGCGAAGAAATTGACAGGACGCTTGTTGTAGTCCTTGACGAAATTAAATTTCCAAGTGCCTTCCATCGAAAGGTAGTTGGCTGAATTTTTCTTCTCGAAAGCCTGAGCCTTATCCTGATTCTCGAAAGCAAAGAACGCAGCACGGCGAGGAGCACGATTCTGCTGATTGACATCTACATTATGCCATCTGCTGGCATCTTGCGCCCTTACTTCGCCATGCCCATTAAGAACCATGGCACCCAGTAGGGCAAGAAACATGAAATTTCTTTTGTTCATATTCATGAATATTTATGATTTAAAAACAGGTTTTACCTTATTATATATTTAATGGAACAGTTGACTATCTTCAACATCCGCAAATTCCTTGGAATTATCCTTGCGCATCTGCAGGTTGAGTCCGTTCCACCAAGAAGGCCAGCCACCAGTAATATTGGCTATGAAGACATACTTGATAAGATGTAATCCCTTAGCCAAAGCCACGCAGTTGTCACGATGGGAAATACTCTTCACTTCGCTGGAGTTGTCGATAAGCAACTTACTGTCAATCCAAACCTGGTCGGCACAGGAAGAAACATAATATACACCATCCTCTGGCACCATCACATATCCTTCAGCAATAGCAGCATAACCATTCTCTCTACGCAGAGTGCGAGCATCGTCAGCCTGCTTCAATTTCATTTCGCCAAAGTTGTGGATAACAGAATTTTCCCAGACGCCATCCGTCCATTCTAAGTCATTCACATGATGATAATACCCCTTGATACGCTTCATCTCCAAACCCAGCTTTACATCTTTCACCTCAACAGAAGGAGCATAATTCTGTTTCTCCACCTGGATGGTTCTGATGCGACTCATCTTACCAGAAGGCAAAACCGTAGCAATATTGATGATACAATCATGGTTTACAGGGATAGGAGCAGTATAGACCAGAGACTCTGGAGTAGGCATCGTGCCATCCAGTGTATAGACCATCTTCATCGGACGGGAAGTGGTAAAGGTTACGGTAGTATCCTTGGTAATCACCACTTTATCGCAGGATCCGTATGGCTGCTCCGGCAGAGGAAGATGATATTTGATACAACGTTCATCAAGTCTTACGAGGTTAGCATCCACTCGTTTGCAGAAATCCGTAAAGTTCTTACGACTCAATGGCGACCATGCCACCTCAGAGAGTGCCAGGGCACGAGGATACATCATATACTCCATCTTGGCATTGGAATACATATATTCAGACCAGTTGTTGCATTGCACACCCAAAATATGCTTATCAAGTCCAGCCTTGCGGATTACATCAGGAACAGGGTCGAAACTATAGGTTTTGGCCAGATAGACAGGACTGCTTGGAATTGTGATTGGTTCTATCTTACTGTCGCCCTGATAATGGTCAAGGTAAAGACCACCAGAACCAGGAGTCATGATAACATCATGCCCTTGCTTAGCAGCTTCGATACCTCCATCAATACCTCGCCAAGACATGACGGTAGCATTCTCACTCAATCCACCTTCCAGAATTTCATCCCATCCGATGATTTTCTTACCATACTTCTCCAGCATCTTTTCTACACGCTTGATGACATAGCTCTGCAGTCTTTCCTCTGCAGAGTGCTTGCCATCACCCTGAAGATGCTCGTCAACAATACGCTTCTGACAAGTAGGGCAGGTTTTCCAACTGTTTTTCGGGCACTCGTCGCCACCTATATGGAAATATTTGCCAGGGAAGAGCGGCACCATTTCCTTGAAGATATCATCCAGGAAATGGAACATCAATTCCTTACCAGGACACATCACGATGTCCTCAATACCCCAAACCATTCTTGGAGTCCACTGCTCTCCCTTACAGGACAATTCCGGATAAGCAGCAATAGCCGCCATCATGTGTCCAGGAAGATCCACCTCAGGAATCACCGTCATATAGCGCTTGGTAGCATAATCCACGATATCCTTAATCTCCTCCTGTGTATAAAAACCTCCATAGATAGAGCCATCGCCTTCCTTGCGATAACCACCGATAGAAGTCAGTTTAGGATATTTCTTGATTTCAATACGCCAGCCCTGATCTTCCGTCAGATGGAAATGCATCGTATTGACCTTGAGAGAAGCCATCAGGTCAATCTGCTTCTTCACATTCTGTACAGTAATGAAATGACGGCATGGATCGAGATGGAAACCACGATAACCGAAACGAGGATAGTCTTCAATATCACAACATTGTGCCACCCATTTGACTCCCTTTACCAGAGAAGCACTTTCCACTTCCGCTGGCAACAACTGCAGGAAGGTCTGCATACCATAGAAGGCTCCCTTGCCAGTCTTAGCTTTGATAACCACTCCCTTGGCAGTAACCTGAAGGCGATAGCCCTCCTCATTCATTTTCATCGAAGGGTTGATAATGATAGAGACATTTCCTTTCTTGTTGCCCACATTGACCTCATATCCAGTAGAAGTCTTGAGCTTGCCTGCCAGATAACCAGCTATCGCTTTACCTTCCTCTGTATTGTAGGAAATACCAAGGCTGGAAGGCAAAATAAATTCTCCACGCTGTTGGGTGAGTTTGACTGGTGTTGGAATCACATTGACTTCTGCAGCCAAAGAACACACAGGATTCATCCCCAAGGAAGCCATGAGGGCGAATGCAGGAAATAGTTTTTTAATCTGATTCATATCGTATTCAGTTGTTAGTTTGATCTAGTTATTCAAATATGAGGTTTTAATCTTTCTAATATCTTTTATTAGTTGCCAATATTTTAATAAAATATTTTATTTTGCAAAGAT
>ERZ1026934.161-NODE-161-length-19422-cov-5.956885_pt1 | contig 19422 bp, 20 predicted proteins | sample MGYA00519462_ERZ1026934 | MGnify/ENA primary metagenome ERZ1026934 (study PRJEB26926, sample SAMN06164446) | human gut metagenome | biome: ENVO:00009003; feature: ENVO:2100002; material: ENVO:00002003 | host: Homo sapiens | place: USA | collected 2012 ...
AAGCCGCTCGCCTGCGGCTATCTCGTTACGGCAAAGCGCGTTGTGCTCGTGGACGACGAAGGCGCGCTGCCGGGGCTGCTGCGCCGCATCGCCCGGGAAAAGCGCTGGACCGACGGCAGCGTCGGCCGGTTCCTCTACGACTTTTTTGAGCAGCTCATCGCCCGCGACCTGCACCAGCTGGAAAAAATCGAGGATCGCATCGAGGCGCTCGAGGATCGGGTGCTGGCGCATGAGCTGGACGATTTCTCCGCGCCGATGACCGCACTGCGCAAGGAGACCATGGCTTGGTACCGCTACTACACACAGCTCGACGATGTCGCGTGCGAGCTGCGCGAGAACGAAAACGGCTTTTTCACCGACAGCGAGCAGCTGCTGTTTCGCATGTTTGAGGACCGCGTCATCCGCCTGCGCGAGGAGTCGCAGCTGCTGCGTGAATCATGCACGCAGCTGCAGAGCCTGTTTCAGGCCGAGATTGACACGCGGCAAAACCGTATCATGCAGATCCTGACGATCGTGACGACGATCTTCCTGCCGCTGACGCTGCTCGTCGGGTGGTACGGCATGAACTTTGTCGGTATGCCGGAGCTGACGTGGAAGTATGGCTATCCGGTCGTTGTCATCGTGAGCATCGTGACCGTGGGCATCAGCCTGTGGGTGTGCAAGAAGAAAAAGTTCTGGTGACAAAAAGCACCGGCTGAGGGAAAACCTCAGCCGGTGCTTTTTATTTCCCCACGCGCTCGGCAAAGTGCTCCGGGTTCTCGATCGACGTCAGACGCAGCGGAAACGCCTGCTGCCCGAGGTCTGTATAGGTGATGATCCACTCGCCGGAGTCGATCATCATCGCCATCGTCAGCAGGTCACTGCAATCGGCTGTTCCCTGCGCACCGACCGGCAGCGCGCCGACATTCACCCCGTCGGCGTCACCGAAATCGAGCACTTTGACCTCCAACGTTTTCACGTCCTTGTCGCGCGAGAGCACCTCCACGCGCAGGTAGGCATAGCCTCCGTCGAGCGGGAGGTCGCTCATGTCCGGGGCGGGCGTGGGCTCCGCCGCGCCGCCGGCGGCGCAGCCCGTGCACAGCAGCACGAGCGCGAGCAAAAGGGTCAGGATACGGATATGCTTCATGCGTTTTCTCCTTTCAAACCGTCGCGGTGCAGTTTGGCCGAGCGCAGATACAGTGGGATAGCCGCCAGCTGCGCCGCCACCGACACCGCCACCATGGCCGGGATGCTCACATCGTACAGCACGCCGAGCAGCCAGCTGCCGAGAAACCAGAACACGCCGAACGCACACTCAAACACGCCGTAGCCGGTAGCACGGCTGGCCTTAGGCACCATCTGCGTGACGGCGGCCTTCAGGATCGACTCCTGCGCGCCCATGCCAACGCCCCAGAGCGCGACGCCTACAAGCAGCGCGCCGACACCATGGCACGCGAACACGAACACCGCAAACGGCGCCGACAGCACCGTCGACCACACGAGCGCCTGCACGCCCTTTTTATCATACAGCAATCCGAACACCAGCGCCGCCACGGCGTCGACCAGCATGGCCCCGGCATACAGCAGCGGCAGCGACCCGCTGGTGACGAGCGCGGACGTCTCCGCGAGGCCGGAAGCAAGGTGCGTATACGTGCGCGAGACGTGCATGAGCACGAGCGAATAGTCGATGAAGCCGAACGCAAACAGGCTGATGCCCGCAATGTAGAGCACAAACTCTTTTTTCAGCTTGAACGGCACATATTCCTTCGGCTCGGGCTCAAAGTGCTCGGGATTCGGGAATTTCCGCTTCGTCACGAGCAACAGCACGAGCGTAATCGCGCCCGGAATAGCCAGCACTGCAAAGCACGTGGAATAGACCTGAAACGTTGTGCCGTCCGTTTTGAAGAGCATCACCAGATACAGCAGCACCGGGCCGAGGAACGCACCGATCTGGTCGAGCACCTCCTGAATGCCGAAGCTCTTGCCGACGCCCTCCTGTGAGGCGGCGAAGGACAGGATCGTATCCTTCGCGGGCTTCTTGATGGCCTTGCCCATGCGCTGGATGACGAGCAGCGCGCACGCCCAGACCCAGCCGTGCTCGCCGACGAGCGCAAGCGCCGGCACGGCCAGCACATCGAGCACGTAGCCGACGATCGTCATCGTCCAGTAGTGCTTGGTCTTGTCCGTGAGCTTGCCGAACACGTAGCGCATCGAGTAGCCCACGAGCTCCCCGAGGCCGGAGATGAAGCCGATCGTCCCGGCCGAGGCGCCCAGCAGCGTCAGATACGCGCCGCGGATGCTCGACGCGCCCTCGTGCGTCATGTCGGAAAACAGGCTCACAATGCCGAACAGCAGCACGAACGCCATCGTCTGCGAGTATTTCCGCTTCTGCTTATTCTCCATCGGTTGTCCCCTCTTTCACTGCGGCCGCCACGTTGGGAAAGCCCGCCTTGCTCTCCGCCTTGCAGCGCTGATAGAGCACGTCGAGCACGCGCGCGAACTCCGCGCGCTCCGGCTCCGTGAGCTGGGCAAGCAGCCAGTCGTAAAACCGCGTTTCGACGGCGGCCTTGGAATTTTTCAGCCGCTCGGTCTGCGCGGTGGCGTAGAGGCAGCGGCTGCGGCCGTCGGCAGGGCTGGCTTCCCGGCGCAGGTAGCCCTTGGCCTCCAGACTCGCCGTCTGGCGCGCGACCGCGCCCTTGTCAAAGCCCGTGATGCGGCACACGCCCGATTGCGTGATGCCGGGGTTTTTGCGGATCACATGCAGCACGTCGAACTCGCCCGGGCCGATGCCCTCGGCGCGCAGCGTGCGCACGGTGAACTTGCTCACCTCGCGTGCGATCTTCGTGATCTTCCGTTCCGTAATGTCCATAGACCCCTCCGGCGCGAAAAAGATGTGGCATCATCGAAAATAGATGATACTACATCTTTCTCATTTGTCAAGCCCTATTTCAGCTCGGCTGTGAACACGATCGTGCGCCCGTCGGGGCTCTCGGCGCGGATGGTGCCGCGGTGCCCCTCGGCGATGCTGCGCGCGATGGACAGGCCGATGCCGAAGCCGCCGGTCTCGGCGCTGCGGGCGGGGTCTGCGCGGTAAAAGCGGTCAAAGAGCCGGCCGAGCGCGGCCGTGTCGAGCGCATCGCACCGGTTTTCCATGCGGATCACAACACCGCGCCGCCCCTTTTCCAGCGAAAAGGAGATGGACGTATCCGGTGCGGCATACTTGACGGCATTATCGAGCAGGATGGACACGAGCTGCCGGATGGCATACTCGTCGCCGCAGTAGGTCAGCCCCGGCGTCACGCGCACATCAAGCTCGTGTCCGGCGGACACCGCGAAATCGCGGAACGACTCTGCCGCCTCCGTAAGCGCGTCGCTGATCGAGAAGTCCGCCATCTGCAGAGGCGAGACCTCCTCATCCATGCGCGAGAGCGTAACGAGGGCGTTGACGAGCTCCGTGAGCTTTTCGGTCTGGTTTTCCGCCTTGTCAATCCACTTCTGCTGCCCGACCTCCATCTCCAGCACCTTCAGGCTCGTGGCGATGACGGTGATGGGCGTTTTGAGTTCGTGGGAAGCGTCCGTGATGAACTGCTTTTGCCGCTCAGACGCCTGAATGACCGGCGCGATGGCCCGGCGCGAGCAGAGCACAATAATCACATACACCAGCGCCACGCACACGGCTGCGGCGGCCAGAGACATCCACGCGAACGTCACGACCGCGTGCAGCTCCTGATAGCTGTCGAGAAAGATGGCCATCCAGCGGTCGGTGTCCGTGTGTACTCGCGGAGTTTGCGCCCGCGAAGGCCTATACCTGCGTCGTCGTGAGCACCCCGGCGCTCACACAGGGCGGCACCTACACCGTCACCATGGGCGGTCAGAGCACCGACGTCACGCTCGAGAGCCTCATCTACGGCAGCGGCGGTATGGGCGGCGGCATGGGCGGTCAGCCCGGCGGGGGCATGGGCACCCCGCCGGACGGCACCGGCGGCAGCAGTATGGGCACGCCGCCTGATGGCAACAACGGCAGCAATATGGGCACGCCCCCAGACGGCGGCAAAGGCAGTCGTCCCGGACAATAAATCAGCTTTCTTTCTCCCTCCAAAATAGGCAAAGGCACGCCCCTGCACGAAATGCGCAGGGGCGTGCTGACAACTGCCCTGTTTATAGGACAGTCCATCTGCTATCCTACAGATAATGAAACAAATTTGGGAGGGATCGCAGATGAAGCATCCGATTGGTTTTTGTGTGCAAGGATCCGCGCCGGAGGCGGTGCCCGCTCCGGCAGCACCGGAGGAAACGGCGGCCGTTCCGTCCGTCGTGCGCGTGTTTTTCCCCGAGCGCGGCCAAGCTTACAGCTATTATAACGACCGCTTTGACCTGCACGACGGCGATCTGGTCTACGTCAGCGGCAAGCTTGCCCGCCAACGCGGACAGGTGGTCGCAGTGGACTACAATTTCCGCATTCGGCTCGCGGACTACGAGCGCGTGATCGGTGCAGCGGACAGGAACGTGCGCGGCACGTTTTACGCGCTGGGCGCGCACCTCGTCACGCTGGAGCCGAACGTGCTGCCGTATGCGCAGGTGCGCAGCTGGTTTTTCCCGCCGGAAGCGGACGGGGAATATGCCGTCGGGCACGGCCCAGGGCCGGTGTATGCGCTCGAGCAGCTGTCCATCCCGGCCGGCGTCGCCGAAAAAGGCCACGCATACTACATGGAAAACCGGGTGATCTACCTGTCTGTGGACGGCACGGCCGGCCACGCCATCGTGAGCGGCTCCGTGCCGTATGAGATCACGTTCACCTACACGGGCGGCACGGTCAGCGCGCTCACGTGTACCTGTTATGAGACGGGCCTGTGCAAGCACGGCGCCGCCGTGCTGCTGCAGCTGCGTGAAACACTGGAGAAGATCCACGAGCACTGGCCGGATGCCATTGCCGAGGACGGATATTTCGCCGCTGTGAGTAAGAGCGCGTTCTCTTTCTTCACGACAAGCAGCAGCAAACCCGCGAGCATCACGCTCACATAACACAAGCCCGGGGCCGCACAATGTGCAGCCCCGGGCGCGTTGTTTGTTATTTGCCTGCAGCGGCGGACGTTTGGCCGTACACGCGCGTGTGCACGAGCGTCTCCATCGCACGCAGCTCGGAGACCGTGCGCGCGCCGCCGGTCGTGAGCAGGTACAGCGGGATCGGGCTGCCGCCTGGCGCGAGTGCCGGCTGAAAGTAGGAATAATCCGCGTTGACCGTGAAGCCGTGCCGCTCGTAAAATCCGATGCGCCGCGCGGCCAGCTCCGTCTCCGGCAACTCCGCCTCCAGGCAGGCGGGCTTATCATAGCGTGCGAGCAGCGCGTCGAGCATCTGCCCGCCGATGCCGCCATTGCGGCAGGCAGGATCCACGGCAAAGTGCTCGAAAAAGACAAAATCGTCAAAGTCCCACAACGCCATCAGCGCCTGCACGCCGCCGGACGGCGCGTGCAGAATGTCGATCCGATAGGCGCTGTCCGAAAGCAGCGCGCGCTGCCCCGCCGTGTCCCGTCGCTCCCCGGCTGGGAAGCTCTGGGAAAGCAAGCGGAAAACCGCGTCAAAATCCTCCGGGCGCATGCGCTCGATGGGCATCATTCCGTTTCCTCCTTTTCCATCTCACCGCGCTCGCGGTAGCAGTCGGCGAACGTGTGCTCCACGCCGCCGGACTTGTAGCCGACCATCGTGTCCAGACAGACGGAGTGAATGCTGTGAAAAATACTCTTTTCAATGTCGGGATTCTTGCGCCGCAGCTCGCGCAGCAGCAGCTTGACCTCCTGCCGCTTGGAGCTGCTGCCGTCATTGCCGTGCGTGGCCGCGCGCTCGGTAAAGCGGCAGGCGCACTGGATGAATTCCAGACTGTTATAGCGCTGCCAGGCGATGATATCGTCCTCGTGGATGCAGTACATGGGGCGGATGAGCTCCATGCCCGGGAAATTGCGGCTGCGCAGCTTCGGCGGCATGGCCTGCAGCTGTGAACCGTAGAACATGCCCATGACGGTCGTCTCGATGACGTCGCTGAAGTGGTGGCCGAGGGCGATCTTGTTGCAGCCGAGCTCGCGCGCCTTGCTGTAGAGATAGCCGCGGCGCATGCGCGCGCAGAGATAGCATGGCGACTGCTCGATGCCGCTCGTGACATCGAAAATATTCGTCTCGAAGATCGTGACTGGGATATGCAGCAGCGCTGCGTTGCTCTCGATCTTCTGCCGGTTGACGGCGTTGTAGCCCGGATCCATGACGAGGTTGACGACTTCGAACGGCACATCGCTGTGCCGCTGCAGCAGCTGCAGGAGCTTGGCCATGAGCATGGAGTCCTTGCCGCCGGAGATGCACACCGCGATCCGGTCGCCGGGGGCGATGAGTTCGTACTGCTTGATGGCCGTGATGAACGGCGTCCAGAGCCGCTTGTGATAGGTCTTCTGGATGCTGCGCTCGATCAGCTGATAGGGTTCGAGTTGTCTGCTCATGTTGATCGCTCCCGCTTGTAAAGAGTGCCCCTCCCTTTTGGGACTACCCGGTAGGATACCACGTCGGGGCGCGAATGGCAAGCCGCGCTTGCCAAATCCGGTGTGGGGCGCTATCATGGAACCATCTCAACCATCAGGAGGCAAGCACCATGCCCAAACAGGCACTGATCATGATCGATATGCAGCGGGGCTTTCTCGACAGCGCGTCCCCGCTGTGCATCCCGTCCGCAGAGGCGACCGTTCCCGCGTGCGCGGCGCTCATCGACCGCTGTCACGCAGCCGGCATCCCGGTCATCTACGCCGTGCGGCATTACCGCAGCGACGGCTCCGATGTGGAAAAGCCGCGCGCGGCCGCGTGGGCAGCCGGCGGCAAGCCGCTCTCGGAGGACTGCGCCGCGCACCTGTCGGACGCGTTTCCGTCTGCGTTCACCGTTCTGCCGCAGGACTATGTGCTCGTAAAGCCGCGGTTCTCAGCGTTTTTCCACACCGGGCTCGACCTTATTTTGCGGCGGCTCGGCGTGCAGACCGTCCTGCTCGCCGGAACGACCACGCCCAACTGCATCCGCACGACGTGTTACGACGCGATCTCGCTCGATTATGACGTCGTCGTGCTCTCGGACTGCACATCGTCCGTCACCGACGCCGTGCAAGCGGCAAACCTCGCGGATATGCAGCGCGTGGGCGCCGTCGTGTGCAGGAGCACGGAACTAACGCTCGCATAAAGCAATGATCCCCGGGTGCGGTTCGCACCCGGGGATCATTGCTGCGTTCTGTCATGACGAAGTGGAAATGCGCGTAATGTCCAGCCCGCGTTCGCCGACCTGCACGCTGCCATCCTTGAGCGAGATAAACGGCGAAAAGTCCACCGTCTCCCCGCCGGACGTGATCGAGACCGTCACATCCGGGAAAATGTCGCTGACATTGCAGCCGATGACGAACGCATCGCCGTTCGTCTGCTCATAAAAGAGCGTCTTGGCGTCGGTCTCCATGTCGTTTTTGTACAGGCGCACGGTCGCGCTCGAATCACGCGGGATGATGAGATAAAAGTCCCCATCCGAGATGTGGTGCACCGGCAGCTCCCTGCCGCCAAAATACGTCTGCTGGAAGAAATCCAGATCCGTCGGGGCCTGATAGCCGAGGTAGGCCGCGGCGTAGAGTTGCCCGTCCGTATACGGCAGAGTGCTCAGCGGGTCTGGCGTCGGCGTCGGCGTGGCCGCCGCCTCAGGTGCGGGGGTGGGCGTCGCGTCCGGGGTCTGGGCCGCAGCGCCGCAGCCGGCCAGCAGCAGCACGCAGAGCAGAAGGGTCGAGAGGATCGTTCGCTGTTTCATGGGTCGCCATCCTTTCTGAATCGTATTGTATGGTTACGTTTCGTGCGCGTGGTCATAGATTGGCTGGATGTCCGGCGGCAGGCTGTCCGGCAGCATGGCCTGCACGCCGTCCTCATTGCCGTCGCGCATGGCCTGCTCATAGTACCAGCATTTGAAACGGATCATATCCAGAGACTTCTGCAGGCGCGCGATCTCGGCCTCCACCCGCTCGGCCTGCTGCACAAAGAGCGCGTGCCGCTGCAGATACGTGTCGCTCCCCTGCGCGCACCATTCCATAAACTGCTTGATCTCCTTGATCTCCAGCCCGGAACGCTTGAGACACTCGATCACACGCAGCGCCTCGAGCTCCTGCTCGCCGAAGCGGCGGATGCCCGACGTGCGTGTCAGGGTCGGGAACAGGCCCTCTTTATCATAATACCGCAGCGTGGAGACCGGCAGCTCAAACCGCTCCGACACCTGACCGATCGTATACATGGGATCACCTCAAAAAAAATCACAAAAAAGTGCTTGACCTGAAGTCAGCTTCAGGTTGTATGCTTATGGTATCAGATCACAGCGGCAGTGTCAAGCCGCTCAAAAAGGAGAAGACCGATATGGCCAAAAACATTCTTATCCTCAGCGCGAGCCTGCGCGCGAGCAGCAACTCCGAGGCGCTGGCAAACGCCTTCGCCGACGGGGCGCGCGCCGCCGGGCACGCGGTAGAGGTCATTTCGCTGCGCGGCAAGAACATCGCGTTCTGCCGCGGCTGCCTCGCCTGCCAGACGCTGGGCAGGTGCGTGATCGACGACGATGCCGTCGCCATCACGGAGAAGATGCAGCACGCGGACGTGATCGTGTTCGCCACACCCATTTACTATTATGAGATGAGCGGCCAGCTCAAAACCATGCTCGACCGCGCCAACTCCCTCTTCCCGTCGGACTACGCGTTTCGCGACATTTACCTGCTCGCCTCGGCGACCGAGGATGAGCCGGACACGGACGAGCGCGCCATCCATGGGCTTGAGGGCTGGATCGCATGCTACGAAAAGTGCCGTCTCGCCGGAACAGTGTTCGCCGGCGGCGTGACAGAGCCGGGCGCCATCGCCGGCCACCCCGCACTCGAAGCTGCCCGCGCCATGGGCGCGGCCATCGCATAACGAACCAACACAGGAGGTATGCAATCATGAACAGCACCCTGACCCTCACGCAGGAATGGGACAAGACCTTCCCGCAAAATGACGCCGTTGACCACAGCAAGGTCACGTTTCACAACCGCTTCGGCATCGAGCTTGCCGCCGATCTCTACAAGCCGAAAAATGCCGCCGGAAAGCTCGCCGCCGTGGCTGTGAGCGGCCCGTTCGGCGCGGTAAAGGAGCAGAGCTCCGGCCTGTATGCACAGGAGCTCGCCGCACGCGGCTTCCTGACCGTCGCCTTTGACCCGTCGTACACCGGCGAGAGCGGCGGCACACCGCGCTACGTCGCCTCGCCCGACATCAACACCGAGGACTTTTCCGCCGCGGTCGATTTTCTGTCGGTGCGTGCGGACGTCGACCCGGAGCGCATCGGCATCCTCGGCATCTGCGGCTGGGGCGGCATGGCGCTCAACGCCGCCGCCATCGACACGCGCATCAAGGCCACCGTCACGACCACGATGTACGACATGACCCGCGTGACCGCCAACGGCTACTTCGACGCCGACAACAATCCCGACGCCCGCTATGCCCTGCGTCAGGCGCTCAATGCGCAGCGCACCGCTGACTACAAAGCCGGCACGTATCAGCGCGCGGGCGGTGTGGTCGATCCCGTACCGGCCGACGCTCCGTTTTTCGTCAAGGACTACCACGACTATTACAAGACCCCGCGCGGCTATCATCCGCGTTCCCTCAACTCCAACGACGGCTGGAACGTCACGTCCCCCCTGTCGCTGCTCAACGCAAAGCTGCTCGCCTACGCCGACGAGATCCGCAGCGCCGTGCTCGTCATCCACGGCGACCAGGCGCACTCGTGCTACTTCAGCCGCGACGCCTTCGCCCGGCTGCAGGGCGACAACAAGGAGCTGCTGCTCATCCCCGGGGCCGTGCACACCGATCTCTACGACCGAATGGACATCATCCCGTTCGACCGCATCGAAGCATTCTATCATCAGTATCTGAAATAAGGAGGCCCCATCATGGTCAAACAGACTGCGGGCAGAGACGCCCTGAATGATTTTGCACCGAAATTTGCCGCGCTCAACGACGACGTGCTCTTCGGCGAGGTCTGGTCGCGCGAGGGGCAGCTGCCGCTCAAGCTGCGCTCGATCGTCACGATCACAGCGCTCATCAGCAAGGGCATCACGGACAGTTCCCTCACCTATCACCTCACGACCGCGAAGCAAAACGGCGTGACCAAGACCGAAATGGCCGAGATCCTCACGCACCTTGCCTTCTACGCCGGCTGGCCGAACGCCTGGGCCGCCTTCCGGCAGGCAAAAGAGGTCTACGCCGACGAGGGCGCGGACGCAAACGGCGGTCTCTTCGGCCTCGGCGCGCCGAACACGGCCTACGCGCAGTACTTCACCGGCGAGAGCTTCTTCAACCCGCTGACAGACCCCACCAAGACCGTTTTCCTCGCCAACGTCACCTTCTCCCCCGCCTGCCGCAACAACTGGCACATCCATCACGCGAAGTCCGGCGGCGGCCAGCTGCTGCTGTGCATGGACGGTCTGGGCTGGTATCAGGAGGCGGGCAAGAGCGCGCAGGCCCTGCATCCCGGCGACGTGGTGACCATCCCGGCCGGGGTCAAGCACTGGCACGGCGCGCAGAAGGACTGCTGGTTCAGCCACATCGCCATCGAGTGCCCCGGCGAGGAGACGAGCAACGAGTGGCTGGAGCCCGTCACGGACGCGGAATACGCAGCGCTCGACGCCGACTGTGCACAAAACCCGTGAATTTGGGCTTCCCGGCACATATTTTCTGCATACCGCCACTTGTTCTTCCCCCTACAACCGTGGTATGATATAGCATCCGCAAAACCCGGAGCGCTTTGCGCTCCGGGTTTTGCCGATTACGATTGCAGAAAAGGCGTTTTTCCGCTGTGCAGATTCCTGAGCAGCGGGGGAGCTCGAGGGGGCAAGGCCCACCTCGATTCCGATCTGCGGCGCAGGCAAGGATTGCTGCGCCGTCTGTCTTTTGAAAGGGTGATAATATCATGATCCACGGTTTTCTCAAAGCCTGCACGGTCTCGCCCGCGCTGCGCGTGGCTGACTGCGCGTTCAACACGCAGCAGACCATCGCCGCCATGCAGCGCGCGGCGGCGGATGGCGCGCAGCTGGCGGTGTTCCCTGAGCTGGGGCTGACCGGCTACACGTGCGGCGACCTGTTTTTCCAGCAGCCGCTCCAGCGCGCCGCGGCCAAGGGGCTCGCCGCCGTGCTGGAGGCGAGCGCGGAGCTCGATCTCGTTGCGCTCGTGGGTCTGCCGGTCGCTGTGGACGGCAAGCTCTATAACTGCGCCGCCATCGTCTGCCATGGGAAGCTGCTGGGTCTGGTGCCGAAAACACACCTGCCAAACTACGGCGAGTTTTATGAAAAGCGGCAGTTCAACCCCGCGCCCGCCGGCGTGCGCACGCTGCACTTCGCCGGGCAGGAGGTGCCGTTCGGCACGCAGCTGCTGTTTCGCTGCGCGGAGATGCCGGAGTTTTGCCTCGCGGCCGAGGTATGCGAGGACCTTTGGGCCCCGCTGCCGCCGAGCACGCACCACGCGCTCGCGGGTGCGACCGTGATCGCGAACCTCTCGGCCAGCGACGAGACCATCGGCAAGGCCGATTATCGCCGGGCGCTCGTGTGCCAACAGTCGGCGCGGCTGCTGTGCACATACCTGTATGCCGACGCCGGCCACGGTGAATCCACGACCGACATGGTCTTTGCCGCGCACGACCTCATCTGTGAAAACGGCGCGCTGCTGGCAGAGGCGAAGCCCTTCGGTACCGGCTATGCCTGCACGGAGCTCGACCTCGGCCGCATGGTCAGCGAGCGCTGCCGCAGCACGACGTTCCGGCCCGAGAGCGAAGGATACGAAACGGTCGTGTTCCATCTTCCGCTCCGGGAAGTGCCGCTCACGCGGCACGTCTCGCCGACGCCGTTCGTCCCGGCTGATGGCGCCGCCCGCGCCGAGCGCTGCGAGCTCATCCTCGCCATGCAGGCCGACGGGCTGGCCAAACGCATCGCCCACGCACATGCAAAAACGGCCGTCATCGGCATCTCCGGCGGGCTGGACAGCAGCCTCGCCCTGCTCGTGGCCGTGCGCGCGATGAAGCAGCTCGGCCGTCCGACGCAGGACGTGCTGGCCGTGACGATGCCGTGCTTCGGCACGACGCACCGCACGCGCTCGAACGCCGAGATCCTCTGCGACGAGCTGGGCGTGACCTTTCAGGAGATCCCGATCGCGCGCACCGTCCACAGTCACTTTGCCGACATTGGGCAGGACGAAGCCGTGCTCGACGTGACGTATGAAAACTGCCAGGCGCGCGTGCGCACGCTCGAGCTCATGGACCTCGCCAACCGCACGGGCGGCCTCGTCGTCGGCACCGGCGACCTGAGTGAGCTGGCCCTCGGCTGGGCCACCTACAACGGCGACCACATGAGCATGTACGGCGTGAACGCCGACGTGCCGAAAACGCTTGTGCGCCATATCGTGCGCTATGAGGCCGAGGCGACGGAAAACGCCGCCCTGCGCGCCGTGCTGCTCGACATCCTCGACACGCCGGTCAGCCCCGAACTGCTGCCGGCAAACGAAAACGGCGAGATTGCCCAGCAGACGGAATCGCTCGTCGGACCCTATGAACTGCACGATTTCTACCTGTACTACGTGCTGCGCTTCGGCTTCGGCCCGGCGAAAATCTACCGGCTGGCGCGCCGCGCGCTTGGCGACCGGTACCCGGATGACGTGCTGCTGCACTGGCTCAAAAATTTCTACCGCCGCTTTTTTGCACAGCAGTTCAAGCGCAGCTGCCTGCCCGACGGACCGAAGATCGGCTCGATCACGCTCAGTCCCCGCGGCGACTGGCGCATGCCCAGCGACGCCTGCGCTGCCGTATGGCAGGCAGAGCTCGACCAGTTGAGATAAGGAAAAGAACATACATATGCACAAAACCGGGAAAGCAAAGCTTTCCCGGTTTTGTGCTAGGAGAGATTAGGAAATTGAAAATAAGGAGATGCAAAGAGAGATAGCAAATAAAACAGAATAACAGAAAAAGGTTTTACAGAATAACAGAAAAAAGAAAGAAGGGAGTATTGGATCAGCCGAGGGTCTTGCCGCCGTCGCAGACAAAGTTCGCGCCGTTGACATAGGAAGCCTCATCGGACAGGAGGAAGCAGACGACGTTGGCCATCTCTTCCGCAGTGCTGGGACGGGTCATTGTGCCGTTTTTCAGCTCGTTTTTCTCGGTGTGCACACCCTTGGTGACTTCATACTGGCTCAGGATGGAGTCGAGCATATCGGTGTCCACCCAGCCGGGGGCATAGCAGTTGATGCGCACGCCGTTGCCGCCATTTTCATTGGCCGCGTTCATGGTCATGCCCATGACAGCAAACTTGCTGGAACCATAGCCAATCTCCAGCTGGTAGCCGCGCATACCAGAGCAGGAGCACGTATTGACGATCGCGCCGCGGTGCTGCGCCTGCATAATCGGCAGGCAATACTTCATGGTCAGGAACGTGCCGAAGACGTTGATGCTGTAGACCTTCTTGAAGTCATCAAACGTGTAGTCCTCCACGCGCTCGCTCGGGCCCGGGATGCCGGCCATGTTGGCCAGAATATCCACCGTGCCGAACATCTCGTGGACCTTGGCAACGGCCGCTTTGACCTGCTCCTCGTCACTGACATCCACGGACATGGCATAGCAGTGGTCGGCACCGATCGCATCGACTGTTTTCTGCAGGGCACTGAGCCGGCGACCAAAGACAACAACCATTTTTGCGCCGTCTGCTGCCAGGCGTTTGGCCACGGCAGCGCCGATGCCACTGCCACCGCCGGTCACAATGGCAACTCTGCCCTGAAATCGTTCGCTCATAGATAAGCTCCTTTCATAGATCCGCAGATCACGATATATTTTCCGGGCAATGCCCGGTTTTTTATTGGCGGGAGATCACTCGCTGAGCATGGTCTCCAGCTGCGCGGCAAAGCACAGGTGCGCACCGGTCTTGGCGCGGATCTCGTCGGGCGTCACGCCGGGCGCAATCGCCGTAACCGTCAGGCAGCCGGGCTTGCAGTCGATGATGCACAGCTCCGTCACGATCGTATTCACACAGCCGGGCGCCGTAAGCGGCAGCGAGCAGTGCTCCACGATCTTCGCATCCCCGTTTTTCGTGCAGTGCTCCATGGCGATGATGACCTTTTTGGCGCCGCTGACGATGTCCATCGCGCCGCCCATGCCGTTGAGCTTCTTGCCGGGGATCTTCCAGTTGGCAAGGTTGCAAGCCTCGTCGACCTGCAGTGCGCCGAGCACGGTCGCATCCAGGTGGCCGCCGCGTGCAATGGCAAACGCCATCGTGCTGTCAAAGCAGCAGGCACCGGGGATAAGTGTGATGACTTCGCCGCTGGCGTTGCACAGATCCTTGTGTACAGTCTTCCAGCTCCCCTTTTCGCCGGCGCAGCTGTCCATCCAGGCGATCACGCTCTCGCGCGTTGAGAAATCCCACGGGAAACCACCGGCTTCGCCCGCACCCACGCAGCCGTTTTCCGCGTGGAACAGCACCGTCATGCCCTCCGGCACATAGGTGCTCGCCAGTGTCGGAATACCAACACCGAGGTTGACCACATCGCCGTCGTGAAACATGGCGGCGACATTCCTGGCAATGAATTCACGTTTTCCCATCAGAACATCGCTCCTTCCTTGACAACGATATAGTCCACGAAGAAACCGGGCAGCTGCACGTCATCCGGATCGATCTCGCCAACCTCGACGAGCTGCTCGACCTCGAGGATGACCGTGTCGGCAGCCGTCGCCATCCAGGGGTTGAAGTTAGCCGCCGTGAGCTTGAAGACAGCGTTGCCCATTCGGTCGGCCTTATAGGCCTTGACGAGCGCGACGTTGCCGCGCAGCGGCTTTTCAAAGATATACTTCTTGCCATCGATGATCTTGGTCTCTTTGCCCTGCTCGACTTCGGTGCCAACGCCGGTGGGCGTGTAGAACCCGCCGAGGCCGGAGCCTGCGGCGCGCAGACGCTCAGCCAGCGTGCCCTGCGGCACGAACTCCAGCTCGAGTTTGCCGTCATTGATGGCATTTTCGATCACCTTGTGACTGCCGATGAAGCTGACGATGATCTTTTTGAGCTGACCGGTCTGATACAGCACCTCCGGCCCCTGAACGTAGTTCAGGCCGCCGTAGTGCATATCCTCGGACACGAGGGTCAGACCGTCGATATCTGGACGCTTTGCCAGCGCATACAGCAGGTGCAACGGTGCGCCCACGTTGCCGAAGCCGCCGAACAAAACGGTGTCATTCTTTTTGATTTGATCGATCGCTGTGTCGATATCTACAACTTTGTTTTTCATAGTTTTCGGGGAGGCCGCACAGGCCCCATACCTTTCTGTGACATTCGCAGAAGTTCGCGTAAGAGAGGCCCGGCCGGCATAGACGACCGGGCCAGAGAGATGCAAAGAGATAGGTAGCTATTATCAGAATCAGAACCGGGGCATACCGGCCGGAACCGGTATGCTCCGAAAGGAAAGAATGGAATCGGGAATTACTCTGCCGCTTTGGCCGGCTCCGGCTGCTTCGGGCTCTTCTTCTGCATGAGCGTGAGGATCAGGCTCATGACAAAGCCCAGCACGAGCATACCCAGCAGGCAGGCAAAAATGATCTTATAGGCTGCGACCGGCTCATTGGCGTCGAGGATGGCACCGAAGATCGGATGCAGGGCCACATCAGGCAGGTTGAAGCCGACAAGGCTGGCGATGGAGATGGCCATGCCGTTGACGCTCTGGTCGACACCGATCTCATCGAATACGGAGAACTGCACGCCCTTCATGGCCACGTCAACCAGCGCGAGAGCAAACATGAGGATCATGATGGGCACGAGCGCGCTGTTGGAAGCCGGCATCATCATGAAGGCGATCATCAGAACGATGGCGACAACGAAGCCGATGACCATGAACTTCAGGCGGCCGATCTTGTCGCAGATCGCACCGGCGATGGGAGCGCCGACCAGACGGGTGCCGTAGTTTTTCAGGGTAGCGAGGCCGCCGGAGAAAGCAACGCTGACACCGAGCACGGTGGAGAAGTAAGGCGTCAGGTAGCTGCTGCCACAGTAGAAGCCGTACACGCCAAAGACCATCAGGCTGAACATCCAGACCTTAGGCATCTTGAATACACGGAAGATCTCCTTGGTGCTCGCGCGCTTTTCCTGTTCCGGCTTTTCCTTGTTTTCGGTATCGACGGCGTCGAGCTGCGCATGATACAGGAACGCGACCAGAAGCGTCGAGACGACGGAGGCCGCAATATAGAAGATGTAGACAGCCTTCAGGGCATCGACGGAACCGCTGGTCACGCGGGCGAACACCCACAGAGCACCAAAGTTGAAGAGCATACTGCCGATGCCGTTGAAGCCCTCAAACAGGCCGTAAAACTTGCCCTGGTCTTCCTTGGAACCGGCCATGGAAACGGCCTTGAACACCGGTGACCAGAAGGCCAGCGTGCTCGACAGGCCCATCAGGAAGAAGCACACGAGCGTCATCGTGTAGCTGCGGATGAACAGCAGCGCCATGACACTGAAGATCGCGTGCGCGACACCGGACATGACCAGCATTTTCTTGGGCGGGAAGCGGTCGGCGATCCAGCCGCTGGGGACCGTGCTGATGATGGCCGCGACAATGTAAACACTCAGCGTGATGCCGATCTGCGTATTGGTAAAGCCAGTCGCCGCAACGATTGCGTCATAGAAGATGTACTTGATATAAGGCAGCAGGTACATCGAGGAGTACAGGAAGGCGCACGCAAGGACGCCCACCATACCTTTCCACTTCTTCATGGGGTAAATCCTCTCTTTCAAATAAAACTTATCATTTTCCGGGAGGCCCCGGAGGGGAAATTTACTTTCTCACACCGTTGCGAATGTCATGGACAGCGTCAAAGTTGCCGTTGACATAGTTCATGGCGTTTTCCATGGAATACTTGCGCACCAGATAGTCCGAGGTATCGGACCAGTAGCCGCTGTGCGGATTGATGATGAGGTTCTTGCGCGGAGGATCCTCGATGAGCACGCACTTGCTCAGATCCGGGTCTTCCGACTCGAGCATATCAATGCCGGCACCGCGAATAATGCCCTCATCCAGAGCCCACTTGAGCGCAGCCTCTTCGACCATCTCGCCGCGGCCCTCGTTGATGAAGATCGGGTGCTTCTTCATCTTTGCAAAGGTCTCTTTGGTGAAGAAATACTTGTTGTCAGCCGTAAGATTCATGTGCACGGAGATAACGTCGCCCTCTGCAAGCGCGGTGTCCAGATCGACGAGTTCCACGCCCTGCTCCTTGGCGATCTCAGGCGGCAGGAACGGATCATAGGCAATGACCTTCATGCCCAGGCCCTTGCCGGCGATGCGGCCGACGTGCTGGCCGATACGGCCGAAGCCGATGATGGCCATGGTCTGTCCCTCAACACGCTGCATACCCGGGAACAGGCTGTAATCCCAGATCTTATCCTCCTGGATCGCGCGGTTGTAGTTGATGGTGTTGCGCTGCAGACACATCATGGAAGCGATGGCGTTCTCGGCCGTCTCCTGCGTGCAGTAGTCACGGATGGAAACAACGGCAACACCCTTCTTGGCGGCGTACTCGAGGTTGGCGGCATTGTAGCCAGTGGACTGGAAGGAAATCACCTTGCAGTGATCCATGGCATCAAGGAGTTCTTCCTGGAAGTCGACATAGCTGTTGATAATGATGTCGGCGTCCTTGATGTCCGCGATGAACTTCTGGTTCTTCTCAGAGGTGATCGGCTGTGCCGGATCATACTCGGAAATGATGTGCGTAACACCTTCCGGCAGGAAGCTGTCATCGACAGAATGGTCCTGTCCCATGGTTGCAGGGGTCTCTGCGTAAACTAGTTTCATTTTCGTTTCCCTTTCTGTTTGCACGATTTTCTTTACTTTATTTCTTCCGGTTTTGCGTCCGGGTTTGCGAAAAAGATCTCACAACGCTGCTTGTCTGCCTCCGTAGGTTTACCTGCAAGCGTCATGACGAAAAACACGACACCCGATGATAGCAGGCCGGGCCAGAGCGCGTCGATCGTAAAGATGCCGCCCCAGCCGAAGCCATCGCCAACCAGCCAGAGGAGCACCACCGCCAGCGACACGATCATACTGACAGAGGAGGCTTTCGCTGTCGGCTTTTTCCAGAACACTCCGAATACCGTTGGGAAAAACAGCGCCGAGGCCTGGAACGTGAAGGCGAGCAGCAGCAGCTCGATGATGTCATACTTCCACCAGGCAAGCAGTGCACCGACAACGCCGACAAGCAGCGAGCTGATGATGCCGAGCACCATGACGCTGCGATCCGGGGCGTCCGGTTTGATGCGCTCTTTATAAATGTCCACACTGATGTTGGCCGAACAGCAGTTGATGCACACGACGCCTGTCGACATGATCGCGGCGAACACGCCAACCAGCACGAGACCGGAAATGCCGACCGGGAAGAACTTTGCCACAAGGGCAGCATAGGCACTGCTGCCTTCAGGGAGCTCCGGCAGCAAGACCTTGGCAGCCATGCCCATGATGGTGGCGCCAATTGCGATGAAGAACACGCCGAGGCCCGCCCAGAGGGCGCCGTCGCGGGCGACCCGTTCGTTTTTGGCAGCAAAGCATCGGGTGTAGCTGTCCATGCTGGTGAAAAACGAGAACACAGAACTCACACCGAGCGCAAGGATCGTCGGCCAGCCGCGGCGGCCGATGTCAAACCACTCGGGAGGAAGCGTCTGCAGCTGGCTGAACCCGCCCATTGCCTTGGCAGACAGCGGAATTCCCAGGACAACTGTACCCAGAACAATGAGAATGAACTGGATCCAGGTCGTATATTTAATTGCCATCAAACCACCGATGGCGGAATATGCAATGGTGATAACGGTGCTGATGATAAAGCAGGTCGATGCGCTCCAGCCCGTGATCGTCGTCAGCATACTGCCCATGGCAACGAGCTGGCTGGCCAGGAAGCCGACGTTCGCAAGAAAGCAGCAAATAATCACGATATCGCTCGAGACGCGGTCATACCGGCTCATGATCAGGCCGGGATAAGTAATGTTTTTGAGCTTGTCGCCCAGTGTTTTTGTCACCTTGGAGAATGTGAGGCCGAAGACCACACATCCAACCGCCAGGATCGTTACGTACCAACCGCCGGTAACGCCAAGATTATAAGCATCCGTGGATGTGCCCACGATGGAAGAACCGCCGATCCAGGACGACAGCCACATAGCCGCCAGAGAGAACGTACCCATGGACTTGCCGGCGACAAAAAAGTCCTCACTGGTCTTGTTGCGGCGATAAGCGATGATACCCATGACCGCCATGACCGCAAAGTAGACGACAATGATAATTGCGTCAACAACTCTGACATTTCCCATAATTCTATTATCTTCTCTCCTACCCTGTCTCTTATACACATCTCCGAGCCCACGAGACTCCTGAGCAT
>ERZ1026934.167-NODE-167-length-19124-cov-7.102365_pt1 | contig 19124 bp, 18 predicted proteins | sample MGYA00519462_ERZ1026934 | MGnify/ENA primary metagenome ERZ1026934 (study PRJEB26926, sample SAMN06164446) | human gut metagenome | biome: ENVO:00009003; feature: ENVO:2100002; material: ENVO:00002003 | host: Homo sapiens | place: USA | collected 2012 ...
GGCAACTCCTGCACCGAGAATCAGAAAATCATACTTATAAACCATTTGAGTTTATTTTATCAATTTATCTCTTATTCCTATGGAATAGAGTCTTCATTTTAATTTCATTTTGCGATGGTTTTACCCTTCACTTCCCTTAAGATTGTAAGGGATGAAACCTTAATTCGTTGCAAAAGTAATAATTAATCTTTAAAATGAGTAATAAGAGACGGATTTTTTGTAATTTTGCAGTGTTTTTTGTAAATCTAAACCCTTGTGAGGTGCTAATTGGTGGCTTCGGGGTGACTTAACATATATATAATAAGGTATGACAGACAGAACTTTTCATAAGCGTTTTTCGGTTCCTGCCAAATGTGGCGTGGCGGTATTTGCGCTCCTCACTGGTTATTTCTTCTGGGTGAAGGTGGCTATCATCGGCATCCTGCTTGCCATCGTCATTGTGGGCATGATCGAGCGCATTCTGAATACAACTTATACTTTCCGAAGGGTGCAACCTATCGACCGGGATGAGGAAATGGATTTCATCGTCATCAATGAGGGGCGATTCTCCCGAAACCAGACCATTCCAGTGTGCGATATTGTCAGCGTGGAGCCTATGAAGACATGTTGGGGACTCGACCATGCTCTCGTCATTCAGGTGGGAGCTAACAAACTGGTCAGCCTGCAGCCTGATAATGAGGAAAGTTTTATCCGGGAAATCGAGAAAAGAATAAAAAATGACAAATGAAAATTGAAAAATTAGAAATGAATAAGATGATAAAATATGCGATGAGTCTTCTGATGGTGATGACGCTCTGTCTCCCCAATATGCAGGCTCAAATTGTAAAAAATCAGGAGAATCAGGACGTTCTGGTAAATGATGCGAATCCTGAGCAGGATGAGGAGGTAGTGGAGGATAGTGAAGATTCTGCTGTGGCAGACTCTGCGATGGTGGAGACAATTGCTGCTAATACTTTGCGATTGCCTTGGACGGAAACCGTGAAGGTGGGACTTGACAAACTCCTCAAGAGCAAAATGTTTGAAACTTCTCAGGTGGGTATCATGGTTTGGGACCTGGAGGCTGATTCCTGCATCTACCGCTTCCGTGAGCGCCAACTGATGCGTCCTGCCAGCACCATGAAACTCGTGACAGCGATTACAGCGCTCGATAAGTTGGGTGGTTCTTACCAGTTTAAAACGACCCTGAAATATACGGGCACGATTGATAATGGGGTACTCAAGGGCGATGTGTATTGCATCGGTGGTATGGATCCTCGTTTCAATAATGATGATATGACCGCCTTTGTCACCAGTCTCAAAGATATGGGCGTGGATAGTATTCAGGGCAGCATCTATGCCGACCGCTCGATGAAGGACGAAGACCTGTTGGGCGAAGGTTGGTGCTGGGATGATGATAATCCCGTGCTATCCCCATTGGTTTTCGGACGCAAGGATATTTTCATGGAAAGATTTCTCGCCAAGCTGAAGGATGCTGGTATCTTCTATGCCGGTTCCGGAACTTCCGTGAAGCGCTGTCCGGCAAGTGCTTTCACCATCTGTACCCGTTTTCATACCATGGACCAGATTTTGCATAAGATGATGAAAGACAGTGATAATCTCTATGCCGAAAGCATGTATTATCAGATTGCATCTTCTACTGGCAACCGTCCAGCAAGTGCCAAGAGTGCCAGAAATGTGCAGCGCCAGCTGGTTAGAAAGATTGGACTTGATCCTGCCCGATATAAGTTTGCGGATGGCTCCGGTCTTTCTCTCTACAACTATGTTTCTGCCGAACTGGAGGTCAAGCTCCTTCGCTATGCTTACCAGGACGAGAACATCCTGCCGCATCTCAAACAGTCCTTGCCAATTGCTGGTGTGGATGGTACTTTGAAGAGGAGAATGCGCTCCGGTTTTGCTCATGGCAATGTGAAGGCTAAAACGGGCACGGTGACAGGTGTTATTGGTCTTGCCGGTTACTGCAAGGCGGCAAATGGCCACGATCTTTGCTTCTCGATTCTCAATAATGGTATTATGCATAGCAATAATGCACGCTCTTTTGCAGACAAGGTGTGTGAGTTGCTTTGCGAACCGTAAAGACTTGATATATGGAAGAAATACGTAAATTTGTGGATGAAATGATGGTGTGGGCTGGTGTTTCGGGCGATTCCGTACCCGTTCTCCGCCATTTGTTGCTTACAGTTACCGCTATTCTGCTGGCAATTATAAGCGATTTCCTTTGCCGTAAGATTCTCGTGCCGCTTATCTCCAAGATTACGAAGAAGACGGAGGCTTCCTGGGATGATGTGCTTTTCAATAAGAAGGTACTCAACTCGGCTTGCCATATTGTGCCGGCTGTCGTCATCTGGTCGCTCATGCCACTCATCTATCTGGAATATCCGATTTTCAAGGAAATCCTCGAAAGGGCTACGGGCATCTATATCGTGGTGATGTCTGTGAGAACCGTCCTGGTTTTCATCGGGTCTTTCAAAGGACTGGAAGATGCCAAGGATCGCCGGTCCTCTGCTCAACAGTATTTTCATACTTTCTGTGGCGTGCTCAGGATTCTCATGCTCTTTGTAGCAGGTGTCGTGGTGGTGGCCATCCTGTTGGGCAAGAGTCCGCTTACCTTGTTTGCTGGATTGGGTGCCACTTCTGCAGTCCTCATGCTGGTTTTCAAGGATACGATTACGGGTTTGGCTTCTGGTGTCCGTCTTACGAGCAACGATATGCTCCATAAGGGCGACTGGATTACGGTGAAGTCGGTGGATGCCAACGGTATCGTGGAGGAAATGTCGCTCACTACCGTCAAGGTGCGCAACTTCGATAATACCATCGTCACCATTTCTCCTACCACCTTGGTGAATGGTTCTTTCCAAAACTGGATTGGTATGCAGAATAGTGGGGGACGACGGGTGAAACGCCTGGTTTACTTCGATTTCCGCAGCATCCGATTGGTAGATGACTTGCTGAAACAGAAGTTGATTTCTAAGCATTTTGCAACTGAAGATTCCTTCAAACTGAAAGAATCTCTCCAGAAGGCTTTGGAGAAAGACAGACAGGAAGGCAAGGATATAGAAGACCTGAAGAATCCGGCAGCTCTTGCCCCAACCAATCTGCAACTCTACCGTAAGTTTATGGAGAAATATCTGCGCCAGCGTCCGGAAATCAATACGGAACTCACACTGATGGTGCGCCATTTGGAAGCCACGCAGTGCGGACTCCCGATTGAGTTTTATTTCTTCATCAAGGATAAGGTTTGGGTCAACTATGAGCATATTCTTGCTGACATCATGGAGCATGCCTATGCCCTTGCCAATGAGTTCGAACTGAAGATTTATGAGCAATATCCGGAACAGTAATGTTTTAAAGGTAAAAAAGTAAAAAAGTAAAAAGGTAAAAAGGCAGGGATGGAATTTGCTAATACTATAATTTCTTGGTTTCGTGAAAACGGTAGGGCGTTGCCTTGGCGAGAGACTCGTGATCCTTATGCCATCTGGCTGAGTGAGATTATCCTGCAGCAAACCCGCATTGCCCAGGGGTGGGAGTATTGGGAGCGCTTTATGGCTCAATATCCCACTGTGGAGGATTTGGCGGCTGCCCATGAGGATGAAGTCCTGAAACTTTGGCAGGGATTGGGTTATTATTCCCGTGCCCGGAATCTCCATACGGCAGCTAAGCAGATTGTGGCACTCGGTCATTTTCCTGATACGCTTGAAGGCATCAAACAACTGAAGGGTGTGGGAGATTATACGGCAGCTGCTATCGGTTCCTTTGCTTTCGATATTCCGGCTGCTGTGGTGGACGGTAATGTCTATCGTGTCCTTGCCCGGTACTTTGGCATTGATACTCCCATCAATTCCACGCAGGGCAAAAAGGAGTTTGCCGCCTTGGCACAGTCTCTGTTGCCTTCATCAAAGGCTTCCGATTTTCAATCGTCTTTATCTCTGGTTGCAGCCTATAATCAGGCGATGATGGATTTTGGTGCAATTCAGTGCACCCCTCAGTCTCCGAAATGTCTGCTCTGCCCACTTGCTGAAACCTGCGAGGCGATGCGAACCAATCGGGTAGCCGAACTGCCTGTCAAGCAAAAGACCATGAAGGTGAAGACCCGTCATCTTTCCTATATATATATAAGGTGTAAGGGGAAGACTGCCATTCATCGTAGGGGAGAGGGAGATATTTGGCAAGGATTATGGGAACCTTTCAATGCTTCCGATATCGCTGAAGCCTGTGCCTCTCCTTCTTCCGCACAGGCCTCTCTGTCTTCCATAAAGTTTTCGACTTCTCTCACGAAGCTTTCTTCTTTCAAGAAAGAACTTGCAGCAGACCTTCACTTGTCAAACGTAGATGCCCTGCAGCTGCTGGCTCAGGATGTGAAGCATGTCTTGACCCATCGCATTCTTTTGGCAGACTTTTATCTGTTGGAAACTGATGCCCATCCCCAGCTTCCCGATGATTATATCTGGATCAAGGAGGAGGAAATAGAAGACTATGGTATTCCAAGACTGATAGAACTGATGTTAGAAAAGATCTCTTGTAAATAAAATCCCACAGATTTCACAGATTTTTCTTCGTGGTGTTTTTTGTCCCACAGATTTCACAGATTAACACAGATCTTTATGAGATTAAAAATCTGCGTCATCAGCGAAATCTGCGTGAGAAAACCCTCACCCGAAAAATCTGTGTACATCTGTGAAATCTGTGGGACATATTCCACTCTCAGGGGGTATCTGTACCGACCGAATAGGTCGCTTCCGCGTAAATCCGTGAGTAATCGCCTCAGCAGGACCCCTCCGACTAAATTCCTTGCCATCCGATGAATAAAAAAAACTATGTAAATCCGTGGGACTTTTAGATCGTATAGGATGTTCCAATCAAAGTTTACGCATAAAATATGTTAAAAAGAATAGAGAATCAAAATAAAATCCTTATATTTGTAGCCATAATAAGAACGTTTAGTGCCTATTGGTCATCCTCGCACTATAATTACTAACTAACTTGCTCTTGGGGATGGAGCGAGTATAATGCTTAAGATCCTATGAAGAATAAAAGTATTTTAGTTTCATTACTTTCCATGGCAGTGATGTTTTTCGCAGCATGTGGAGATAGTTCAAATGATCCAGTAGATCCAAACCCAGGAGGTGGAAATGAAGGTGGCGGTACCGAAACAATCGTTACTGCAGCCCAGGCAAAACAGAGTTTGGATAGAACCTCTCAGGAATTGTTGTCTAAAATCAGTGCCAATGAGTTTGAGGAATACAAACAGATGTTGGATGTAGATGTCAGCGATAAGGCAGGCGTTATCCAAGACTGGTTTGAGGCTTGTGTCGAAGCTTGCGAGATTAAAGCCAACCCCGATAATCATCTTTGGAATGCCGCTAATTTCGTGGGCGAGTTTGAACTCCAGCAGGGTACTTGGGTACAGACCAAGAAAGGTGGCGACCATCTCAGCTTCATCTATCATGATGCTCAGCAGAAGAAATGTGTCATTACGCTGAAGGCAAGTGCTGAGGCTACAGAGATTCATCACTCTGTTTTTGATGATGAAGATTGGGAATGGACTGGTAGTCAGGAAATCGTAACAAGGTATGAAAACCGCTTCATGCTCCCTAAGCAGATTGATATTACTGCTACTCGTGAGGGCAAAAATATGGGTACAGTTTCTGTTACTTCTCAGGTGAAGACCGGTAAGGAAGTGGATTTGTCTAAGGATGAAGTGGATGTAACTTCTGTCGTTACCATCGGTGCTTTCAAGGCGGAAGTGAAGAAGGCTGTTTATAAGGCTGGCAAGACTGCTGAGGCTAAGGTTGTATTCAGCAAGAATGGTGAGGAACTCATCACGCTGGAAGGCAACGGCAATGGTAATATTACTCCAAGCGGTGAGAAATCTGAATTCGGTCAGATCAATATCACCATGAATATCTTGGGCAAGGCGAAGATTGTCTGCAAGATCCTGGATGGTACCTTGTTCTATAATAATTTGGATAAGGCTGATAGCAATTATAATAATGAGAGCACATTTAAGCTGTTTATAGAGAATGCTAACAAGCAGATGGATGCAAAGCTCTATCTGGATGGTGCTTCTTCTCCTGCTGCTAAAATCTATCTGGCTCCATACTTGGATGAGGAGTATGGTAACTACAAGTACTGGGATTATGAATACTGGTTGGAGTTCACCGATGGTTCTAAGTATTCTTATGAGGATTACTTTGATGAGCAGAATTTCAAGACAGTTTCAGACAAGATCCAGAGCCTCATTGATGATTTCAAGAATTTGTTCGACTTCGATGAAGTAGATGATGAAGTTCATCCCGTCATTCCAAAAAAGTAATTCCTGTATAAATACAGGCAAATCATCATTGTTTTAGATAAACAATCAAAGACAAATAGTGAATAGAAAGATATTCTTCTTATTCCTTTTGGGAATATTAAGTGCAGAGAAAAGCGTGTCGGCAATAGTTGCCGACACGCTTCATCATTACCAGCTCCAGGGAGTTGAAATCACCGGAAAGAAAGTGCGTTCTTCGCTCAAAGAGATAGAGGGTGCTAACGTCATCAATATGAGTCTGATGGACGATATGCCCCGTATTCTCGGCAATGCGGACCCTATGCACTATGCCCAACTGTTGCCTTGCGTGCAGACCAATTCTGAATATGATGCCGGACTGCATATCCAGGGATGCGACAATTCTCACAATTTCGTTTCAATCGGTGGGGCTCCTGTCTATAATGCTGCCCATCTGTTAGGTTTCTTCTCCGTCTTCAATGCCGGACATTTCAATGACATGAGTCTGCGCAAGTCTTCTTCTTCAGCCGACTTCCCCAATCGTCTCGGTGGAAGCTTGGATCTGCGTACACCTACTTGGATCTTGGGCGAGGATAGTATGCAGATGAAAGCCGTCCATGGTGAAATTTCTGTCGGCCCGATGTCCTCTCAGGGCACACTCAAGTTGCCCGTAGGCAAGCGCTCCCTGCTCTTGCTATCGGCACGTGCAGCCTACCTCAACCTGCTCTATTCCAAATGGCTCGAAGTGGAGGAAGATAGGGTCAACTATGATTTCTCTGACTACAATTTTTCTTTCATCACCCAACTCAATGCCCATCATGTACTGAAATGGGAGGCTTATTGGGGATATGATCGTGTGAAACTCACCCAGGCTGACTATGGATTGAGTGCCAAACTGAGGTGGAACAATACGATGGCTGCACTGCATTGGTATTCGAAATGGGGAAATGTGAGTTCCGAACAGATGCTGTATTACTCCCGTTACGCCAATCGGATAGGAGTTGACGAACTTTCTTTTGATGTGGGCTTGCGTTCTTGGATCTATGATATAGGCTATAAGGGGGATGTGAAATGGGGAAATCTGAAAGGAGGTTTGGAAGTAATCAGACATGATTTCCAACCGCAGAAGATCTCTCTGGAGGGAGAGTTTGCCAATGATATTCCTGCTCAACCTACCCAGTCTTCCGTGGAGTCGAGTGCTTATGCTCTCTATCGTCAACCGTTAGCGGCAAATCTCTCTTGCGAACTGGGTCTGCGGGCGAGTCTTTATCATTATCAGACCCGTTATTATGGTTTGTCACCTAACTTCAAGCTCCTTTGGAATCCTACTTCCCAAAGTAAGTTGAGCCTGCATGTAGGCATTCATCGCCAATATCTGTTCCAGACTGGGTTCTCCTCGTCCGGATTGCCATCCGAGTTTTGGTTTTCTGCCGATAGTCTGCGCCGTCCCCAGTATTCCTACAATGCCTCTTTGCAGGGCGAGTTCTGGCTTTTCGGCAAAGAATACCGCCTGAGTACGGAAATCTATTTCAAGTCGCTGAAACATCAGATAGAAAATACGGGCAATGTCTTTGACATCGTCTATTCCTCCTATTCCCTGGACGGTTCGTTGCTCTATGGCAAAGGTTGCAACTATGGTTTCAATCTGCTGCTGGAAAAGAGGAGGGGAAAGTTGACGGGTTGGTTGAGTTACTCGTGGGGAAGAGCCAGGAGAAAGTATGATGATGGAAATTATCATGGCTGGTTTCCTGCCAATCACGAGCGCATCCATGAACTGAATGCAGTAGCCACCTATCATCTCGGTAACAGATGGAGCTTTGGCGGTACATTAGTGGTAGCTTCAGGCACTCCCTATACCCATATCAACTATGCCTACCTGGTGTCCAATAATCTCCTGACGGAATATGGTGAACATAATGCAGCAAGAATGAATCCGTATATCCGACTCGATCTGTCGGCAAGTTATGATTTCGTCAACAGGGGCGACCGCAGGAGTGGAATCAATCTCTCGCTCTATAATGCTACGCTTCATAAGAATGATTTGTTTTATCGCATCAAGGTGTATGATGGTCATGTCAGATATGGAGTGTTCCGTTTTCTGATGCCAATCATGCCATCCATTAATTACTATTATAAGTTTTAAACACGATGATCCGTTTTTAGATATGAAGGAAAGATTAAGATATTTTGCAGGGAAATGGCTTCTCTCAGTGGGCTGCTTGCAGGTTTTCATCATGCTGAACTGCTGTCTGCTGAGCAGTTGTTATGATCATGTGGAGACCTCTACCGATAAGCTTCTTGTGGTGGAGGGCTGGATAGATGCAGGCGATTTCCCGAAGGTAAAGTTGACCAATACGGTTTATCTGAGCAAGAATGAACTGATGCTCGATAGTCTTTCCAACTATCTGGAGCGCTGGGCAAAGGTAACCATCTCCGACGGTACCCGTACAGAGACCATGGTGGGCAGGTATGATCGCAATTATTTCCCACCTTTCGTCTATACCACTTATGATATGCGGGGCGAGATAGGTAAGGAATATACATTAAGAGTAGAGACACCTGATGGACAGGTGGCAGAGGCTACAACGACCATTCCGGAGCCGGTAGTTATCGACAGTTTTCATGTAGAGCAGGCGATGGTGGACAGTTTGTATCAGATTTATGCTTACACAAGTTGCAAGCAGCGATGCAAACTCTTTTCCCAAGTGATGGGAAAGGATAAGGAATTTCTTTCTGCGGAATTGGGATTGATGAATGCCGGAATGATAGGTGCGGAGGGGAAAGTTTCCGTTCGCAGAGGTCGTTCCAACCTGATCAAGAACAGGGATCCATATTTTCATGAAGGAGAAATGGTGCGTGTGAAGTTTGCCACGCTCGATTCTACCTCTTATGAGTATTGGCGCAGTTTTGAAGATTTGGCAGCCCTCTCCCGTGTTCCCCTCGTCCCCGTCAGCACCAATCTCAAGTCAAATGTCAGAGGTGCTTTGGGGTACTGGTGCGGTTATGGTGCCACTTTCTATCGTATTCAGATTCCCTTTTTAAAGGTAAAAAGGTAAAAAAGTCTTTTTACCTTTTTACTTTTTTACCTTTAATAGTTCCTTGCTTCAATCTGGAAGTAGCTCTGAGGGTGGTTGCAAACTGGGCAAATCTCAGGAGCCTGCTTGCCAACTACGATATGGCCGCAGTTAGAGCACTGCCAGATGCAATCGCCATCACGAGAGAAGACGAGCTTGTCCTGTACGTTCTTCAAGAGCTTGCGATAACGCTCCTCATGATGCTTCTCGATTTCAGCAACCATTTCAAACTTGGCTGCAATCTCCTCGAAACCTTCCTCACGAGCCTCTTTTGCCATGCGTGGATACATTTCTGTCCACTCATCATGCTCACCATTGGCAGCAGCTTCCAGATTCTTCTCAGTATCCTGGATAGCACCGCCCTCCAAATACTTGAACCACAACTTGGCATGCTCTTTCTCGTTAGCAGCAGTCTCCTCAAAGATGTTAGCGATCTGAACATAACCATCTTTCTTTGCCTTGGAAGCAAAGTATGTATATTTGTTACGAGCCTGTGACTCACCAGCGAATGCTTCCTGTAAGTTCTTTTCTGTTTTTGTACCTTTTAATTCTTTCATAATGTATCTGTTTAAAAGTTAATAATCTTATTCCTAACTTCTTTGCAAAGATATTGTAATTTTTCCAATATTGCAAATTTCGAGAAATCTTTTTTCTTCTATTTTGCAACGTATAACGGAAAAGGGTACTAAATGCAAGCTTTTGGCTACACATTTAGTACGCTTTATCTTTAGTTTTTCATATCTGAATTTAATATTTCAGTTTAGTATCTGATCAACTTGCGAGTCGCATTTCCCTGTTTGATGATCACGACACCCTTCATTCCAGAGGTGGATGTCATCTGTCTTCCATCGATAGTGAAAATCTGGTATGGCAGGTTGAAATCAATCTCACCGCGGTTGTCGGTTGTGATGACAGGAGTGTTGATGCCAGTAGGAACCTTGGTGCCTGTGATATTCAGTTTCTTGATTTCCCAGTATGGACCGATCTTGTTATCGCTTGTATAGTGGAAAGCGAGTTTCACCTTGCCGCCACAATATTGAGACAGATCCAGGTCATAGTCTGCAAAATTCCAACCGTCCTTGCTTGGTACAGCTAAGTCAGGCAATTTGCTGACGATATCCTCGCCGGTTTCCGAATCTATCACTGTTGCCTCAACAGAGAGATATTTCAAAGCATTTCCCTTGGCGAAATTGATGGCCTGATTGATGGTCAGGGTGGCATGTCTGTAGTCCGTCAGATCGATTTCCGGCAAGAAAAGATAAGCGTCTGCGACATGGTTCTTTCCTCCTGAGTAAGCAGTTCCTTTCCAACCAAATTGACTGTCTTGTTTCCAGATGGAGGTGTTACTGCTTTCATTCTTAACAATCTTTTCAGTACAGCCACCTTTTCCACTGGTAAAGTCGGCACTGTAGATGTAATCAGGTTCGTCAGGAGAAGGAGTGATGGTACCTCCGCCTCCACCTTCACCATCCTTATAGTCGGTGGATTTCACGGTTGTTTCCGGATTGAAGGCATAGTTGATACTGTCACCCCATACATATTCCATCAGGTTAGGAAAATCCACGTATGGGTTTCTGTTGCCTTGTATCTGATAGACATCCTCGTTGCGTTTAATCTCGAGCGCATCAGGCTTGTCTCCCTTAGCCCATTGGATAAACAGCTGGTAAGCCCATGGTTGGAGGGTAGGGTAGGCACCTTGCTGTAGAATCTGATGCGCTTTGTCACCACTCCAGTTGTAGTTCTGGTAGGTGGTTGCCATATACATATAACCACGGGCAAAGTCGCCTTTCCAAGGATTGGCAGGTTCCCAATACCAATTACCATCATTACCTTTTCCAACCTTTGTCCAGCCATTACCCCTGTCTCCATTCACAACGGTACCCATAGGATAATTACTTTTTGTGGAATTAATTCTGCTCTCACAAGGCATGAGGTTGTAGAGGTCTTTGTATGCCTGACTTTTGGCACCTCCCCACCAGCTCTTCGGGAAGGAATGTTCGATATTCATTCCTGCCCCCACAGCACCTTGTGAAGTAGATTTCACCCATTCTTTCTCAGCAGAGTAGCGGTCGATGAAATAGCCACGTTCATCTCGGTCAGTATCCCAGAAACCCCACCAGGTATACCCCTTTCCTTTACCATATTCAAGAACCTTAGCGTCTTTGATGATATTGTATATGGCCGTTTTCAGTTCTGCTCCTTTCTTACCTTTGAGCGAGCTGTAATATCCATCAGGAATTTGTGCCAGTGATGGAATGGCTGGCAGGACAGCTGCGACGATCGCCAGTGTCCAATGTAGTAATCTTTTTCTCATAACAATTTATCTTTTAGTTGCCAAAAAAATAATTAGAATTCTGAATCACATGGCAAAAATATAAATAAAATCCGATAATCCCCTCCTTTTCCCAATTTATTTTCATATTGTCGCAATTATTTATTATATATGAAATCCAGAGAGTGTATGGAAATATAGATGGTTACTGTCGAAGTGTGTCGTTGAATGTCGTTCTTTAGAGCAACCTAACGATGCGCTTTTATGCACCTTAATGATGCGCATCATTAGCACTGTTAAAAGCGCATCATTAGCACCTAACGATGCGCATCATGAGAGTTCATTAAAGCACATCTTCAATAGAGCGTGCTGGTTCGCCCAGAAATTCCTCGATAAGTTTCCCCTCACGTATGGTGAGAACCGGCTTGCTGAAGGGGTGTTGAGACTGGAGTGATGTGTGGTGTTAAGGGATTAGAACTTCTTTTTCAATACATAGAGGGCTCCTGCCAATAAGCAGATGCCGCATATCCATGATACGACGGCACTGCCGAATATGCCCAACTGTTGGGTGAAACCTGCTACCAGGAAGGTGATGAAGGATACCGTGGCTACCGTGAGGGCATAAGGCAACTGGGAGGATACGTGATGCACATGCTTGCACTCGGCGCCGGCACTTGCCATGATGGTGGTGTCGGAGATTGGGGAGATATGATCTCCACACACTGCTCCTGCCATACATGCTGAAATGGAGATGATGCGAAGCGGCTCGGCGGCTGGGAATACTGCGATGCAGATTGGAATCAGTATGCCGAAGGTGCCCCATGAGGTGCCTGTGGCAAAGGCTAAGAATGCTGCCACGATGAAGATGATGGCTGGTAAGAGTTGCTGCAGTCCGGCTGCACTGTTGGCTACTACGCCTGATACGTATTCTGCTGCTCCCAATGAGTCGGTCATGCTCTTCAACGTCCACGCCAATGTAAGGATCAGTATGGCTGGTACCATCGCCTCGAAGCCTTTGATGAGGCTACTCATGGCATCGGTAAACGCTAATGTCTTGCGGGATACAAAGAGGATGATGGTCAGGATGAAGGAACCTAATGAACCGATGACCAGTCCTACAGAGGCATTGCTTGCAGCGAAGGCATCTACGAAATGATGGTAGTTGTCGCTGGTTGCATCAAAGTATCCGCCGGAATATACCATGCCCGTCATGCAAAAGATGATGAGCAGGACTATCGGTATCACAAGGTCGGCTACGGAACCCTTGCTGGCTGTTGCCTCTTCGCCCTTCTTGGCTCCCACACCATGTTCTACGATGTGCAGTTTGGTGCCGCTCACTTCGTCGAGCTTTCCTCCATTGGTTCTTTCATACCATTCCTTCAGTCGGGCATCATATTTGCTCATCGCCTTGAAATCAAAGTCTAACCAAACTATACCAAACATGAAGAGGATGGTAAAGAAGGCATAGAAATTGAAAGGAATGGCCTTGCAGAAGAGGGCGAGTCCGTTCTCTCCTCCAGAAACGAAACCAGAAACTGCTGCAGCCCAACTGGAGATCGGGGAGATGATGCAGACGGGTGCTGCTGTGGAGTCGATGAGATAAGCTAATTTTTCTTTGGTCACGCCATTGCGAACGGCGATAGGGCGCATCACTGAACCTACCGTGAGACAGTTGAAGTAATCGTCGATAAAGATGAGTATGCCCAACAGGATGGTGGCTATCTGAACCCCCATCTTGGTCTTCACGTGCTTGGATGCCCATCTGCCGAATGCTGCAGAACCTCCAGCCTTGTTCATCAGGGATACGATGGATCCCAATAATACCAGAAATATCAGGATGCCGACATTCCATGGGTCTGAGAGACAATGTATCAGTCCGTATCCTTTGGTTTCATCTCCTTCTATGACGGTATGGTTGGTGAGATGGACGAGAAATCCGTCTAAGCCCGTACCCATAGATATGCAGTATTCTACGGCTCCTAAGATGATGCCGATGAAGAGTGAAGAATAAACTTCCTTCGTTTTCAGAGCCAGTGCAATGGCAACGATAGGGGGAAGGAGCGACCATGCGGTGCCTATCATATTGTAATCCATAATTTTATTGCTGTATATTATATATTAATAATGTATATGATTCTTTTCGATGGCAAAATTAAGAAGAATATCCCGAATGAAAAAATAAAATGCTTGAAATTTCTGAAAAAAGTAAAGATATGCTGCATTTATGTAAAAATGTCAGTATCTAAGAGTGTCAATGTGTCAGCCTTTCTGGTTTGGCACATTTTTCGTATATGTCGTGGGTGTGAAGCATCGGGTCTGATTCCGGTGTAAACACAATCATATGTCATAACAATTAAAAAATATAGAATCATGAATATTAAACCATTAGCAGACAGAGTGCTGGTACTTCCTGCACCAGCCGAGGAAAAAGTAGGTGGAATCATTATCCCTGATACAGCAAAGGAAAAACCACAGCGTGGTAAAATCGTTGCTACAGGTAAGGGTACGAAGGATGAAGAGATGATTCTTAAAGAGGGCGATACCGTTCTTTACGGAAAATATGCTGGTACTGAACTTGAATTTGGTGGTACGAAGTATATGATGATGCGCCAAAGCGATGTGCTCGCTGTGGTAGAAGAGTAAATTTTTTAAAGGTAAAAAGGTAAAAAAGTAAAAAGGTAAAAAAAACTTTTTGCTGATATTTAAATTAGAAAGAAAATATTATGGCTAAAGATATTAAATACAATATGGATGCTCGCGACCTCTTGAAGAAGGGTGTCGATCAGTTGGCTAACGCAGTGAAGGTAACTCTCGGTCCTAAGGGACGTAACGTGGTAATCGAAAAGAAGTTTGGTGCTCCTCAGATTACGAAGGATGGTGTTACCGTTGCTAAGGAGGTAGAGTTGGAGAATAAGTTTGAAAATACAGGTGCTCAGCTCGTTAAGAGTGTTGCCAGCAAGACTGGTGATGATGCGGGTGATGGTACTACTACTGCTACTATCCTGACTCAGGCTATCGTGACTGAGGGCTTGAAGAACGTTACTGCTGGTGCTAATCCTATGGACTTGAAACGTGGTATCGACAAGGCTGTGGCTGCTGTCGTTGCTTTCATCAAGGAGCATGCTGAACAGGTAGATGACAACTACGATAAGATTGAGCAGGTGGCTACAGTTTCTGCCAACAACGATGCTGAGATTGGTAAGCTCTTGGCTGACGCAATGCGTAAGGTTTCCAAGGATGGTGTCATCACTATCGAGGAGAGCAAGAGCCGTGATACCAATATCGGTGTGGTAGAGGGTATGCAGTTTGACCGTGGTTACTTGAGCGGTTACTTCATGACAGACGCAGACAAGATGGAGTGTGTAATGGATAATCCATACATCCTTCTTTACGATAAGAAAATTTCTAACTTGAAGGAGTTCTTGCCAATCCTTCAGCCAGCTGCTGAGAGCGGTCGTCCATTGTTGGTTATTGCTGAGGACGTAGATTCTGAGGCTTTGACTACTTTGGTTGTTAACCGTTTGCGTGGCGGTTTGAAGATCTGTGCTGTGAAGGCTCCTGGCTTCGGCGACCGTCGCAAGGCTATGTTGGAAGATATTGCTATCTTGACTGGTGGTGTTGTTATTTCTGAGGAGAAGGGCTTGAAGTTGGAACAGGCTACATTGGATATGCTCGGTTCTGCTGACAAGGTTACTGTTACCAAGGATAATACAACTATCGTAAATGGTCATGGCGAGAAGGCTAATATCCAGGATCGCGTTGCTCAGATCAAGAACGAGATTGAGAATACCAAGTCTTCATACGACAAGGAGAAACTTCAGGAACGTCTGGCTAAGCTCGCCGGTGGTGTGGCTGTCCTCTATGTAGGTGCCAACTCTGAGGTGGAAATGAAGGAGAAGAAGGATCGTGTAGATGATGCTCTTTGCGCAACTCGTGCTGCTATCGAGGAAGGTATCGTTGCTGGTGGTGGTACTACTTATATCCGTGCTCTTGAGGCTTTGAAGGATATGAAGGGTGATAACGCTGATGAGACTACGGGTATCCGCATCGTTGAGCGTGCCATCGAGGAGCCTCTCCGTCAGATTGTTGCTAATGCAGGTGGCGAGGGTTCTGTAGTTGTTAATAAAGTACGTGAGGGTGAAGGTGACTTCGGTTACAATGCCCGCAAGGATGTTTACGAGGATATGCGCCAGGCTGGTATCGTTGACCCTGCTAAGGTAGAGCGTGTGGCTTTGGAGAATGCGGCTTCTATCGCTGGTCTTTTCTTGACTACAGAGTGCGTGTTGGTTGATAAACCTGAGCCAGCTCCTGCTGCTCCAGCAGCTGCACCTGGTATGGGTGGCATGATGTAAAAAGCATCTGATAGAAAAAGCAGTGTCTGACAGAAAAAGACGTATTTTTCTACTGAAGATGTATTTTTCTGCAGAAGAAGCATTTCACGGTAGATGATGCGGCAAATATCAGAAACTGCATTTAAGTAGCTAAAATGTAAACTACAAATAACAAAATGGGGATGATTCTTACGAATTATCCCCATTTTTAGGTATTTTAGCACTTCTTGCTGCATTTTTCTGCAAAAATACTTGCACGTTATTGATATTTTGCGTATCTTTGCAACGTGAAAAGAAAAGTATCGGCTTTGAGCCGACAAAGATATTTTTTTTGATTTGTTTTAGTAGATTAGTTTTTAAGTAGTTTGTTTTTTGGAAATCGGTTGTCGTGAGACATCCGATTTTTTTTTGTGCCCTTTTCTTTCGTTTTCCTTTGTGTTTTCCGCAAAAAGTATTAACTTTGCAGCATGAGAAATATTGATTGGAAAAAAATGCTGGTCTTCCTGATCGTGATAGGTGGACTGATATATATTACTAAGGTTGCATTGGGAATGACTTCTCTGAATTCTTTCCTTGCTACTTTGGGTGTGTTGTTGATTCTTTTTGTGGGGGATAATTTCGCCCAGCAAATAGATGATAAGCGTAAGCGCCGTAAACTGCAAGAGAATGATGAGGACGAGTAGCCCAGGAGTGGCTCTTGCGTGAATTTTGATCAAATAACATAGAAATAATCAAGGGTGGAAAAGTTAATAGAACTCTATAAGCAATGGAAGGGTGAAGAACCTGCCAACGTGGTTAAGTTGGCTGGACAGGGGAGTAATCGCCAGTATTTCCGTATTACCCAGCAAAGTGGTGAAACGGTGGTGGGCGTCATCGGTACCAGCCGTGACGAGGATCATGCGTTTGTGTATCTGGCTAATCATTTCAATCTCAGGCAATTGCCTGTGCCGAAAATCTTAGCTGTCAGCGATGATGAACTCCGATATATTCAGACAGATCTGGGTAGTGTGTCTCTTTTTGATGCCATCAAGGGTGGTAGAGATGTGGGTGGCAGATATAATCAGAAGGAAAAGGCTCTTCTGATCAAGACCATTCGTGAATTGCCTAACATCCAATTGCGTGGGGCACGTGGACTGGAGTGGGAGAATTGTTATCCGCAGCCGGAATTTGATGTGGATAGTGTGCTCTTCGACCTGAATTATTTCAAGTATTGTTTTCTGAAACCTACTGATCTGGATTTCCATGAACTGAAACTGGAAGCTAACTTCCGTCTTTTTGCCAAGGATCTGACTTCTGAACCGATGGACTGTTTCCTCTATCGTGACTTCCAGGCGAGAAATATCATGCTTGACAAAGAAGGAAATCCATACTTTATTGATTTCCAGGGTGGCCGTAAGGGACCGTTCTATTATGATTTGGCTTCTTTCCTGTGGCAGGCTTCTGCTCAATATTCATTCAAGTTGAGACGGGAACTGGTATGGGAATACTATCAGTCGCTCAAGAATTATACGGAAGTTCCATCTGTCCGTCATTTCGTCAATCGCCTGAGTCTCTTCGTGCTCTTCCGTACCCTTCAGGTATTGGGCGCATACGGCTTCAGGGGCTATTTCGAGCGCAAGAAGCATTTCTTGGAGAGCATACCTCCTGCCATCCAGAATCTGCGTGATCTCCTGAAGATGGGGGAAAAGGTGTTCCCTTATCCTTATATGATGGATATGTTGCGCCGACTGACCGAATTGCCGCAGTTTGCCCGTATCGAAAGTGCGGCAGTCAACCGTGCTGACGGATATAAGACAACGGACAACAATATCTATATTTCGCATCCACAGGATGGTCCGGCTACTTTCTCCAAGTATGACGGCAAGGGGCCGCTGGTGGTTAGGGTTTTCAGTTTCTCTTTCAAAAAAGGTATTCCAGAGGATCCTTCTGGCAATGGAGGCGGTTATGTCTTCGACTGTCGCAGCACGCACAATCCGGGCAGATATGAACCTTATAAGAAGTTGACAGGACTGGACGAGCCTGTGATCCGATTCTTAGAGGATGATGGGGAAATTCTGAAGTTCCTGGATCATGTCTATGCGCTTGCCGATCATCATGTGAATCGCTATATTCAGCGTGGTTTCACCTCCCTGATGTTCTGTTTCGGTTGTACAGGCGGTCAGCATCGCAGTGTTTATTCAGCCCAGCATCTTGCCGAGCATATCCATGAAAAGTTTGGTGTGGAGGTAAGAATTTGTCATCGGGAACAGAAGATAGAGCAGGTTTTGCCTGCAAAACAATAATATTTGGCATGCAAATTTGGCTATATCGCAAAAAGTTAGTAAATTTGCACGCACATTAAACGATAGCTATTTGGCAATGATGCAAGCAATGATATTCGCAGCAGGTTTGGGCACTCGCCTGAAGCCTCTTACCGACCGTATTCCGAAGGCCTTGGTAAGGGTGGGGGGAGAACCTTTGCTCAAACGTGTCATCTTTCAACTGAAGGATGCAGGTTTCACTCGCATTGTAGTGAACGTGCATCATTTTTCAAATCAAATTACAGATTATCTCAAGGAGAATGACAATTTCGGCATGGACATCCGCATCAGCGATGAAACGGATAAGTTGCTCGAAACGGGTGGAGGTATCCGGAAAGCCTGGCCTCTCTTTGATTCTCATGAGCCTGTTCTGATACATAATGTGGACATTCTCAGTAATGTGGATCTGAAGAAGTTCTATCAGATGGAGACTCAGGATTTATTGGAAACTTCGGTTTCTGATGCTGAGGAACCTCCATTGGCAGCCCGACTCTTGGTAAGTGAACGCAAGACCAAGCGCTATCTTCTCTTTGATGATACGATGAGACTGGTGGGTTGGACGAATATTGAAACGGGTGAGGTGAAGAGTCCTTATCAGCATCTTGACCCTAAAAAATATAAGAAGTATGCTTTCTCCGGTATTCATATGGTGGCTCCAACTATCTTCCCGCTGATGGAAGAAGAACCAGATAAGTTCCCTATCATGGACTTCTATCTCAGAAACTGTGACAAGGTGCGCATTGAGGGGTACGTGAAAAACGACCTTAAGTTGATGGATGTGGGAAAGCAGGAAACGCTGAAAGAGGCGGAGGCGTTCCTGAAGGAATTATAAATTGTAAATTATAAATTATAAATTAGACAATATGCAACAGAAGATTATTA
>ERZ1026934.173-NODE-173-length-18735-cov-8.316167_pt1 | contig 18735 bp, 22 predicted proteins | sample MGYA00519462_ERZ1026934 | MGnify/ENA primary metagenome ERZ1026934 (study PRJEB26926, sample SAMN06164446) | human gut metagenome | biome: ENVO:00009003; feature: ENVO:2100002; material: ENVO:00002003 | host: Homo sapiens | place: USA | collected 2012 ...
GCATATTAAAGAAATAGCATATAGGATTATATTATCATTCATATTTTAAATTATTATCATTAGCATAAGAAAAAGATTGCTTGACCATCTATTTGAAAAAATATAGACGCTGGAGACTTATAACCTTCAGAAGCTACGTCTTCAACTTGTGACATAAAGTAATTTGCTTCTTCCTTTTCTGCTGTTTCCCTTTTAGCCATATTCTTTCGTTTTCTTTTCATTTTTCCCAATTTTTAAGTATATTGCCATCAACGTCCCAACCAGAGAAGAACTTCTCGCAAATGATGTATGTCGAATCATTTGACATACGCACGAAATAGTGTTCTTGCGCATAACGTTTGACCTTAAAAAACGTGATTTTGTATAGTCCATGAAGAGGATGCAACGGCGCAATGATTCTTAGCGAATCTTTTGTAGGAAGTATATAAGTACCATCAGCATCTTCGATGGATTTTCGGTATAAAGAATCGCTCTTCGTCAGGGAATCTTGGTCGAGGTCTTCATCAAGCAATGTCTTTCCTCCCATATCGACTTTATCGGTTTCTACAAGAGGGAGAGATACGCTCATTTCATCACCAAAATTAAAATTGACACTGGCAAACCTATATTCCTTGCTTCGTTCCATATAGAAGCTATCTGGAACTATATTCAAAGGACCATCTAATCGGGCATCCATATAGACAGGATGAGTAGGACAAGACGATGATGTCAATGATATTACAATTATCGTGAAAACGACAAATAAAGAATGTTTCATAAGCAAAACTGATTTATATCCTTCGACCTTATCTTGCATTTATGCTGAATGAAAGAATAGACGGCTAATGACAAGCCGACAATGAAGAGATTGAAGATTCCCAACAATATAAATTGAATAATCGCAAAGAAGCAAGCGATAGTTCCGTCAGTTATAGCCCAAATAGAGAAGCCCATTAAGGGCAACATGGCAAGAGTATCCAACTCCCAATGCAATACCAATAAAGACATCTTGCTATTTGATTTAGCAAACTTCCAAGCAAGCAAAGCCGTAAAAACATTCAACAAGCAAATACAAACGCAAGTAGTCTCGATAATATCGTAGTAAACTCTCCCATAAAAAGATATGAATGTAACTACGTAAGAAACAAACGTACTTACGGCTACGGATAGCAAATATTTCTTTGTATCTTTATCTCTTAGTTTCATATTACGTTCATTATATTTTTACTCTGTATTGTACACGCACACTTACCATGTCCACCGCCTCTTGGGAATGGACGCATGAGGCAAATAAACAAAATGCCAATAAACTGAAGAGTATTTTCATAAGCAACAATTCTTTTTATTTACTTCAACTCAAAGGTTGCCATAAGCAGCACCTTATTGCCATCTATGTTATCTTCGTAGAAGAAGCGATAGACGCCTGGCTTGTTTGGCAGAATATCGGGAAAAAGATGGGCAGTAATGGTGCCGCTTTGACCATCGTTTAAAACATGACCGATGGCCGTGAACAAGCAATCGGTGGGCACAACAAACCAATTGCCATCCGCTCCTTGGGCTGTGATGCTATATGCTTCGCCATACACAAATTCCTCGCCACTATGGTTGGTAATCGTGAATCTGATTTCCGTGGTGCCCAATGGATAGGAAGGCTTCTCCGCCTTGAGGGAGATGCCTTGGTAGGTGCTCACGCCTTCCCTGATGTCGATGATAGGGTCCAACTTGCCCTCAAACCTGATGGCGGGCGAGTTGTAAATCTGCCTACGAAACTCCAGCTGCTTCTCCTTCGTGTTCCAACGGAGCGCAACATCAATGGAGTTGGATCCCATTCCAAATCCAACAACATTTCGCAAGGCCGGGGTCTTGTTTTCCGACAGGAACTTCCGCTCAAGTATCCGCATAATGGCGTTCAGTTCCCTATGCGAATATTTACGCGCCGAAGCCTTGCGATAGGTTCTCTTCTTGCTCTTGACAACTCTCTTTTTGCTAATGGTCGCTACCTTCTTTTGTTGAGCGGCAAATGACAGTTTGCAAGCAGCAAAAGCTGTTTGCATTGAAAGGAACATTGTCAATCCTAATATTATTGCATTGAGGAGTTTTGGCTTCAGTCTCATAGTTATCAGCAATTAATAATTTAACATGTAGAGAGATATGAACTCTTATAGTATATTTCTTTTCAAGGATGAAAATAATTGTCATAAGGAAAAATCACTTTGCCTTATGACAATTATACACAGTTAGAATACTTAAAACAGATATTCTATTTCAACAGACTATCAAAAGTCCTTATTAACGAAATAGGATCTTTATAAAATTCTTTCGTATCTAAATTAGACACAGTTTCTTTCATCACAGGATATGGCTTAAATACAATTTTAAGCAACATTTTCGCACCAATACTACTTCCCATACAATAACCCTTTGCCACATCTTCATTCTTTACCTTAAAATAGAAAACATAGTTTGTGCCTTCCAAATGTAATGTTTTGGTATTTGTTATTGTTGAGATATAGTGTATATAGGCAGACACATTTTCCCCTTCATACACAGGTTTGAGGAATATCGGAGTTTTGTATGGTTTTGGATTTTTGTTCCAAACGCTTGGCAATGATTTTTGCGCCATAAGCGGAACGAACTTTATCCACTTTTTAGATTTTGAATCGTAGTACTTAATGCTCTTTATCTCTGTAGATTTGTATTCTTTCTTTTCTCTAGACTTGGAATCTTTAGTAACAAAGACATCACCATCATCAAGCATAAATAAAGTTTTTGTGACTCCCTTAACCACATTTCCGTTGTTTAAGGTAATTTCAACATTGTCCTGTGCTTGTACCATTACACACAACAAGAGGGCAAGAAACATAAAAAATAGTCTTTTCATACTCATGTTATTTTACGGTTTGACTTAATATCACAAAAATACTTTTTTTCTTTGCTATCCAAAAAAATAAACACGTTTTTTAACTTATTTATCCGTGCAAATAGTAATATTTAACGCTTGAAACGAAAAATGGTTTATGGAAACTGTTATCTGTTATCTGTTATTTGTTATCTGTACAGCAAAAAAAATCGTTTTTGGAAACTGTCAACTGTAACGCTTGGGGATGATGTTATTGACCTGTCATGTGACATTTTACTCTTGTATAGACTACACCCTTTATCCAAGTCTTCAAAAGAGACATTTGAGATAGTGTTACTTATAAGAAGTTTTTTAACTCGTAGAGAACAACCAGTTGCCCCGGAATCTTTCAAATAAAATAGCTCCTCACCGTTCTCCAATGATTATGATTCGCATAAATCCTTGCATTTCTCCCAATAGGCATCGAATTCCTCTTTGCTAACCAACATATTGGTTTCTATCGAATACAAGTCATATTGCAGGATGATGGACATCGGAGGATTGTGTTTGATGAAATCTTCTGGAAAGCAACCATCTATTTCGACATTAGCTACGCAATAGTTGCCATCTGCAGAAATTGTAATAGCCCTTGATACTCTCACGCAATCAAACTCGCCATAGCAAACCGTGTCGAACACCTTTATCTTGAAATAGAACTTGTATATCAATATTCTGTTGTTGCATGGAAGTTGTTTTCTCAGACGGATGCACAAATGAGCTAAGGACAACAAAAAACTTTTCTTGGCATCCTTTGGAGACATTATCAGCGTGAAGTCCTTGCCAAGCTGACCTGTGGAATTCACTTCGACTTTTGTTTCTGGGGCTTCCTTGGAGACAAGTATCTTGACTTCCTTCACCGCCTTGCTCCAAATCTCGACGTAATCAGGAAAAATAAGGTAATAGTAGCTGCTGAAAAAGAACTCCTTCGTCTCAGGCTTGTACTGTATGAAGAAGTTGGCAGAATCAAAAGATTCGGTAAACTTTTCTTCGGGCATGATGTAAGAATCATCGGGCGACTTCTCACAAACCGTACTAAGCATCTTGACTCGCCTCTTGAACCATATTTTGTATCTTTTGGCATAGAGTACAAAAATAATCGATATAACAGCCAAAATGACAAGTACGACAACACCGATAATATCCGAGCAGATATGAGTGATGACACCTATGCCATATATGATGACAATGCACCATAAAACGACCATTCCAAGTTTAGACATTATTTTTTCTATCATAAAGCTATTCGTTTTTGTGGTTTTTTGAATCCACGATTTTCTGTTATCTATGATACAGGCAGTGCCCTTTTCTGTAATCTTCGGGAGATAATTTTTTTTTGTTTTCAAACGCCATTTTATGGTCTTTCATATACCATTCCCATGCTTCTTGCATTACATAGTCCTTGTCATATAATATCCAAATCAACCTGTCCCATTCGTAGTTCAAGGCTTTGGGAACCATCGTTACTTTACTTCCTTTTTTACCGCTTGGACGATTGGCTTTTACTTGATACCTTATATTTCTATAAACGAAATCCGTCCCTTTGGCAACAGCAGTTTTGTCTCTCATGTAATCAGAGTATTCTTTCTCTGACATACCAACTAACATTGCTGCATCATATTCAGAAATTGAACTCGTAATAGACGGAGCTATACCAAAACTTGCTTGCCATTGCAAAGCAACATCTACAAGTATATTTTTTAGCTTTACTTTTTTATCCATAGTAGTATTAATTTTAGCCTGTGGTATGATAAAAGTCCTTCGGGTCAATGGAGTCAGAATCTTGCTCCATCATCCATGCCGAAACGATTAAGACCATCATTTCGTAGTTCGCCTTTTCTTTCTGCCGTGGAGACAATCGTTTCAATGCTTTCCGAAGCCCTTCTATCTTTTGGGGATATTTCCGCAACATTCGGCTTAATCCTTCAGAAAGGGTCTCGTCATACGTCTCATCGGTATGCGACAAGCAATGCCTTATCACCAATATGTAGTCCTGCTCTTCGGAATGTTCTTGGGCAAAAAAATCACCATCTATGATTCGGCTGAGAAATAGACTGTCGGTATTCGTTTCTTTCTTGCCTTTCAATTCTATCCTTCTTATGCTTTTGTCACAGAAAAGGACTCCATCAGTAGAAGCGTTTAGTGGATAGATATAACATTTTTCTCGCCCTCTTTTAAACAAGTATTTTATATCATAGAAGATTTCGCCAGTCAAAGTTAGCGTATCAGCCTCTAATGAAGCAAAGTAAAATTCTTCGATTTTATTTTTGCCAAGTGCTTTGTTACTTTTGGAGATTTCCAATGTGCCAGTGGTGTCATTATCAAATGTAAGTTTTACAGATATTGTTGTGTCAGAAAGTTTCACATCTCCGACATAACAACATATACCTTTTCCAAAAGTAGCTGATTGACATCCCATACTGCATAGAAACAGTATGGTGATGCTTGTCAAAATGATAGCTTTTCTTCTTCCCATAATCACTTTAAACATTACGTCCTTTTTCATTCGTAATAAGTTCTTTCATATCCACAGACAGTAATTGTGCAATTTCAAGAAGTGTGGTAAGGTTAGGTTGAGAGCGGTTGCATACGTAAGCATTGACCGTACTGAAACTTCTTCCCAACTTCTTTGCAAGCCATGTTTGGCTTATCCCTTTGTCCGCTAAAACAACTCTTATGCGATTTAACTTCATATCATTGAATATCTGTGTTCTGTCGTAATTTAGACAACTTAAAAAAAAGTACACATTTTTAGAAAATAATGCGCACTCTTAATATACAGAAACTGCTTCATAAGCAATATTCGAAATATTAGCCTTCATTAAAGCGTTTTTTACTTTGTCTGAAATACATATAGCTGCAGTTATTTGCCATAAATCATTCATTGCTGGTTTTGGAAATATACTGTAATCTTTTATTTTCAAAAAGGAATATGCTGGTTTTATTAAACCACCATTATTAGAATAGAAGCATTTATCCTTATTTAACACGTCCAATTCCTCAATAAAATGTGGTATATAGTATGTTCTGGTTTCTTTTCCACAACAAATATTGCATGAAATCCACTTAAGACCTTCTTTTCCTGTCAACATCTTTTCAATTAAATTTTTTAATTTTTCTGAGAACAAAGGCCATGCTAAACTATTTGGTTGGTAATCCAACCAGATAGTTTCTACACGTGAGAAATCATTAGAATAATGTATTCCATCACTTTTTACCGTTAAAACTTTAAGAGTAAAATCAAATGGCATTACCTCTGATTCTCTTAGAGCACCGATTAACTCATGCGCTAAACCGACATTGTCTGGAGCACATGCAATTGCAACATTCTTAAAATGTTTCAATCCCATTAAAAAATATTTCATTATCTATTCCACCAAGATTTGTTTAACATTTTTGGATTACTCCGTATTAACAGAGTCGCGCTGATGCAGAAAATGCTCAAATCGTTGGCTATAAAACCGAGATGAATGTCTCCCTATATCCAACAGATTTATATCATCGTACGCTTCCTTTTGCTCATGTGTGTGTTTATATAATGCACGATACTGTACACGCACACTTACCGTGTCCAGCGCTTCTTGAGAATGGACGCATGAGGCAAATAAACAAAATGCCAATAAACTGAAGAGTATTTTCATAAGCAACAATTCTTTTTATTTACTTCAACTCAAAGGTTGCCATAAGCAGCACCTTATTGCCATCTATGTTATCTTCGTAGAAGAAGCGATAGACGCCTGGCTTGTTTGGCAGAATATCGGGAAAAAGATGGGCAGTAATGGTGCCGCTTTGACCATCGTTTAAAACATGACCGATGGCCGTGAACAAGCAATCGGTGGGCACAACAAACCAATTGCCATCCGCTCCTTGGGCTGTGATGCTATATGCTTCGCCATACACAAATTCCTCGCCACTATGGTTGGTAATCGTGAATCTGATTTCCGTGGTGCCCAATGGATAGGAAGGCTTCTCCGCCTTGAGGGAGATGCCTTGGTAGGTGCTCACGCCTTCCCTGATGTCGATGATAGGGTCCAACTTGCCCTCAAACCTGATGGCGGGCGAGTTGTAAATCTGCCTACGAAACTCCAGCTGCTTCTCCTTCGTGTTCCAACGGAGCGCAACATCAATGGAGTTGGATCCCATTCCAAATCCAACAACATTTCGCAAGGCCGGGGTCTTGTTTTCCGACAGGAACTTCCGCTCAAGTATCCGCATAATGGCGTTCAGTTCCCTATGCGAATATTTACGCGCCGAAGCCTTGCGATAGGTTCTCTTCTTGCTCTTGACAACTCTCTTTTTGCTAATGGTCGCTACCTTCTTTTGTTGAGCGGCAAATGACAGTTTGCAAGCAGCAAAAGCTGTTTGCATTGAAAGGAACATTGTCAATCCTAATATTATTGCATTGAGGAGTTTTGGCTTCAGTCTCATAGTTATCAGCAATTAATAATTTAACATGTAGAGAGATATGAACTCTTATAGTATATTTCTTTTCAAGGATGAAAATAATTGTCATAAGGAAAAATCACTTTGCCTTATGACAATTATACACAGTTAGAATACTTAAAACAGATATTCTATTTCAACAGACTATCAAAAGTCCTTATTAACGAAATAGGATCTTTATAAAATTCTTTCGTATCTAAATTAGACACAGTTTCTTTCATCACAGGATATGGCTTAAATACAATTTTAAGCAACATTTTCGCACCAATACTACTTCCCATACAATAACCCTTTGCCACATCTTCATTCTTTACCTTAAAATAGAAAACATAGTTTGTGCCTTCCAAATGTAATGTTTTGGTATTTGTTATTGTTGAGATATAGTGTATATAGGCAGACACATTTTCCCCTTCATACACAGGTTTGAGGAATATCGGAGTTTTGTATGGTTTTGGATTTTTGTTCCAAACGCTTGGCAATGATTTTTGCGCCATAAGCGGAACGAACTTTATCCACTTTTTAGATTTTGAATCGTAGTACTTAATGCTCTTTATCTCTGTAGATTTGTATTCTTTCTTTTCTCTAGACTTGGAATCTTTAGTAACAAAGACATCACCATCATCAAGCATAAATAAAGTTTTTGTGACTCCCTTAACCACATTTCCGTTGTTTAAGGTAATTTCAACATTGTCCTGTGCTTGTACCATTACACACAACAAGAGGGCAAGAAACATAAAAAATAGTCTTTTCATACTCATGTTATTTTACGGTTTGACTTAATATCACAAAAATACTTTTTTTCTTTGCTATCCAAAAAAATAAACACGTTTTTTAACTTATTTATCCGTGCAAATAGTAATATTTAACGCTTGAAACGAAAAATGGTTTATGGAAACTGTTATCTGTTATCTGTTATTTGTTATCTGTACAGCAAAAAAAATCGTTTTTGGAAACTGTCAACTGTAACGCTTGGGGATGATGTTATTGACCTGTCATGTGACATTTTACTCTTGTATAGACTACACCCTTTATCCAAGTCTTCAAAAGAGACATTTGAGATAGTGTTACTTATAAGAAGTTTTTTAACTCGTAGAGAACAACCAGTTGCCCCGGAATCTTTCAAATAAAATAGCTCCTCACCGTTCTCCAATGATTATGATTCGCATAAATCCTTGCATTTCTCCCAATAGGCATCGAATTCCTCTTTGCTAACCAACATATTGGTTTCTATCGAATACAAGTCATATTGCAGGATGATGGACATCGGAGGATTGTGTTTGATGAAATCTTCTGGAAAGCAACCATCTATTTCGACATTAGCTACGCAATAGTTGCCATCTGCAGAAATTGTAATAGCCCTTGATACTCTCACGCAATCAAACTCGCCATAGCAAACCGTGTCGAACACCTTTATCTTGAAATAGAACTTGTATATCAATATTCTGTTGTTGCATGGAAGTTGTTTTCTCAGACGGATGCACAAATGAGCTAAGGACAACAAAAAACTTTTCTTGGCATCCTTTGGAGACATTATCAGCGTGAAGTCCTTGCCAAGCTGACCTGTGGAATTCACTTCGACTTTTGTTTCTGGGGCTTCCTTGGAGACAAGTATCTTGACTTCCTTCACCGCCTTGCTCCAAATCTCGACGTAATCAGGAAAAATAAGGTAATAGTAGCTGCTGAAAAAGAACTCCTTCGTCTCAGGCTTGTACTGTATGAAGAAGTTGGCAGAATCAAAAGATTCGGTAAACTTTTCTTCGGGCATGATGTAAGAATCATCGGGCGACTTCTCACAAACCGTACTAAGCATCTTGACTCGCCTCTTGAACCATATTTTGTATCTTTTGGCATAGAGTACAAAAATAATCGATATAACAGCCAAAATGACAAGTACGACAACACCGATAATATCCGAGCAGATATGAGTGATGACACCTATGCCATATATGATGACAATGCACCATAAAACGACCATTCCAAGTTTAGACATTATTTTTTCTATCATAAAGCTATTCGTTTTTGTGGTTTTTTGAATCCACGATTTTCTGTTATCTATGATACAGGCAGTGCCCTTTTCTGTAATCTTCGGGAGATAATTTTTTTTTGTTTTCAAACGCCATTTTATGGTCTTTCATATACCATTCCCATGCTTCTTGCATTACATAGTCCTTGTCATATAATATCCAAATCAACCTGTCCCATTCGTAGTTCAAGGCTTTGGGAACCATCGTTACTTTACTTCCTTTTTTACCGCTTGGACGATTGGCTTTTACTTGATACCTTATATTTCTATAAACGAAATCCGTCCCTTTGGCAACAGCAGTTTTGTCTCTCATGTAATCAGAGTATTCTTTCTCTGACATACCAACCAACATTGCCGCATCATATTCAGAGATGGAACTTGTAATAGACGGTGCAACCCCAAAACTTGCTTGCCATTGCAAGGCAATATCTGCAAGTTTATCTCTTAGCTTTATCTTTTCTTCCATAATTGTGTTTATTTGAGCCTTGCGGACTTGCAATCCGCAGAAAGCGATTAATCATTCCAATAATACGTAGGTCTGTTGAAAGAAGGATACCAATCCAAGTATAGCACTTGTACCCTGGTGCCAATCTTGCGATAATCACCTTCCTCCACAAGCGAATTTCCATCATAAGTTTTATCTCCGACTTGAAACTCATACAGATAACAGTTCGTAGTATAGCGATGGAGCCAAGACGAAGTATTAGGTGTAATGACGGCTTCTGTTTTCACACCATGCTTTTTCAGCATACCTAATAGTATAGGTACACCAATAACGGTATAAGCAAAAACACAAATACAAATACCAAAGTAAATCTTCCCTATTGTTTCCTTTACTGAGCTAAAATCAATGTATCTCATTTGATGTTCTTTTTAGTCTCTGCGGACTTGTAATCCGCAGGAAGTACAACTTTATCTTCTTTCAATCAATTCCCCATCCCATTTTACAAGGTTCGGACGATGGCATCCATGCCATTTCTCGAAGTAAGCATCAATATCGCAAACTCTTGACATCACTTTCTCTTTTAATTTCTCAACTTGATTGTTGTAACCAATTTCCGTGAAGTAACGCCCTACCTTCAACCCTCCAGACCAAAACTCCTTGGATAGAGCAGGCATTCCCTTTATAAAATCAGAGTCAAGCCTCATTTCCTTTTCACTGTTTGGAAGTATGACGTATTTCAGACCTTCCGTCTCTTTAAGTGAAGAAAGAGAGCCAAGTTGAGGGGTGACCTCAAAGGCATTCTTCCATTATACTCTGTTTTGATATTATTTACAAAGGTAATGCTTTTAGCCTTTAAACAACTCTCACACAACCCCTTTCTTTGAAAAGAACGTAAAATCAATTGTATTATTGCGGTGATTGCACTTTTATTAATCGCTTCACTCGTTGTACCGTACTTACCCCTTTACCACTCAGCTTTGCCACATCCCGAATGGAATACCCCTTGCTGAGTAAACTAATAACTTCCCTATATTCGGCTTTCATCTCTTCTGCCGTTTTCTCGCCAAAAAAATCATTTCTACCTACTTTTGCTGCAAGTTTTTAAAATTAAAATAAAAAATGAATACAAAAACAATAACCATAAACGGCAGGTCTCCACCCTCAAAAAATGCCTTTTAGAGGAGTGAACCCTTTTTTACAGGGTTCACTTTTTCGGGCAAGTGGTGAACCCTTTCTTTTTAAATATATATAGACAGCGCGTATATAAAGATATAAAGAAATGATAATCAGATAGTTATAATACCCTTATTTATACCTTATTTCGTATAAAAAGTAGGGTAAAAGCCTCACTATTCACCAAAGCTTCACCTAAGGTTCACTCTAATGGCACTTAGAAAGAAGTGCTAAAATTTTAACAAAATAATTAAAACCTACAAAATGAAAGTTAATCAAAAGGGAATGGACGCCCTTCATCGTCCATCATTTTTTCAGTCGCTCAACTCTAAAATGAGCTGTCCGATCAATGATCTTCCTCAGATCGAGTCTTACATCACCCAGGATACTTCTATCAAGGGCTTTACCGAGGCCTACAGAAAGCGCTTGGCTATCGGAAAGAAATGTGCGGATGAACTGAAAGCGCTGACTCCGGGTATCTCCATCGCCGTGGAATTTGACGGCAAAGGCAGAGAGATTGACAACATCAAGGGGGCTACTGGCTTGGGACTCATTGACATCGATGGGCTGGATGAGCTGGAATTGGAGGCGGTCTTCAGTAAAGCTTCTCTTGCCAGCAACTCCTGCTGCATCTACCGCACCATCAGCGGTCATGGTTTGCGCATCTTCTTCAAATACAAAAGACCGGATGACTGCAAGCTGTCGATGATCGACCTCTACGAGTTGTCTCTTAACAAGGCTATCAACTTCTACGAGATGCTCTTGGGGAAGGAGGCTGACAGGAAGTGTACTGACTTCACCCGCCTTTCGGGGTTGGCTCATGATGAGAAGGCGTTCTTCAACTGGGATGCTGCTCCCATCTGTATCTCTGACGGGGATATCCACAACTTTGAACTGAAGAACACAAAGCCTACTCCACCTCACGACGCCGCTGCTGTCAAGAGAACCAGAAAACCGGGTGGTGGCAGAAAGAAAGCATCGAGCATCTGCCAAAAACCTACCATGGCCTTGGTGGCTCCCCATGTAGAGAATCTCATGAAGCAGTGGGGATTGGCATTTGAAAGTGGCAGTCACAATGATTACGTCAACCGATTTGCCTGGACCTGCAATCTCTACGGCATCCAGAAGGAGGAGGTGATAGGCTATGCCCAGGAGCATTTCTGCGGCGACTATGCCCCAGCCATCAGCGTGATCAACTCCTGCTATAAGCATGGCACCAGCCGCTTCGGTTCCTGGACTTTCTATACCAAGGATCAGGATCTGCCAGCCCGCCCTACCATCCGTTTCATCAAACAGTGGCTGCTCTCCCGTCTGGAATTCCGCCGCAACAAGATGACATCCAAGATTGAAATCCGCAATCTCCTCGTGGAAAATGCCAAATACAAGAAGTGGACCAACTTGGAGGATACCATCAAGAACTCTATCTGGGTGGAGATGAACGAATCTAACATGGAAGTTTCTATGAAAAAGTTGGAGGCTATCATCGACAGTGATTTCAGCATGGATTTTGATCCGTTGGAAGAGTACCTGAAAGGCTTGGCACCTTGGGACGGTGAGCATGACTACATCGGCGAACTGGCTGACCGCATCACCATCGAAGAGTTACCGGGTTACTTCCACGACCAGGAGCAGTTCCGCTATTTCTTCAAGAAATGGTTTGTAGGCATGGTTGTGGGTTGGGTGAATCCTACTGTGATAAACCAGACCATCCTCATCTTAGTGGGCAAAGGTGGTATCTACAAGACCACTTTCTTCAACTATCTGCTGCCGCCAGTTCTCAGAGCGTACTTCCTCAACGATTCTTCTGCCAACTACATGGACAAGGATTTCCTTGAGGCGTTCTTCAGCATGGCACTGATCTGTCTGGACGAGTTGGAGGCCATCTTCGGCAAGAACCTGAGTGCCTTCAAGAGCAACATGACCAAGCAGAAATTCTCTATCCGCCGTCCTTACGACAAGTACCGTTCGGAGCTGAGACACAGGAGTTCATTGGCTGCCACGAGCAATTCCATACAGATTATCCCGGATGAGGAGAACCGCCGCTACTCTCCTTGGCAGGTGAAGTGCATCGTCAGTCCGATAGAGAATCCTCTTGAGTACGACAAAATCTATGCTCAGGCTGTGGCGCTCGGTCAGAAGGTGGTGGAGAACCGCAAAAAGGGTTTGAAGAACGACTGGGTATATTGGTTGACCAACGAGGACATAGAGAAAATGAAGGTGCACAACAGATACTTCATGGTTGTCAACTTGTCTGAGGAACAGGTGAAGCGTTTCTACACCGTGCCGGACATAAAGAAAGCTGAGCAATATGGCACCAGACTGAAGTTCCGATACAATGCGGAGATCATGGAGCGTATCTGTACCAATCCTGCAATGCGCCAGAACATAACTTCTCAGAGTATCGGCTACACCATGTCAAGACTTGGTTTCCCTAAAGCTCACAGAAGCAAGGGAAACGGCTGGTGGGTCATAGAGAAAGAGGGTGCCGAGATCAATACCGATGCGCTCTTTTCTATGGCGGATGTACGTTCAAAAGAGGAGGATTGCAAATAACTTATTTAGAGGTCGGAAATGACTTATTTACGAATTGGAAAAGACTTGTTTGTAGATCGGAAATGACTTGTTTGCAGGTCGGAAATGACTTGTTTCTGAAAATATAAAATAAAGACAATGAAAATTGAAGAAAGAATTTATGGGAAATCAGAGTTAGCTTTGGTCTATTTCCCTTCTTGCGATACAGCCACAGCGCTGCGTCGATTGACACGTTGGATAAAAAGAAACCGAGAATTAAGCATGTGTTTATCAGATTGCCACAATGCCAAATATGCTAAGATTTGGACTCGACAACAGGTTTATCTCATCAAGTATTACCTCGGAGAACCGTAATTTTGAAAAAAAATCAACTTTATCGTGACATTAAATGACATTAAGTGACATTAAGTGACATTAAACGACATTGGGGATTTTTTATTTCGTACCTTTGCATTGTCAATCAGAAGGGTTGGCGATGCCGCCTGAAACTCGATGCTACCATCAAGAGAGCAAGTGCCATATTGGGTGATGATAGTTCAAATGGTGAGAATGCTGGAGGCGGTTCTGTGAACGGTGATGCCGGCGGTTCGGGTGTCAACAAGCCTTCTGGCGGTAATACCCAGGAGAGTGGCGGCACCTCTCAGGGCACTGGATCTGAGAATGGAGGCAGCGGAGAAGATAATGAGCTTTAGAATAAAGGGTTAGGGATTCGTCCCTACCCTTACTCTTTTACTTGCTTACATAAAATAATAATTGAATAAAACATTTGGATTATGAAAAAGGAAACATTGAAGAAGATTATCAATTTTGCAATCACTGTTTTGACTGCCATCGTCAGCGCTTTTTGCGTCAGTTCCTGCCAGGGGTAAGGGGAACTGATGATGATGACATCAACTGCTGAAAGAACTATGTATGTATTAACTGCTAAGAAAGCGAAGTGAGTATTAACTAAATTTTTAAACTAAAAAAAACTTTTAGAACATGAGAGAAATCAATTTGATTGTGTTGCACTGCAGTGCAACCCGTGTGAACCAGGATTTTCCCATAGAGGCTTTGAAAGCCTGCCATAAGGCAAGAGGTTTCAAGTCTGTGGGCTACCACTACTACATCACAAAGGATGGTACGCTCTATCCTTGCCGCCCGGAGCGTGAGGTGGGTGCTCATGCCCGCCACTACAATGCCCACAGTATCGGCATCTGCTACGAGGGTGGTCTGGATGAGAACGGGAAGCCTGCTGATACCCGTACCTTGGCGCAGAAAGTAACGATGGAGGAGCTTCTCAAGAGTCTCCGCAAGGATTTTCCTGATGCCACGATTCTCGGGCACAGGGATCTTCCTGGTGTAAGAAAAGAGTGTCCTTGCTTTAGTGTTAAGGAGTGGTTGGAGGAGATTAAATCTTAGTTTTTCCCCTGAGGGTGTGTCATAAGTCTGTGACACACCCTTTTTTGCTGTTTGATTCGTCTGTTACCAGGCAACGCTCATACCCACAGCGATGCTGGCATTGGAACTAAGAGGAATGAACTCCTTACTGGTCTTACCCAAGATGTGATCCATACCGATGAAGAAGTTGTAACCCTTAGGATGGATGTTCAGAACGTAACCCATGCTGGCTGCAAAACTGCTGACTGCAAAGTTGACACCACCATCCAACCACTTCAATGGTTTCCAGTTGGCACTCAATCGGCCCTCACTCCAAGTATAGTCACCATTGATACGGGTGCTGCTCAGGAAACCGAAAGACAACTTGTCATAAGAAGGCAAACTGTACTCGGCACCGAGATTGAGCGTAGCAGCCAAACTGGTGGTACGACTACCCTTATCGCCCAAATCCTTCAGGTTGACGAAGTCGGTTATCTGGTCACCGTAATCATCTATCTTGTCGTCAATGGTAGGACCGCTGTTTTCTCTTACCGCAGTATCATGAAAACCATTGAACTCGAAGCTCTCAGCTCTATTCACAGCCTTCATATTGTTGCTCCAGTTGATGAAACCCAAATCGAGAACAGAAGCACTCAGGGTCAGGTTATCGTTCAACTTATAGACACCACCGAGATCGAGTGCCATACCGAAGCCGCCCAATCCTGCACCACCAACATCTACATCATCAATCTTGTCATATTCGCCCTTGTCTGGGTTGTTATATTTATCCTTGGAAGTCTTATAAGTAAAGCCCTTCATGGAAACCTGGGCATTCGCCTTGCCGGAAACAATCCACTTGTCTGTACCAGAGAGGTCAGCACGCAGGTTTTCCAGACGAACATCACCGTCAGCCACACCGAAGAGGAACTTCAATTTAGCACCGATGCGGAGTTTCTTGTTGATCTGATGAGAGTGACCCAATGCTAATTCTGCATAAGAGCGAGCCATCATGCTCACATCCCCAATCTCATAATTCTGGTTACCCGTGTTCTTGGCAAATTCAAACAACTCATAAGGCAGGGAAGCGCCGAAAGATGCCTTGGCATTCACCTCGATGGTATTATAACCTCCAAAGCCCTTGAAACCAGCAGAAAGAATGGCGATGCCCACATCACCCTGTATGCGGTTGTTACTCTTGCTGAAACCCTTCAGTGCCTCATCGGCAGAGATATAAGGGTTCATGAAGGAAGTCATCTTCTTGGCACCCGCCTCCTGTCCATACATCGGATTGTTCAGTACAACATCCTTGTAACCGAAGTTGCCCTGCAGGTTGACATTGATATTACCCAAAGCAGGGATGGTGATATAGTTCTGCTTGTTCTCAAAAGCCGGGTTCATATCGTGACGGAACTTATAGTCGTCAGTAAAGTAAGCGGAATTGAGCGTCTGAGCCATTGCGGTGCCACCCATCATGAGCAGAGAGGCAACCAAGACATGCTTATATATTTTATTCATCATTTTCTTTGTCTTTTATGTGTGTTATTATTCTGTTACTACTCTCTGTCATTAATTGAAGTTACCAATCACCTTACCCACGAGTTTCACCTTGATGTTTTCCAACTTCAGGGTATGCTTCTGAGAGTTGAGGTTGATGCCGGTCACGATAGTTCCATCATGGCTTGCCTTACCTTTTACCTTATAAGAGAGTCCGTCGAGTTTCTGCAATGCGCCCTTTACCTTTTCACGGAGTTCGATTTCCAGCGGAGAAGTCACGGCTGTGACACCATCAGCAGATGCCTTCACAGTACCCTGCTTGATATTCACCTCTATCTGGTTGCTGATGTCTGCACCATTCACTCCGAGTGGAGTAGCCTCTACGATGAGGGTAGCAGGAACCAGATTCTGTGCATCAGCAGTAAGACGCAGATAAGTACCCTCTGCCAATTCCAGTTCATCCAAATCATCATTCCAACCGTCGAAATCATCTGCATATTCGATGACAGCATCCTCAGCAAATGCCAATGGAGCATAGACCTCATAACTTGGCTCAACATTGTAATTGTGTCCGAACTCGATAGTCATTTCCTGACTGAGATCAGCCTTTGCCTCTACATTGGTAATCTGTACGTGGTCTGGAATATGCTGGTTGATAAGTGTAGCCAGGGTGCTCACCTCATATACATTGTCAGCACCATACTGAGTAGTCAGTTCTGCAGTCTTATGGCGGCAGATACAGATTTTGGTGACAGGCGTAACAGTAGTCTTGTAGATATGCATCTCAGGGAGTTGTACGGTAGCCAAGTTCTGACCGTTCTTGGTAGAAATCACCTTTGCACTCACCTTTGCCGCTGCATCCATATCATTATGGATAGAAAGAATAATCTGAGGATTATCCAAGTCTGCTCTTACGCCATCTTTTGAAAGGAAGTCAGGAACGCCAGTCACAGATACATCACCCAAGCTTGAGATATTGATTTCTGGGTCGAAGATACCGGTAGCAGACTTCAAGGTAATATCATTGACTGTCACGTTGGCACCGATGGACAGTTCAGATGTAGGAACACCCGTTACATGAGCCTCAATACCGAGGTCGAAATAACCGTCCATCTTGATAGAGCCATTATTGACAACAACCTTACCATAAGCATCCTGATTTGCGAAATCCAGTTTTTTAGCCTTGATGGTGAGTTGAAGGTTGCGGCTTGTAGAAAAATTCTCCACGGTAATCTTCGAGCCGTTGACCATAGGAACGCCATTGCCATTACCATTGACAGATGAAATCTGCAGATAGCCAGGAAGGTTGATGGTTACCTTATCTATCGTGGCGATAGCAGAAGAAAGACCGTTGAGCGCGAGGGTCATATTCAGCACGATTTCGCCATTCACCTCAGCACTTTTCAGACTCTTCACGGCAGCATCCGTACCATTATATACGAACATCTGTTGCTTAGGAGAGACAAAACTGAGATGAGTACCAGCAGCACGAGTTCCCTTGGCAGCAGAACGGGTGCTCAAGTTAATCGTATTGGTATAAGATCTACCCGTCAAGTGAATAGGAGAAATCTTAGGAGAAGCTGTAGTAGCATCCGTACCTGTCAACTGGAACAGATAATCACCGTTTGCGGCAATCTTCACACTACCATTCTCTTCGAGTTCCAGAATATCAGACAAAGGAATGTTCATGGTAGAACTGGCAGGTATTTCCAATTCACCACCACCAAATCCCATTGTAGCATCAATCTGGTCAAAATCATAATCGTCATTTGTACACCCGGTTACCAAGAAACCAGCCGTCAATAAAGACACAAGTAACAAACTTGCTTTCATTTGTTTTTTCTTCATAGTTATTAATATTTGATAATTAAAGAACTTCAAAATCATTAAAAGAACTTACATAAGTTAAAAAACATTTGTAAATGTAGCATATTTTTATAAAAAAACATGTAAAATAATCGGTAATTTTTCGCTCAATTCGTCAATTTATACGCAAGACATTGTTTTTTCACGAATATTTCCACCTGAAAAGTCTGTTGACTGCGCTGATACGGTTTGTTTTTTAGGAAAAGTCCCACAGATTTCACAGATTTACACAGATTTATTTTTACTTCAAAAAGATCTGTGGAAATCTGTGGGACTTTTATATGAGTCCTTTCTGTGGGACTCTACAATCTCAATAGTACTATATAAGTTCTGTGGAGATCTGTGAAATCTGTGGGACCTTTTTATGTATCCTTTCTGGTTGTTGCCGTTACCAATTCTCCAAAACACGATTTTAGTCGCTGTAAATCAGCCACTTGCAAATTCTTGTCTCGTGACTATTGTTCATCATGAAGACTATTTTCAACGATGTCAAAGAACTCGATTATCCCCTTTTTAAGGGACTAT
>ERZ1026934.178-NODE-178-length-18437-cov-4.574203_pt1 | contig 18437 bp, 14 predicted proteins | sample MGYA00519462_ERZ1026934 | MGnify/ENA primary metagenome ERZ1026934 (study PRJEB26926, sample SAMN06164446) | human gut metagenome | biome: ENVO:00009003; feature: ENVO:2100002; material: ENVO:00002003 | host: Homo sapiens | place: USA | collected 2012 ...
GGATTGCGGCCATCAGCAAAACGCAGGTGAGAAGCGCCGTTATCCCGGGCGGAAAGTTTGCGTAGCCCCAAGGGGTCGGGCTGAAATATGAGTAAGTCGTTCGTATTGTCCTGTCAGGGAAATCCTTGAAAATCAGAACCGCACCGTACGGCAGCGACTCCAAAAACAGAGTGACGACAGGCAGCAGCACGGTTAAAACTTTTCCGAGTTTTTTCATCGAAGCCCCTCCTTTTATTTCGTTAATCTCTTCACATTGCGCACGCAAAGCACAGCGGTATAAATGCCTATAAGCAGGAATATTGCCGCCAGCACGGTGCAGAATATATGCAAATCCGTGTCGGGCTTGTCGAATTCCGCGCAGCTCATGACGAACGCGGCAAACGTTATGATTGAAAGTCTGAACGGCAGCGGGCGGTGTCCTTTGTCGAACGCGATGAACAGGAGCGCGAGATATGACCCCACGCAGACGATAGCGAAGACAAGCAAAACTACAATAGTCGCTTCGCTGAAATAGAAAAAGTCATCGAACACACCGCTTAATACCGACTCCGACGAAATCGGCAGGTGCAGATGGACGAGCCCGTAGGACGCACAGTATATGAACGCGTACAAACTGCAAAGAATATATCCTATAGCGGCGGATACGGTATAAAATCTCTTTAATTTATTGTCGTTGATATCCATAAGAAAACCTCGCTTTCAAGAGCCTGAAGTGAGCTTTGGATATAACTGCCGTTGTGCTTCTCTCTGCACTTTCAGTGTAGCATACAAAGCTATATATGACAACAAAATTCTCAAAAAAAGCAAAATTAACAGCTTATTCACACAAAAGAAAAAGAGCCGGGCTTTTCGGGCATCGGCTCTTAGATGTTAAAAATAAAAATCAGCTTTCAAAATCCACGCTCTCACGCTCGAGGCGAACCGCCTTGACGAAAGCGCGCACCTTGAGGTGCTCCGGGTGGCTGTCATATGCGTGCAGCGCGTCCCAACTTTCAAACTTCGAGAAGAGCGCCGCATCATATTTGCCGCCGTTTTCGTTTATCCCAACCTTCGCTTCGATAAGCCCCGGGACAACGCCGACGAGCGCTTCAAGCATCTCTTTGATGTGCTCCGCGTTCTCTCTTTTGCTGTGTCCCTCCGCTTCGTCTTTAAGCGCCCAGAATACTATATGAGTCACCATTTTCATTTCCTCCTGTTTTTGAGAATCTGATAGATTTTGCCCGCGCCGAGCATCACTGCCGCCGTCGCCGCTCCTGCGAGAAGCGCACGCGATGCTATTGTAGCGTTGACGCTCTGACGGTCGGTTATGCGGCTTTCAATCGGTCCCAAGCAGGTGCATTTGAGCCCGAAATCCTTGAACGAATGGACACTCGTCTCAAAGCTTCCGTCCTCGTGAACGGTTATCAGCCTGACGGACGGTCTGCCGCCGTCTGTGTATGCGCGGAATCCCGAGGTCTTGCACTGCGCGAGCAGTATTCCGTCAACCTCGCCCGCGAGATTGTTCATGTGGTCGTGGCCGAAGAACGCGCCCTTTATGTCGCCCATCTTCTTCCAGCTCTCGAACTGTCCGCTGTTGACGTCCGCCGGACACGGACCCTCTGCGAGATATCCGTTGTCCTCGTCTTTGAGAACATACCAGTTCTTGTTGAGATGCCCGTAGCCGCGCACGGCTTTCCACATCTCCCAGGGCTTCGCCTTTCTGAGAAGCTCATATTCTTCAACGACCGGGATGTGCTCAAACAGCAGAGCGGGCAGGGGAGCACCCTTGTTTTCTTTTCGCAGCTTCGCCGCGTTTCGCTCGTACCAGTCTATCTGATCCCTGTGAACGACATCGTAATATGAAATCTCTTTGTCATAGAAAATATTGTTCGAGTCCATGAACCAGAGATTGAACTCCGGCTTGCCGCTCTTGCCTAAAATGGGTATGTAATAGTTTGAATATCCCGTGATATCCTCGTCGCATCGGCGGGTCACGCAGTATTCGGTGTTCACGAAAATCTCCGTCTGCTCCTCTTCGAGCCCGGAGTCGTGGTCGTGGTTGCCCATTATTGTCGCAAACGGAATCTTGCGCTCAACAACGGGTGCAATGAGACGCTCGAACTGCCTTTTGAACGACTCCATGCCGATGTCGTCGCGCGACGACGCGCATATGTCGCCCATATAAACCGCGAGATCGGGCTTGAGCGCGTCGAGCGCGGTCTCGTGGAATTTCAGCGTGTCCGCGCGCTTCGCTCTGCCTTTTTCCGAGCTGACATCATCGTTCTCGTGCGGGTCGCCGAAGAGCAGAATTTTGAACTCTCCGTCCTCGTTGAATCTGAATTGCTTGTCGTACATCTCAGTGCTCCTTATCTGAAAACGGCTTCTCTTATCGCCTCGCTCACCGTGGGGTGGGGGAACGCCGTGCTTTTAATTTCTTCAACAGTCATTTTGTTCGCGAACATCGCCGCCGCGCCGTATATCAGTTCCGACGCGTTGCCGCCCGCAATGTGAACTCCGAGCAGCCTGCCGCTTGTATTTTCTGATATTATCTTGCAAAATCCGTCCTGCCCGCCCTCGGCGAAAAATCTTCCGCTCGAGCGCAGCGGCGCTTCGCCGCAAACGGCGTCAATGCCTTTTGCGAGCGCACTTTCGAGCGTCTCGCCGATCGATGCCGCCTCGGAAAAAGTGAACACGACCTGTGGGATTGCGAGATAGTCTATCTCGTCAGTCCTGCCGAGAATATTGTTTATCGCCGCTGCCGATTCGCGGTATGCTGCGTGAGCTGACATGGCTTTTTGGTTCGCGTCTCCGGCGGCATAAACGCCGGGAACAGCAGTTTGCATGTGGCTGTCTGTATTGAGATTTTCAAGCCCGATGTTTTCGATTCCGAGCCCGTCATAACACGCCGTTCTGCCGGATGCGTTTATTATAATATCCGCTTCGGCCGTCTTTTCTTTTCCGCGCGTATCGGTGTATTTGATACTTCTACCGTCCGCCGAAACGGCCCTGCACGAAGTGAGAATATTTATTCCGCTCTTTTTGAGACTGCGCCGCAAAAACGCGCTTATGTCTTTGTCCATAGTCGGGGCGATTCTCTCCGCCTGCTCGATTACAGACACTCTGCATCCGAGCGCGTTCAGATATTCCGCCGCTTCAAGCCCCGATGCCCCGCCGCCTATAATCGCGGCGCTTCTCGGTATTGCGTCAAGATTATATACATCGCTCACATCCGTGATATCCGCGCCGGGAATTTCAAGCTCCTTTGGTCGTGAACCCGTGCAGATGAGCAGATTTTTTGAATATATATCATTTTCTCCTGCGGCGGTTATGAACAGCCCGTCCGCCTTGCCTTTTATATAAGCTTCTGCATTTATGACTTTCACTCCCGCGTGTTCGAGCGAATCGGCGATGCCGCATTTCAGCTGACATATAACATCATTTTTATGCGCGAGCGCAGCGTCGAGATTGAAATCCGCTTCTTTGCAGGTAACGCCGAATTTTTCGGAATCGAGTGTTTGCCTGAAAATCTTCGCGCTGTGGAGCATGGCTTTCGACGGTATGCAGCCTCGGTTCAGGCACACTCCGCCGAGCTCGTTTTTTTCTATGAGCGCCGTTTTCAGTCCGCTCTTTGCGGCTGTTATCGCTGCGCTGTATCCGGCGGGTCCGCCGCCGATAACGGCAAGGTCAAAGATATCCATAGGCGCTCCTTTCGCTTTTTTACAATTATATCCGAAATTTGCCCTGCGGTCAATCGAACGCCCCGTTTTTTATTGACTTTGGAGGCTGTAAGCATTAAAATTATCGTTGTATAAAATCTTTTGCTGTGAGGTATTCGATGAAAACACCGGCTTATCACAAATCTCTTGAAACGCTCCATGTCAACTGCCTCGAGCCGCGCGCTTATTTCATTCCCTTTGCGGATGAAAAAACCGCCGCTTCGCGCGAGCGCAGTGAGTCCGATTATTTTGCCTCGCTCTGCGGTGAGTGGGATTTCCGCTTCTTCAAAAGCTTTGAAGATGTCCTGCGCGAGCCGCCCGAATATGTCGGCGAGGGCGGATTTGATAAAATATCCGTACCGCGCAGCTGGCAGACCTATACCGACCGCGGCTACGATGTCCCGCTTTACAGTAACCTCGAATATCCTTTCCCGACCGACCCGCCTTTTGTCCCGGACGAGAACCCCTGCGGGCTCTATGTCAGAAAATTTACGCTCGATGAAAAGCTCTCTTCACGCGATTTATTTTTGAATTTCGAGGGCGTGGATTCCTGCTTCTATGTCTGGCTCAACGGAAAGTTCGTCGGCTTCAGCGAGGTCTCGCACTGCACGAGCGAATTTGACGTCACGGACTTCGCGGTCAGCGGCGAGAACACCCTCTGTGTGCTGGCTGTCAAGTGGTGCCCCGGCACTTATCTTGAGGATCAGGATTGCTTCAGATTCTCGGGAATTTTCCGCGAGGTCTATCTGCTCGCGCGCGGAAAAGAGAGACTTGATGATATCTTTGTCAAAAGCTATGTTTCCGATGATTTCAATTCAGCCGAACTTCGCGTTGAAGCGAAGCTCAGCGCGCCTTGTGATATAAAATATAAGCTCGTCGCGCCGAACGGTATCGTTGTGTCCGAAGGTGTCGGCGGCGAAAAGTTCAGCATAAGCGTCAATTCTCCAGTTCTTTGGAACGATGAACAGCCTGAGCTGTATGAGCTCTGGCTGACCGTCGGTGACGAAATCGTTCTGCTCGATACTGCGGTGCGCCGCTTCGAGATAAAGGACGGGATATGCCTTCTGAACGGAAAAGCAATCAAGGCTCGCGGTATCAACCGCCATGATTCAAATCCTGTTACAGGTCACGCCGTCACGCTCGACGATATGATTGAGGATATTATGCTCATAAAGCGAGCCAACTGCAATATGATCCGCACCTCGCACTATCCCAATGATCCGCGCTTCCCCGCGCTGTGTGATAAATACGGCATAATGCTGACCGACGAAGCCGATATCGAGACCCACGGCATGGGCTACGACTGGGAGGGCGAATGGGACTGGACGCGCTGGTCGCATCTCTCGTCCGCTCCCGAGTGGCGCGAGGCTTATGTCGACAGGGCGAAGAGACTCTTCGAGCGCGACAAGAACCACGGCTGTGTCGTGCTCTGGTCGCTCGGCAACGAGTCGGGAGCGGGTGTCAACCATCGAGCGATGGCGCAGTATATCCGCTCGCGCGATGACCGCGCTCTTGTCCACTATGAAAACTCCCACCTCGAGTTCAAGGCTGTCCCCGAGGGTGAGAATTTTGCCGATATCTCGGATGTCGAGAGCCGTATGTACGCCGGCACGGAATATATAGAGAACTATCTCAATAATAAAGAATATAAGAAGCCTTTCTATATGTGCGAATATGTCTGCTCGATGAGCACTGGCGATGTCTATCCGTTCTGGGATCTTGTCGAGAAGTATGACAACAATTTCGGCGGCTGCATCTGGGAGTGGTGCGACCATGCGGTCAATGTCCCGGACAAAAACGGCAATGCACGCTATTTTTATGGCGGCGACTTCGGCGATTTCCCGAATAGCTCCATTTGCTGCATCGACGGACTCGTCTATCCCGACCGCACTCCGCGCCCCGGCTATTTTGACATGAAGCGCGTCTATCAGCAGTATTCGGCTGCATATAACGGCGACGGCAGAGTGACTGTCATGAGCCGCAGACGCTTTACCACTCTCGACGATATGGCGATTCACTGGACTCTTTCAGAGAATGGCAAGACCGTTTCAGAGGGCACTACCGCCGCGCTTTCAACACCCGCGCAGGGGAGTACGACTGTAAAACTTTTCGACCCCACAGATTTTGACTTGCTCCCGTCCTGCCTGCTGACTCTGAGCTTTGTCTCGACGAAAGATACCCCTTGGGCGGAAAAGGGCTTTGAAACGGGCTTCGAGCAGTTTGTACTCAAGGACTATACGCCCTATGTGCCAAAAGACGGCAGAGTCGAGCTCGGCGAAAATGACCGCTTCGCGGTTATCAAGGCGGAAAATATCGCCTATACTTTTGATAAACCCTATGGGCGCATATCTTCTATAATTTGCAGCGGCAAAGATCTGCTGAGCGCTCCCGTTGAGCCGCAGATCTGGCGCGCGCCCTGCTATAACAGAGGCTCGTCGGAGATGTGGAGACTCAAGAATTTCAGATATGCCGCGCAGAAAACATATTCCTGCCTCGTCTGCGAGACTGACGGCGGCGTGTGCATCAAGACGAAGATAGCAATCGGCGGACCGTCCTGCCCGCCCGTTATCCACGCCGATGTTGATTACAAATTCACGTCCGACGGCTGCGTTACGCTCTGCTTTGACGGCGATGTTATCGAGAAATGCCCGATACTGCCGAAAGTCGGCTACAGACTCTTCATGCCTGCAGAAAATGAAAGCGTCAGCTATTTCGGCTTCGGCCCGAGAGAAGCTTATGTCGACAGATATAAGTCTCAGCGTCTCGGACTTTGGAACACAACGGCTACGGATAATTTTGAGCACTATATCCGCCCGCAGGAGAACGGCGCACATTACGGCACCCGTTTCGCCGAGGTCTATTCAAACGCGGCGGGACTCAGATTCGAGCCGTTCGGCATGGAACATTTCAGCTTCAATGCCCAGCATTTCACGGCGCAGATGCTCGAAGATACGAAGCATGATTTTGAGCTTGAGCCCCTTGAAGATACCGTTGTCAGCCTCGATTGGCGCATGACGGGAATCAGCGAGGCGGAGTATCACAACGACCCTGAGCGTGCACTTCGCCGTATCGACGAAAAGAAACTCAATTTCGGCTTTGTTATAAGACCGTTTGAAAAATAAGACTTCACGGGAGAGATACAATGTTTCTGAAAGAACTGCTTGAGGGCACGACCGTTGCGGGTGATTATCCGCAGGCGGATATATGCGATATAGTCTACGACTCGCGCAAGGCAAGACCGGGCACGGCGTTTGTCTGCATGAAAGGCGAGACAACTGACGGGCATAAATACGCAAAGAGTGCCTATGACCTCGGCTGCCGCGTGTTCGTTGCGGAAGAGGCGCTCAGCCTGCCCGGTGATGCAATCGTGCTGATGAGCGAAAACACGCGCCGTGACCTCGCGCAGATGAGCATAAACTTCTTCGGCCACCCTGCGGATGAGCTGAAAATGATAGGTATAACCGGCACGAAGGGCAAGACAAGTATAACTTATATCCTGCGCAGTGCACTTGAAAACTGCGGCATAAAAACAGGCGTTATCGGCACTATCGGCGCGTTTTACGGCGACAAAAAAATACCGACCGTCAACACGACCCCCGAATCATATGAGCTTCAGAAAATTCTGCGCGAGATGGCGGACGGCGGCTGCGAGGCTGTCTGCATGGAGGTTTCGTCGATAGGACTCAAGATGAGCCGTGTCTACGGCGTCGAGTTCTACGCCGGGATATTCACAAATCTTTCGCCCGACCATATCGGCGGAAACGAGCATAAGACATTTGAAGAATACGCCTATTGGAAAAAGCAGCTCTATGTCCACAGCGACTTCACTGTCGCTAACCGAGACGATGCGTTTTTTGATGATATTGCCGCCGCGTCAAAAGGCGAGGTGATAAGCTACGGACTCGACGAAAAGTGCGATTACTATGCAGAGAATATAAATCCTCTGCGCCGCCCGGGCTTCCTCGGAATAGAATTCGACTGCAAGAGCAGGTTCGACGCCCCGTGGCACGCGCAGGTCAGTATGCCGGGATTTTTCAGCGTCTACAATGTCCTTGCGTCCGTCGCGCTCCTGCGCAAGATGGGCATTCCTGTTGAAAAAATGCGCGAGGCGTTTTCGCATGTGAGCATCGACGGCAGAATGCAGATAGTCCATGTCAGCGATGATTACAGCGTAATTATAGACTACGCACACAACGGTCTTAGTATGGAGAATGTCATTGAGACTGTCCGCGATTATAAACCCAACCGCGTTGTTGCGCTCTTTGGGTCGACAGGCAACAAAGCGACCATCCGCAGGCAGGAGCTCGGTCTTGTAAGCGCAAAGATGTGCGATTTTATTATAATCACGAGCGATGACCCGGATTTTGAGGATCCGAATGCGATAATAGACGAGATAGCCGGATGGGTCGAAAAAGGCGGCGGAGCGGGTAAGTATGTCAAGATAACCGACCGCGCCGAGGCAATAGAATATGCCCTCGACCATATGCAGAAAGGGGATATCCTCCTCCTGCTCGGCAAAGGGCATGAGCATTTCATGAAAGTGAAAGGCGAAAAAATATATTTCAGCGAGCTCGACTGCATCACGAATTATATGAAAAAGCACGGGATGAAGTAACTCTTATAAAAAGCACATATAAAAACACAAAACCCCGGAGGGTATTCCCTCCGGGGTCGCTTGCATTTTATCAGCCGATTTCGATTCTTCTCGATGTCGGCACATTTTCTTCTTTCTTGGGCATCGTCAGGGTCAGAACGCCGTCCTTGTATTCGCCGGTGATGTCTTCGGTCTTGACGGACGAGACATCGAAGCTCCTGCTGAACGAGCCGTAAGACCTCTCGCGGCGGACAAAGTTGCCTTTATCATCCTTCTTCTCGGTCTCGTTGCTGCGCTCTGCGCTGATGGTCATGTAGCCGTCTTCAATGTCGACGTGAATGTCTTCCTTCTTGAATCCGGGCAGCTCTGCCTCGAGCACATATTCCTTGCCATTGTCCTTTATATCGGTCTTGAAGTCTGTTACGGCCATGTCGCCCCAGAAGTTCTTCTCGAAGTTTTCCATATCTCTGAAAGGATTAAAGAGTGCACGCTGATGTCTGCGTTCATAAGGTGTAAGTTCAAACATAATTGATTCCTCCGTTTGATGTTTATTGTTATTCATATTGAAGTGGTTGTTTTATTTGTCTGACTGCTCTCCGATTTCCATCGGACTCACTCTCTTTCTTCTCCGGGGGCTCTTGCTCCCTTCGTTTGATTATATAGTACCCCTGCTTTGTTAAAAAAGAATACAGTGATATGTGAACAAATTGTAAATACTTAGCACTCTAATTAAAAGAGTGCTAAAATGCGTTTGAAAACACCGCGCAGGTTTTTATCATACGCGGGACATGGGAGGAATATAAATGCATTGACATTTTCTGTTAAGGAGAGGAATGCGATGCAAATCAACGTTATAACGCAGTCGGTCGGTGTCGAAGAGACGCTCGGCAGCTGCACTGCGGAACAGCCGATAGATGCCGATATAACCCTGCCGGATTATTGCCCGGATATCAGGCGCGTGCTCAAATGCCTTGTCACTCCGCGCATAACCGCAGTCCAGACCGCGGGCGACAGAGCGACGGCGGATGGTTCAGCCGGCGTGTGCGTCATCTATACCGACGAGCAGGGAAACGTCTGCTGCTTCGAGCAGACATACCCGTTTTCAAAATACGCCGATCTCAAGGGTGCGGATGAAAACTGCTGCGTGAATGTGCGCGCCTATACTCAGTATGCCAACTGCCGTGCCGTCAGCCCGCGCAGGCTCGATATCCACGCCGTGGTCAGCGTGGCGTTCGGCATATCCGGAGTAAAAGAAGAGGAGATAATAACCGGAGCAGAGGGCGCGGGAATCCAGCTCAGATGCTGCGACAGCCGCACCGCAAGCCTCGTCGCCTGCACCGAGACTGCGTTCCCGATGAGCGAGACCGTGCCTCTGCCCGACGGCGACCCGGCGGTGTCCTGCGTGCTGAGCGCGCAGGCGGCGGCGCTCTCGCAGGAGATAAAAGTCATCAGCAACAAACTGCTCGTCAAGGGCGAACTCACCGTCAGCGCGGTTTGCCGCGGCGAGGGCGGCGAAATATTCAGCTTCGGCCATTCCATGCCGATAAGCCAGATAATAAATCTCGAGGGCATTGACGAGGACTGCACCTGCTGCGTCTGCCTGCCCGTCACTTCGCTCGAAGTCCTGCCGAAGGCCGACCAGGCTGGCGACAACAGACTGATTGATATCAGCGCGCGCGTCGGCGCGGGAGTCAAGGCTTATCGCGAGCTGAGCTTCCCGATCGTCACCGATGCCTATTCCGTCTGCTGTGACCTTGAAACAAAGAGCCGCAATGCCGATTTCGCGGTTATCGCCGATAAATTCAACGATACTTTCACCTGCCGCAGCACGCAGGATCTGCCGGAGGCGAGGCAGATTTTAGCTCTCTGGTGCTCCGACTTATCCAAGAGCGTGGCGCAGGACTCCGACGGAATAATAATTTCCGGCGAACTGACGCTACATTTTCTCTATACCGATGCCGAATCCCAGCCATGCTACGCCCAGCGGCAGACGAACTACGAATACCGCCGGGCGGTCAGAAAGTGCGGCGATCTCAAGTGCTCGCCGTGCATCGAAATAACCGCCGCGAGCGCCGCCTGCGCTTCGGGCAGCGCCGATGTCAGGGTCGAGATGAATATCTCGGGCTGTATCTTCGACAGTGTCCGCCGCAAGACCGTCACTTCTATAGAATGCTCCGATTCCGACGGCAAAAAGACGGGCGGCGCCGCGCTGACGGTCTATTTTGCGGATGCGGGCGAGGAGATATGGGATATCGCGAGGCGGTATAACACGACCGTTGAAGCGGTGGAGCAGGAAAACGGCATAACGGGCGAAACGGTGGCGCAGAAATGTATGCTGCTGATACCCGGAGTCTGAGGAGGGATAACCGTGCAGGAGAGAAATATTTACAGCGACATTGCAAAGCGCACTCAGGGCGATATTTATATCGGCGTTGTCGGCCCTGTCAGAACCGGAAAATCAACGTTTATAAAGCGTTTCATGGATGCCCTCGTTCTGCCGAATATCGAGAGCCAGAGCGTGCGCGACCGTGCAACCGATGAGCTTCCGCAGTCCGCGGCGGGACGCACAATAATGACCACCGAGCCGAAATTTATCCCGGAAAATGCGGTTGAGATATCGCTACAGGCGGAGGCGACATTCCGCGTGCGGCTCATAGACTGCGTGGGATATATCGTCCCGAGTTCCCTCGGCTATATCGAGGGCGAGAGCCCGCGAATGGTAAAAACCCCGTGGTTCGAGCATGAGATACCGTTCAATATGGCGGCGGAGATAGGCACGCAGAAGGTCATCAGCGAACATTCGACAATAGGTCTTGTCATAACGACCGACGGCTCGATAAGCGAGATTCCGCGCAGCGAATATGAAGAAGCCGAAGGCAGGGTAATATCCGAGCTCAAAGGGCTCAAAAAGCCGTTTGTTGTCCTTTTGAACAGCACGAATCCTGAGTCCGATGAAGTCAAAAATATGGCGGCGTCGCTGACCGATAAATACGGCGTGCCCGTCATGCCTGTGAACTGCCTCGAGATAGGCGAGGAGGAGATAAAAGAGATTCTCACTCAGGTGCTCTTCGAGTTCCCCGTCAAAGAAGTCAGTGTCGGTCTGCCGGGTTGGGCTATGACTCTCAGCCGCGATCATTGGCTGCGCTCGGGACTTTGCAGCGCCGTGAGCGAAGCGGCGCAGAACCTCCGCACCCTCCGCGATGTAAAACACCTCGCCGAGGATATCTGCTCGTGCGAATATGTGACGGGCGCGAAGATAGCGAAAATGGATCTGTCCTGTGGCGCGGCGCGGATAGAGGCGCAGATAGACGGCAGTCTCTTCTATAAGATACTCGCCGAGGAGACGGGACTCGATATCTCCGGTGAGCAGGATCTGATGAGCTGCATGCGCGAACTCGCCGCCGTGCGCCGCGAATATGAGCGGCTCAAGGGCGCGCTCGACGAAGTTGAAGCGACGGGTTACGGAATAGTCATGCCGTCGCTCGATGAATTGAGCCTCGAAGAGCCGGAGATAATGCGCCAGGGCGGCAGATACGGCGTGCGCCTGCGCGCCTCCGCTCCGTCGATACACATGATGAAGGCGAATATAACAACCGAGGTCGCGCCGATAGTCGGCTCGGAGTCCCAGTCAGAGGAACTTGTCAACTATATGCTCAAGGAGTTCGAGGAGGACCCGACGAAGATATGGGAGTCGAATATCTTCGGCAAGTCTTTGCATGAGCTCGTCAACGAGGGACTGCACAACAAGCTCTATCGTATGCCCGCCGCGGCGCGCATGAAACTGCAGGAGACGCTCGAAAAAGTCATCAACGAGGGATGCAGCGGACTCATCTGCATCATCCTGTAAAATAATATCGGCTGTGTCTGAAGTTTAGGCGCGGCCGATATTTTTTATATTAGCTCTTGACACAAACAAATGTTCTGATGTATAATGTGTGCGAACAAATGTTTGAAATCTGGTGAGAACGTGGATCTGTTTGACAAGCTGGAGATACTTTCCGATTCGGCGAAATATGATGTCGCCTGCACGAGCAGCGGAACGGACAGATCCTCGGGCGGCGAGGGGATAGGCAACGCCGCTGCGTGCGGCATATGCCACAGCTTCGCGGCGGACGGCAGATGTATATCTCTGCTGAAAGTTCTCATGAGCAATGCCTGCGTTTTTGACTGCAAATATTGCGTCAACCGCGTATCCAACGATGTCCGCCGCGCGACATTTTCACCGCGCGAGCTCGCGGAGCTGACGATGAATTTTTATCGCCGCAATTATATCGAGGGGCTTTTTCTCTCGTCCGCCGTCGTCGGCAGTCCGGATTATACCTGTGAGCGCATGATTGAGACTCTGCGTATTCTGCGCGAAGAATACAGGTTCGGCGGATATATCCACGCCAAGGCGATCCCGGGCGCGGATAACGTGCTGATAACCCGTCTCGGCATGCTCGCGGACAGAATGAGCGTCAATATCGAGCTGCCGTCGAACAACAGCCTGCAAACTCTCGCGCCGGACAAAACAAAGGAGTCGATACTCCGCCCGATGGGACTTATTACAAATAAGATAAAAGAGAGCTCGGCAGAGCTTGTCAGATATAAGCACGCGCCGCGCTTCGCCTCCGGCGGTCAGAGCACTCAATTGATAGTCGGCGCAACGCCCGACAGCGACTATCAGATAATGTCGCTGTCCGCGGCGCTCTATAAAAAATACGAGCTCAAGCGAGTGTTCTATTCGGCGTATATCCCGGTCGTCGAGAATCCGCTTCTGCCCGCAAAGACAACTGAACCGCCGCTTCTGCGCGAGCACAGACTCTATCAGGCGGATTGGCTTTTGCGCTATTACGGCTTCGATGCGAACGAACTGCTCGATGAAAAGCACCCGTTCTTAAACCCTTATGTTGACCCGAAATGCAACTGGGCGCTCAATCATATGGAGCTGTTTCCGCTTGAAATAAACCGCGCAACAAAGGAAGAACTGCTGAGAATACCGGGCGTCGGCGTGCGCAGCGTTCAAAGAATTTTGGCGGCTCGGCGTGTTTCGCCGCTGAGCTTTGAAGATCTCAAAAAACTCGGCGTGGTGCTCAAACGTGCCCAGTATTTTATAACCTGCAAGGGCAAACATTTGGCGGGACTCAATGTCAATCCCGACAGAGTCCTCGGCTCGTTAATTTCCGAGCGGTGTCAGTCGCTTTTGCCGAATATGCAGGGCGAACAGCTGAGCCTGTTCGACAACAGGATAACAAGAGAGGATGTAGTACAATGTCTGCACGGTCAGATGTAACATATGTATATGACGGTTCGTTCGAGGGACTTCTGACAGCTGTTTTCGAGAGCTTTGAGAACCGCGAGCTGCCGTGCTCTATCGTCGCGGAGGATGAGTTCGTGCCGACTCTCTTTGCGTGCAAAACCGTTGACACCGACCCGCAAAAGGCGGACAGAGTCCGCCGCGGGCTCAAAAATGTCAGCGCCGATGTCTGGAACGCCGTGCGGCTCGGGTACCTGACCTGCGTCGAGGACAGGGGAACGCTCATCAACGATTTTGTGCATATGGCGATGCACTACGGCGCGGGTGTCATGCGCATGCTCGCCGACGATACCGTTTCGCGCCTGACGAAAGCCGTCCGCGCCCTCAAGCAGGAGAGTCATAAATATACCGGGTTTGTCCGCTTCAGCATCAGTGAGGATAACACCCTCACTTCAATTATCGAGCCGAAAAATTCCGTCCTGCCCCTGCTCGCGCCGCATTTCTGCGACAGATACCCGAACGAATCGTTTCTCATATATGACAAGACCCATTCGCAGGCGCTCGTCTGGCATAACAGGCAGAAAATGATTATCCCGTTAGACGGCTTCGAGCAGCCGCAAGCGGGGGACGAGGAGCTGTATTTCCGCGCGCTGTGGAAGCATTTCTATGATACGGTAGCTATCGAGGCGCGGTATAATCCCCGATGCCGCATGAACTTCATGCCCAAACGCTATTGGAATCAGCTCCCGGAGATGGATGAGAGCAATTCTCCCGATGCCGTGCGCGGAGTCAAAAGAATCGGAGCATAAAAAAGCAGGAGCCGTGGGGCTCCTGCTTTTGGTATTTTTAATCCTGTGCGTGATTGAAAAGCTTGATTTCGTTGTTGTCCGTGAACTCCGCGATGATTCCGTTTTCGTCGACCGTCGCGAATATCGCACTGTGGCTCTTCATTGTGAGCGTCCATTTGACATCGGGATATATCTTCCCGAGCCTGTTTGTGACTATCGCTATCTTCGGCGAAAGTCCCTTTGCGAATTTCCACGAGGTCGAGCCGTAGTAGCCGTGGTGTCCGACCTTGAGCAGATCCACCTTATGAAGCTGCGGCAGAAGTAAGCCCTCGAGTCCGGTGGTTCTCGTTATGTCCGCGGCGAGGAATGCGCTTTTTTTGCCCTTTTCGACCATCGTTCCGACGGATTCGGCGTTTTCGCCCTGTCCGTGAAGACGCGCGTCATCGAGTGCTGTATTGTAGAAAGTCAGCGTGAAGTCGCCGAATTTGAACGGCTCGCTCGGTATCTCGGAAGTAACAACTGTGCCCCTGTTCTGAAACGCCTTTACCGTGTCTGCGTATGTTGTTTCGATGCCCCAGCCGTTGTATTCATATTCGTGGGCTATTTCGCGGTTGACTGGCTTTATGTAAAATGTCTTTACCGTGATATCCGGGTCGTTGGCTATCGCCTCAAATGTACCGACATGGTCGTAGTGATTGTGCGTGCCGAGCGCAAATTCAAGCGTTACTTTGCCCTCTGCGTCGCCGGCAGCCTTTTTCAGATATTTTATAACAGCCTCTTCGCTGCCGTTGTAGCTGAGCTTCCTGCGCGGATTGCGGTCGCCCTCGCCGGAGTCGATGAGCGCGAATTTTCCGTTTGATTCTATGAGTATTGCGTCTGAGTTGTAGGTGTTTAGAAAATGTATTCTGTCCGCCGTGCCGTCCGACGAAAACTGCGCCGGGGTGATTTCAAATTTATTCTGATATCTGTTGCACATCGCAACGCAGATTATATCCAGCGAGAAGACCGAAAGCATTATCGCCATCATTATCCATGTCGCAATTTTTTTGATTAGCTTGTCCCTTGTCATATTCCCTCCGAAGCGCCAAAATAAAAACGCTTTTAAAAGTATATCATACTTTTTTAGTAAATGTCCATATGCAGACGCGCCAAAAAGCGCCGAATTTAATTGTATTCGGCGCTTTTTTGTGATATCATATATATATTAAGTGTAATACTAATCCTGATTTTCACCCTTGGGGTCGATAGCCTGCATTATCAGCGAGCCGAAGAGCATGACACCCATGCTCGGGCGGATGCAGTCTATCGCGTCCTTTGCAAGATATATGCATCTCCAGTAGTCGAATCCGCGCCCCGCGAGCAGCAGCGCGCAGACGGCGAGAGTGAAGAGCAGCTCAAAAATAATGACCGCGCCGAGCAGCATCCTGCGCGAAACGGGATTTATGTAGCTTAAATTTTCTGCAATTTTTTCTTTTATGCCGCGCATATCTTCACCTCCGTTTGTTTGATTCTAACCCGGAGTGCGATTTTGCGCAATGCAAAGATTTTTACTTTTGAGGAAAGGAGAGGAAAACGAATGTCCGTCGGAATATCCACCGCCTGTTTTTATCCCGCGGCGACCGAAGAGGCTCTGCGCTGTGTCGCCGAAGCGGGAGCAAAAGTTACCGAGGTGTTTTTTAACTCGCCGTCGGAATTGGAGCCGGATTTTCTCCGCCGCATTTCGTCTATAGCCTCTGACAGCGGTATCCGAATCCGCTCGATACATCCGTTTACCTCGTTCGCCGAGGGCTATATCCTCTTCAGTCAGTATGAGCGCCGCTTCGACGATTACAGGGAGTTTTACAAAAAATACTATGCCGCCGCGTCTGCGATAGGCGCGAAAATAGTCGTACTTCACGGCGCAAAGCTGCCGGTGAATATCAGCACCGACGAATACGCCGAGCGACTAGGTTTGCTTGTCCGCGACGCGCAGGAGCAGGGGATAATTCTCGCCCAGGAAAATGTTGTCCATCATAACGGGCAGACGCCGGAGCTTATGAACGAGCTGAAATCGCGCCTCGGTGTGGATTTTCATATGGTGCTCGACATTAAGCAGGCGTATCTCGCCGGGGTCGACCCGATAGAATTTTTCAGGGAGTTTTCCGATAATATCTGCCACATACACTTGAGCGACCACGACGAGAATCACAAGTGCATTCCGCCGTTTGACGGAAATTTCGATTTTGCCGCCCTCTTTTCGCTTATGAAAGAAAACAAATATTCCGGCGACTGCGTTATCGAGCTCTACCGCTCGGGCTTCGAGCGCATAGATCAGCTGACCGATTCGATGCGAAGACTCGAAAAGCTTGACATTTGACCGTTTTTGTGCGATAAATATTATATGTTCATCAGGGAGTGATAGCTTTGAAGTGTCCGTTCTGTGGTTTTGAAGAGAGCAAGGTCATCGACTCGCGTCCTACCGACGAGGGCGAGAGAATACGCCGCCGCCGCGAATGCATCAGCTGCGGCAAGCGTTTTACGACCTATGAGATAATCGAGACCGTGCCGATAGTTGTCGTCAAAAAGGACAAATCGCGCGAGGTTTTTGACAGAAACAAGCTTTTCAACAGCATGCTCAAGGCGTGCGAAAAGCGCCCGGTCTATATGGAACAGCTCGAAAAGGCAGTCAGCGAGATTGAGGCTGTGCTCCAGAATTCACTCGACCGCGAGGTGACTACCGTCTATATCGGCGAGCTCGCGATGGAGAAGCTCAAGAGCATCGACGAAGTCGCATATGTCCGCTTCGCCTCCGTCTACAGGCAGTTCAAGGATATCAATACGTTTATGGATGAACTCGCAAAGCTGCTCAAAGAAAAATAAAAAACCAAGGATCGCTCCGGCGGTCCTTGAATTTTTATCGCAATATAAATTTTACTTCGACTCTCTTGCGTAAAGGAAGACAGTTCGGCGTAAATCAAGACCGATGAATTGTTTTGCATTGCTCAAAGTAATATAAGTGCACGGTAGGGCGGATATCATCCGCCCACGAAATCTGCACAAATTCGGCGGCATCTGATACAAAGCCATAACAATTCAGAATTACCAAGAATAAAATCAATTGTTTTGATTTTGCCAATAATCGCATCAACCGTCAGTTCAAATTTTTTCTTCTCGTTGCCAAAGCTGTGATAAAGTGATAAAATCTAATCAACATATATTAATGGATGGGGTAAAAGTGGAGTCTGTCAAAATAAATCTGAAAAACAACTGCAAGTCGGCGGGAAAGTATCTGCTGACTTTTCTGAAATGGTTCGCTCTCGCCGCAGTCACGGGCGCTGTCGGCGGCGTGGTCGGTGCGCTGTTTCATTTGAGCGTCGAATATGTTACCGGCGTGCGCAAAGCACATTCGTGGATAGTATTTCTGCTGCCCGTCGGCGGACTTGTGATAGCCGGTTTGTATAAGCTCTCCGGCAAAAAGGATATCGGTACTAACGAAATACTCGATGCCGTGCGCTCGCCGCAGGGCGTGCCGGCGTTGCTCGCGCCGCTGATATTTGTCTCAACTGTTATAACGCACCTCTTCGGCGGCTCCGCCGGACGAGAGGGCGCGGCTCTTCAGCTCGGCGGCAGCATCGCGGGACTGATAGGCAAAATAGCCCGCCTCGATGAAAAAGATATGCATATCATGACGATGTGCGGAATGAGCGCCGTGTTCTCCGCGCTTTTCGGAACGCCGATAACCGCCGCCGTTTTCGCCCTCGGTGTTATCAGCGTCGGTGTCATTTATTATGCAGGTCTGCTCCCGTGCGTCGTGTCTGCGTTCGTCGCATATTTTATCTCGACTCTTATGGGCACCGAACCCGTCGCGTTTACCGTCTCGAATATCCCAGCATTCTCGCTCAAAAGCTGCCTGCTTACCGCTCTGCTCGCCGCAATATGCGCTCTGCTGAGTATCGGGTTCTGCCTCGGCCTGCACGGTACGCATAAGCTCTTTGCAAAAATTTTCAAAAACACTTTCGTCCGCGCAGTCGTCGGTGGATTGATAATCGTCGCGCTGTCTCTTATTTGCCGAAGCGGGGACTACAACGGCGCGGGCATGGATATAGTCGAGCGCGCCATCGGCGGCAATGCGAAACCAGAGGCGT
>ERZ1026934.187-NODE-187-length-18070-cov-8.516459_pt1 | contig 18070 bp, 15 predicted proteins | sample MGYA00519462_ERZ1026934 | MGnify/ENA primary metagenome ERZ1026934 (study PRJEB26926, sample SAMN06164446) | human gut metagenome | biome: ENVO:00009003; feature: ENVO:2100002; material: ENVO:00002003 | host: Homo sapiens | place: USA | collected 2012 ...
AATATTGCAAAGTAATTTTTATACGATGAAAATACTATTTATATTAACATTGTGCCTCTATATTAATGTAGAAGCACAATGTAAAAGTAATAAATCAATATATGGCAATGCCATATCTGTATTATACGAAAAATTACTAAAGGATGAAGTTTTGGAAAAGACTGATACTCTTTATCTTATTTTAGATGAAAAAGCGAATTTAAATAAAGAACAAGACAAGATAAGCAAAAATATTTCTTTTAAAGTTCCTTTTTTGAGATTGGGAGAAAGTTCACCTATATATAAGATGAATCCATATCTTATTTATAAAAAGAATAGGGTAATAATCAAAATTAATATATGTCAAATTACACACGAAAAAGACGGGATGAGAATAATATCTTCTGGTACTTTTGTGCTCTATTATAGAATAAAAGGTGTATCTTATAAATTAATAAAGATTGAGAATCGAGGTATATAATATATATAACTCTCTCCTTATCATCGAGTAGGAGGTAAACACTAATTATAGGTGTTTACCTCCTATTTTCGTGTTTACCGACCTCTCACACCACCGTACATGTGGTCCTGTGAAAGGGCTATCGAGGGGGAAAAGGATAGGATACTATGAATAACTTTCATGATGACTGTAAGTTGATAATTATTAAAATCTAATATGTCTCTTCCCATTTATTATTTCGCATCCGGATATATCGCTATTTTAATGACTCCATCCTTTCTGTTTTCAAAGATATCGTAGGCTTCTTCGATTTTTGAAAGAGGGAAATGGTGGGTGATGAGAGGAGTGGTGTCTATCCTGCCCTGAGATATCAGATGCAGGATTTCCTCGCAATCACAACCATCTACACCGCCAGTCTTGAAGATGAGATTTTTGCCATACATATCTGGGAGAGGTAAGAGCTGAGGTTTATCGTACATCGCCACAATGGTAACTATCGCATTAGGACGGGCACATTGCCATGCCAACTGGAAAGTATCAGGACCGCCTGCTACCTCCATCACCACATCCGCACCACCATGCAAGCTCTGTTCCTTGACAAAAGCCTCGCAATCCTCTGGTTCTACCACCAAAACCTGCGGATAATGCTCTTTGATAAAAGCTCTTCTGGCTTCAGACTTCTCGCAAACGATGATTTTCTGCGGATTCTTCAACAACGTGCAAAGCAAACAGCACACTCCCGTAGGTCCTGCTCCGATAATCAAAACTGTATCTTCTTCCTTGATTTCAGAAATCCTTGTTGCCCAAAAACCTGTGGCAAGGATATCACCAACAAAGAGTGCCTGCTCATCACTTACATTGTCAGGAATCCTGTTTAAGCCCGTGGTGGCATAAGGAACCCTTACATATTCGGTCTGTCCGCCATCGATACGACAGCCCAAAGCCCAACCGCCATGAGGAGAAGTACAATTGTTCACATAACCATGTTGGCAGTAGAAGCATTCCCCGCAGTATGTTTCCACATTCACAGTTACTCTATCGCCTGGTTTCACATGAGTTACTTTCTCCCCTACTTCATCTACGACACCCACCATTTCATGTCCCACAATAATTCCGGGAACGGCACGAGGAACAGAACCATGCTTGATATGCAGATCGCTGGTACAGATACTGCTCATGGTTACTCTCACGATGGCATCGTGTTCATCTATCAGGATAGGTTTCTCCTTTTCGGTGAAGCCAAATACACCTTGTTTAATATAAGTAAATGCTTTCATTATGATGATAAGTTGAAATAAGAAACTTATTTTATATCTTATCTTTTGTAATAATCATAGAGGAATGCATCAAGGAATGCACCACGCATATTGGTCTTGTAGAAATTACCATTCTTGTCCAGAATCAGACAAGCAGGAATACCATTGATGCCATACTCTCCCATCACCATACCACCGAAACCTTCAGGGTTGCGCAACTGAGTCCAGTTCATACCTTCCTTCGCCATTGCCTTCTTCCAGTCTTCATCTCTTTCATCTACAGAAATGCTGATGATATTGAAATCCTTGTACTTCTCATGTACCTCTTTGAGATGAGGAATCTCCTGACGGCATGGATGACACCAGGATGCCCAGAACTCCAACATGGTATATTCGCCCTTCTTGATAAGGGAAGACAACTTCACCTGCTTGCCCTGAGGAGTGAGAAGCGTACCATCGATGAAGCGGTTGCCTACGGCTGTATGCTTCGCCATTTCAGACTGTGCCTGCAGCATTGGATACTGAGGTGAATTGCTCCAATCATTCTTCAACCAACCCATCATCTCATCGATTTCCGCTGAGGTATAAGGAGTTGGAAGGGCTGAAAAACTCTCATTGAGCAAATCGAAAGCTACCAATGAACTGGTATGATCCTGGATAAACTTGCTGGTTTGCTGGCGCATATCGTCCATCAGCTGGATAGCCTCCTTTGCTAAGGCCACTCTCTGTGCCAGAACCTTACAGTTGTTGATACTGTCGTTCAGGCTATGCAGTTTATCCTGGATAGGAGTCATCAGGTCGAGATAAGCCTGATAGGTATCCTGTGTCGCAGAACCCTTGATGACAGGTGTAATCATGCTCATGTCCTTTTCAGTAGGGAAACCAGTAAGATCTACATCATAAGTCATTGGCTTGTTTTCGATATAGATACGACTGGCGAAAATCTTCTGATAGTCAGGTTCTGCCACGCCCGGTTCATTCATATCGATGACCATCTGGTATTGTTCAGGCTGATTCACATCCCCCTTGAGCACAAACTCGCCGTTCTTGATAGTAGCACTGTCCAGGTTGCTCACCTTATCGATATCATATTTCTGCAGCATAACGGTGCAGCCTTCCACGTTACCCTTCACCGTACCTTTCAGTACAAAATTCTGGGCATTAGCCACCATTGCCAGCATTAAGCCAGCAATGGTCATCATTGAATTTCTCAATTTCATCATGTTCTTTTGATAAAGTTCAAATATTATTCTAAAATTAGTTGTTTACATATTCCGGATTCTGCTCCAACAGATTATTGGCACCCATAGATGCCTTTGGAATTGGGAGCAGGTATCTTCTGAATGTTGGCAACTCAGCTTTCTCGTCTTCAGTCCAGCCTTCGAAACCGCCCTTACGCTTGTAACGGCAGAGGTCAAACCATTCCTCGAAATTCTCATTACTGATGTCCACCAACTTATGCTTGAGGATTTCACCCAGCAGATCTCCGTCGGCAATGGCGTTCACATCGTCCTCCGTATATCCAGCACGTTCGATGACTGTAGTCAAGAGCGTACGAGCCTTAGCATACTGACCCTGACGAGCCTCTGCTTCGGCAGCGATATAATAAACTTCGGCAAGGCGCATGAAGTAATAAGAGTCAGCATAGAACATTTCAGGAGTCAACTTGTTATATTTTCCAATACCGTTCATGGCATCTCCCTTATAGGCCCATGTATATAGCTTATCGTATGAAGCTACATCTTCATCACCTGGGAAGAATGGGAAATCACTGCCATCACCACCAGGGATGACTACGCCTCCGTCGCCACCAGGGATGACTACGCCACCATCGCCACCAGGAATTACTACTCCACCATCGCCAGAAGCACTTCCATCAGAAGAACCATCAGGATCAGGAACAACAACGTCCCCACCATCTCCCGGGTTTGGAATAACAATATCTCCACCTGTTTCATCATCTGGAACTAAATCATCTGCCACCTTCTTGAGGAGTGAACCTGGAGAAAACATATACCAGTTTGAGTCCATCAACTCACTTGGATTGGCGGTATAAGGAGCAAAGAGCATCTCCTGAGAATTAAATTGTTCGTCGAAGATCTTGGCATAATCACTTTCCAAAGCATAACCAGCTGCTTCAGCCTCACCGATCACTTCCTCTGCCAGTCTTGCTGCTTCAGCATAATTATCCTGAGCCATATACATTTTCGCTTTCAAAGCCTTGGCGAAAACGGAACTCATGTGATAATGATCTGCAGGCTGCTGTTCACAGTGAGCAATGGCATAGTCGAGATCATCAGATATCAACTTGTAAGTTTCAGCCACAGTAGAACGCTTGCGTGGTTGGTTATCTCTTACCAGTTCGTCTTGGAAGATGCAGACACCGTATGGTGAATCCTGCTTCCAATATTCTCCGAAGCACTTCAGGAGAGTAAGGTAAGCCAAGGCACGCTGGCAACGAGCCTCTGCAATCATCTCTGTACGTTTCTCCTCGCTCAGTCCTGGTATATTCTTGTTGATATGTACCAGGAAGGTATTGGCCGTATTAATCACATTGTAGTAGGCGGTATAAGCCAACTCCACATTACTGTTATTGGTTTCGATGTTCTCGTCAGCATACTCATCCGCCCCCATCACCATCGCCTGAGTCTGGGTATGAGCCATAGACGACATTCCATAGCGCAGGTAAGATACACCCGTGCTGCGCCATGAGGCATAGACACCATTGAGCGCCGTCTGTGCAGTTGAGACATCAGTGATATAATTGTCATCAGTAACCACATGTTCTGGTTCGATGCCGTCGAGGCTACCTATCAGGTCACACGATGTAAGAGTCAGTGCTGTGGCTGAAAGGAGCGTAAGAAATTGAAATCTTATATGTTTCATAATCTACAGTCTTTGTATGAGTTAGAATTGTAATTTCAGACCGATGGAGAAAGAACGGCTCATTGGATAAACGTCCTTATTCTCTGTAGTCTTTAAGAAGGCATTTGTTGCCGACATGTCAGGATCCAAACCTGGCCAGTTGGTAATGGTAAACAGGTTGGTGGCTGTGAAGAACACAGATGCTCCGCTGATGTGCAGGCGCTCCAGAAGAGATGGCTCGAAATTATAGGAGAGCGTGATATTTCTCAGACGGAAATATGAGTTGGAATATACATAGCGGTCGTTGGTATTTGTATTGTCCATGCTTGCAGGCAACCATACCAGCTGAGCATACTTGGCATCCGTACGATCCGGTGTCCAGGTATTGCCGTACATTTCTCTCAGAATACTCTGACCCAGACTACCGGCTGCAGATTCCTGCATAGTACTGTAGTATGCATGACCTCCAAACTGATACTGGAAGAGCATTGACAGGGTGAGGTTCTTATAAGATAAGGTATGAGACCAACCTCCGAACACCTTTGGCTCCGGATTGGCGATAGCCGTACGGTCTGCCTCGGTAATATAGCCGTTGCCATCTGTATCCACAAACATATAGTCGCCTACGTGAGCGCCAGTCTGATAGAAATCATATCCGTTTGCCTGTGCCTGCTCATTCAGTTCATCAATCTGTTTCTGACTCTGGAAAATACCAGCCACCTTGTAACCCTTCACGGTTCCCATCGCATGACCTTCCATGTAGAGATCCTGGTGTATCATGTCGAGTGTAGAACCATTGAGCTTGGTTATCTTATTCTTGTTGGATGAGATACTGAGCATCGTATTGTAGGTGAAATCCTTGGTGCGAACCACATCTCCACCGATAGAGAACTCGAAACCATTATTGGTCAGGTCGAGGATATTGCTGTAGAATGTACCGATACCAAACTCCAAGGCGATAGGAGCTGGAGCCAAGGCGCCATCTGTCTTACGATGATAGATATCAAAGCTACCGTTCAGTCTGCCATTGAAGAACGAGAAGTCAACACCGGCATTGTACTCAGTAGTCATCTCCCACTTGATATCCTTATTAGGATAAGTAGTGGCTAAGGTAATGGCGCTCTGTCCACCGTAGATATTGGAATTGAAATACTGGATGTAAGAGAAGTCGGATACGTTGGTAGAACCAGTCTTACCCCAGCTCAGACGGAGTTTCAGATCATCCACATCCTGTACCGATGCCATGAAAGGCTCCTGATTTACGCGCCATGCCAAAGAGAGTGCAGGGAATGTACCACGCTTGTTACCAGGACCAAACTTGGATGACTCATCGGAACGGAGACTGAAGTCGAGCAGATAACGTGAAAGATAATCATAGCTCAAACGGCCATAGAGGGAATTGAGTCCACTCTTGGAATAAGTCTCCATAGGCTTGTTGACGGTAGTTGCAGAACTGGCATTGTTGAGCACATCGTCATTAGGGAATCCGCTGTAAGCCTGGTCGTGTTCCTTGCTCCAGTATCTGTCAGCACTGTAACCAGCCATCACGTCGAAACGATGGTCGTCAGTAATCTTGAATTTATAGTCAGCACGGAAGTTGATAGACGTATTCGTGTTACGATAGTTAGCCTCTGCGAGCGTAGATGTTGGTTCCGTCTCTTGCTGTTCTGGCAAGGAAACCTTCGGAGAGAAATAGCTGTTGCTGAAGATGAAACGGGATATGTTGGCATCAGCATGGAGGGTAAGACCTTCGATAGGCTTGATGTCAATGTAGGCATTTCCTGAGAACTGGTCGTTCTCATATTGCGTCTTTCTCTGGAGTTTGCCCACCGGACTTGCATCCATATAGCTACTTGCATATTCGCCAAACTTATCTACTCGTTTCAGGTTACCATCAGCATCACGCACTGCCATGTCAGGACGAGTCTTCCATGAGTCGTTGTCATAGCCCAATGCAGGATCGTTGCTGCCGCTCTTGCGAGAAGAGTAGGTATAGTCGAGCACACCACCCACGGTGATATACTTATTGATTTCAGAATCCAAAGAGAGTCTCGCACCATATCTCTCCATACGGTCGTTGATGAGCAGACCTTCCTGGTTCATACCGTTGAAGGAGAATGAATAGTTGGTCCTGTTGCTGCCACCTCTGATGGCTACATTATACTGGTGGGTAGGCGCATTCTTGTTGATCACCTCCTTAGCCCAGTTGGTATTCGCAGAACCGAAAAGGCTCTCATTGAGTCCATTATATGTATAGACACCCGTCTCGGCATTATATCCGATGTTACCAAATTGGCTCAGATAGTCGGCTACGCCATACATATCCACCATCGAACTGCCGTTGTTCATGCCGTTTACCGTATTGCGCAGGATTTCGTCCTGTACGTTCTTGTATTCAGCCGTGTTCAGCGGTTCATAATTCTTGATAGGATTGCTGAAAGAGAAGGTGTAGCCGAAGCTTACCTTGGTCTTTTCATTGCGCTTACCATTTTTCGTCTTGACAATGACCACACCGTTGGCACCACGAGAACCGTAGATGGCTGTGGCAGCAGCATCTTTCAGCACATCGATGCTTTCGATGTCGTTAGGAGAAATATTAATGAGCGGATTGATACCGGTATCCTCCATGAAGGTAGGCACACCGTCAATCACGAAAAGAGGCTGGTTGTTGTTGCCCTTACCCGATTTTGGATAAGGAGAAGTGATACCACGGATATTCAACTTGAGGGTAGAACCCGGTTCACCATTGGAAGTTGTGGCCAACACACCCTTCACGGTACCTTGAAGAAGTCCGTCGATTGTAGGAGTCGTAGCAGCCAATTTGCTGATCTGCTCCTGGTTTACGGTAGAGATGGCACTGGTCACATCCTTGCGACTCTTGCTGCCATAACCAATTACTACGAGGTCGTCGAGAGCCACATGATCCAGTTCAAGCATCATGTTCTGTTCTTTCACACCCATGAATTCGATAGATTTCGTCTTGAAACCGATGCTCGAATACACGATTTTAGGATGAGACATGGAAGGGAATTCCAGGATATAATTGCCGTCAGCATCCGTGATGACACCATAGCTGGTGCCTTCAATCTTGACGGTAACTCCTACCAGAGGATTTCCTTCGGAATCAATAACACGGCCTTTCACAAAAGTGTGACCTTTTTCTTGAACTTTTACAATACTCATCTCTTCGCCCATGCTTGCAGGAGGGGTAGCATGGACTGCTCCCACTGAAGCTGCTGCCATCAGGAGCAACAGGCTTTTTTCCTTCTTCATAATAACTATGTGTTAGTTGAACTTCATATTGATGTTGCAAATTTAATAAAAAACATTGATATACCTAACAAATTGCTAAAAAATTAACGTAAATCTGCATAAATATTTAAATTTCGGGAAAAATAAGCTGGAATAACAGCTAAAAAGACAAAAAATAGCCGGTTCTTATACACTTTGAAGAACCGGCTTATATTAATTCTCATTTGATTTTCTTCATCGGATGACGCTGAGTTAACGGAACATCTTTAGTTTCCATCTGGCTTGGTAACATCCAGGTCTGTGGATGGATACCAGAGGAACTTATTGAAGTCATCAGGCTGGGCTGGATTGAAATCCTGCCAGTCTGGACGGAGATATTTCAGGAATGGCAGATGGAGCTGCTTCATTCCCATCACCACCATCTTGGCCACCTCATAGGCTCCGTATGGATTGAAGTGGGTATTATCCTCTAATGCCTTCGGCTGATTAGGATAAGTGTTGGCTGGATAGTGAACCAGCGATTTCTTACTGTTCTCATAGCCCAATGTCTCGAAGAAAGTACGGGTCATATCATGAAGTTCGATGACAGGCACACCCTCTCTTTTTGCCACAGCTCTCATGGCATCAGGATAGTCGCCATGCGTTTCCTGTATTTTGCTGCGGGTAGCTTTGTCAAAGAAACGGCGCTGGGTAGGAGTCACAAAGATGATGTTTCCACCCTTAGCGCGTACCTTATCTATATACTGCTTCAGATTGTAGGAGAAATTATACCAGGCTCCACTTCCTGGAGTCTTCTCTTTCTGGTCGTTGTGTCCGAACTCACAAATCACATAGTCGCCCTTCTTCATCATGGCCAATACTTTCTCCAGACGGTTGGAAGCTAAGAAGGATCCGGCTGTCAATCCGCTCTCTGCATGATTGGAAATAGCGACTTCCGGACCAAACCAGCATGGAATCATCTGTCCCCAACTGGCGTATGGTTCATGAGCCTGATCCACTACGGTTGAGTTACCACAGAGGAAGATGGTTGTGGCAGTCGTGTCACGCTCTATCTTCACCTGTTTTACGGCAGGAGCAGCACCATAGAAGTCAAGAGTCAGCTTGTCATCCCAGTCAGGTGTGCCCTTCTCACGAGGTTTGATACGTACGTTCATCTTATCAGAAATCTTAGGTGAACGCTTGTTGACGATAAACTGGACGGTCTGGAATTTACCCTTCTTGGTAGAGATTTCATCCACCATGAGTCTTCTGGCTTCAGCACGCACCACCGTCTTGGCTGCCTTTTTCTTGGAGCCGAGGACAACCGTCACCTTGTAGTTGCCATCAGGCACTTCCACAGCGTAACTTTTAGGATTTTGCTTACTCAGATCTACCTCGAAAGTCTGGGCTTTCACATTTGCGGACATCGCCAACATCATCATACCGGCGATTAGCCATTTCGTTTGTTTCTCCATTATATGTTTTAGTTATTTGTTAATTTGGCTACAAAAGTACAATATCTTTTTCAAAAACATTAGTTTTTCCGTTCATTTTTTGCATATTGTTCAGATATTACTTCGCCATATTGTAGGACTCGTCTTGACGATGCGGGAGAAGACTCGGGAGAAATAGGAAGCAGAAGAGAAACCGACATGATAAGCTACTTCTTCCAATGTGGCACCGGGATGAGCCAACATATAGGCCTGTGCCTCCTTGATGCGCAAGGTGGTAATCCAGGTACTGAAGTTGACGGCATGTTTCCCGTAGATATAACGGGAAAGATAAACCTTATTGGTGCCCATTTCGGAAGCCAGACTGTCGATGGTCAACTGGGATGAGAGGTACTTCTTATCATCCACCCACTGTTGCAATCGTACTCCGAAGAGATTCTCATAATTCTCCAACTTAGACGTTTCCGGTTCCTGGTTGGAATCGTTTTCTATTTCATCATTCATCACTGACGCTAAATTGAGCGTGCCATAATATGGGCGGTAATTGATGAAAGAGATGACGATATAGAGATTGACACTGACGATATACACCTGGTAGGCATAATTGAAATAGATTCCGAAGAAGAGAGTGAGATAGGCAAAGACACCCAAGAGGCACAGGAAGAAGAGGCTTTTCTTCGTCCAGAACATAAAGCGCTGCATATTATCATCGGAGAAGTAATTATCCAACTGTTCCCTTTTCTTCCTATAGATAAACTGGAAATGGAACATGTATCTTACCACGATGCTACAGAAAATCAGGGTGGAAACGATATACAGACAATAGGCATAAGGTGCAAAAGGCTCCAAAAGGGTAATCCAGGAAAAGGAAACCGTCAATATCCAACACCCGAAATCCTTCAGCATCCTCTTTTTATTGATATATTGCGAATCCAACAGGGAGGCAAACGAATAAGCAAAGCATATACATGTCAGGAAAAACAGGCTGATGTCCATACAGGCAATGATGGAATTGAGCGCCTTCCAATCTTGCGAGGAAAAGATTTCCAACCAAAGATACAGGTTGATGAACATAACAAAAAATGCTGATGCCAAGAAATATTTTGCCTTACGATAAGGGGCATAGTCTGCAGTATCCGGTACACTCAGGAACACCAGGATAATGCCTATCACCAGATAACTGGCATCGACACACTGAATCAGTTCTGCGAAATATTTTTCCAGTAACTCCATAATAAACAGCTTTTATTAAATCAATAAATTATCATCACTTACTTTTAGCACACTTTGATTCACATAGCAATCTGATTGCCATACGAACAGAGAGTATATATTACACGTACATAATCTACTAAAAGTCCTTAGATCTTGAGTATTTTGAAGATCGTCATTAGGTTTTTATCACTTTTTGTTGAGTCTATATGATGTTTATAGGCATAGTTTTTCAACTACCCTGTTTGCAAAAGTACAAAAAAATAAGTTATCTCCAAATTATTTAAGCAAAAAAATGTGTTATCCCAGCAGAATTTCTGCCAAAATAACACATTTTTAATATATTTCACTGTTGAATAGTACGCTACATATACTTCTGATTACCAGTTGTCGCTGTCAAATGGATCGGTCTTAAAGTTTGGTTTCCAATCATCATAAGGACCATAGATAGGACCGTGATCATTGTTCTCAGGGTCATTAACGTTACTTGCGTTATTGACGGTCCAACTATTGGAGTTGCTTGCCATCAGCATATTCTCCAAGAGAACCATATGTATTTCCGGTTTAATATATTGAGTTTTCATCATAATCATCCTTTCTTATCTTCAATAAGTTAGTCTTTACTTAACAAACACTTTCTTGCCATTCACGATATAGATACCGGAAGGTAAGCCTGAAACATCGGTACTGCCGCTGCGAACAAGCTGTCCATTGAGATTGAACACACCGAGTTTCGCAAACTTGGAATCGATGCTGCTGTCTTCTGTAGCCATGATTCGCTCTACATCTGTAGTATAGTCAATTCCATCCAGGATAAACTTGGAAGTGGCTGCACCTGAAGTTTGCTTATATGGCCTGAACCATACGCTGAAACCACGCAAGCCACGAACATTTTCGCCAGCATAGACCATTTTTCCTTCATGGAAGAAATAGCAACCTTTCAGATTATCTCTACCCTCAATAATCGGATTTTTCTTATCTACGGTAAAGGTTGTCTGCTCATCATTCTTCATGATATCGCCGAATGTTCTTGCAAAAGTACCGTATGCAGCTAAAGTTCCATCTGTTACGATTTCGCTATCGCCTGGCTTGGTGGCTATATCCACTTTATTCAGGTTCAGCATCCATGTTGATCTATCGAGACCAGACAAATCATTCTCATTGTTTTTATTTCTCTTTAGGCTGACATTTGGAATATCAATATGCCCACCAGCTATGGTTACCTTATGAGGTGTTGATTCTTCACCTTGTCCTACCTTGGTAAGGTGTGCCGTATAAGCAGGTGTATTCTCACCAGACAAATCCTTTGTTGGATAAATAATATAAGGTACGTACGCCTGAAGAACTACATCATCATTTCGCATTTGTGCAATCTTCACTGTCTCAAACTGAATTTCTTTCTGAGTGAGCGTCTTCAGTCTTGCCAATCGGGCATTGGCGCCAAAGGCCTGAGTAAACTGGTCTTTCTGCAAGTCAACTGGCAGGACGATGGTATTCCATTTCTTGATATTATTCTTGAAAGAACTCTTGTTAAGATGGAGAACCACATCCTCATAAGTCTCTTTACAATCGAAAAGATAGTTCAGATTATCCTTGTCTTCATCCAATATCAAGTCGCGAGAGGTGGTGGAACCTGCATAGAGAAGACGGAAATCATCAAATACAGTCCATTCATTAGTACCTGCATCATTGTCTTTAACAGAACCTACACGAACACCGAAGCAGATGTTACCGCCACCTTCTGGAACCTGCACGAGGACACTATTGAAGTACTTATGGCTACCATAGAATTCCTTACCAGCATAATCCATGTTCTGCTCGCTGATATGCAAATTGGTCTGTTCTGTCAGAGACATGTTTGCCGTCTGCATGACAACGGTTTCGCGGAGGGAACCTTCAACTATTTTTGTATAATCTGTAGGTTTTTCACTTTTATCCTGCAAAAGAACAGCAAATAGCTTAGCCTTATTTGTATTAGAATAAGCCTTGCATTCGATAACATAAGAACCGCCAAGATCTACGTGTACCACCTGATAGACTGCACCACGGGTATGCTTGATATCTGCGCAATAATATTTACCGAGATGAGTCTGGTAATCATTTATATTATAATATGTGGTTCCATTGAAAGTATATGGATTATCAGATGTAACACTACCTTTATAGTCGTTTAATCCATGACTCGGGTCTGTTTTATAACGTTTCTCCAAACCAAATCGGAATGATCCGGCAGCTCCCTTCTTATAAACAGCAGTCGTCCATTTATCAAGCGCACCATTATCACGGTTGAATCCAGGGCACTCTAATTTGAATGACAAATCTAATGAACTCTTAAAGCCGATAGAATTCGTTTGCAAATTATAAAGCTGCTCATAGGAGAAAATACGCCACTTAGAGCCGTCTTCACTATAGTCTTTATCAGTTGTCAAGAAAGCACCACAATTTTTATCCACATCACCCTGAGAAGTGGCTGCAGAGAGATAGTATCTTTTATAAGTGGTATATTTGCTATACCCATTTGCACTACGGCGATAAGTGTATATTTTGAAGGTATTTTTTGCATCTCCAGAAACAGATTCAATCTTCCAACCACGCTGAATCACGGTTTTATCTGTACTTGATTTATAGATATCGCGATCTACAAAGACACCTATACTTGTAGAGGCATAACCTTCTTCCCAGAAGTATTCCAACGAACAGCCTTCCTGATTTCCTGATACTGCACCTTGCTTATCTATATCCTGCTGGAAATGAATCCAATTGTCTTTATCTTGATAAACAGAAAGAGGCATTCCATATTCCTGAAGAGACACATGGGTTCCCCAATAGCCTCCTACATTGAGCAGCAGACCTGTCTTTACATTATACAAGAAAAAGATTTTGTTCTTTTCCGTTGGAAAAGTACCATGCACACCTTTACTTGCATAATTCGCCATCTCACTTGCAGAAATACCAACAAGATTTTCCAAACCATCGAATGCGGAAGCAGAACCATTACTTTCTTGTGCCTTGGTTCCCTTGACTGCTCCGAAAAGCAAGAATATAGCCAAGAAAACGGCAAAGATGGAGCGATGCTTAAAAGCATTAAATGAGAGTAAAAACATTTTCATCATCTTTCAAAATTTAAAGTTCAATAAATAAGTAATCATCATATAGGCAACAAAATGTGATAGGACATCAAGTTACTGTTTTGTTAAATCATAACTGGGTGCAAAAGTATGAAATTCCTCGTTTTTGAAATTGCAAAATGAGAAAAAATGTTTGTATTTATGGAAATTTACAACTGATGATACTACACTGAAAAATACTGAATCACCAACCATACGGATGGTCGTTTTTTCCTTCAAAACGTTCAAAAACAACCATCAATCGTTCAAATAACATGTAAAAACAGAAAATAAATATGTAAAATCGTATATTTTTAAGCTTATTGTACCTAAAAATATACGATTTCGCTTTTTCTCTATCAGGAATCAATCCAAAGAAAAATTTATGATCCTCAAAAGAAAGAACCGAAGAATGGCAAAGAAAGTCCTGATTATTGGCAAAAACATGGATTATTCTTTAAAAGAGGTCTAATCATTTCCAAAGAAAACTCTGATTGCATTCGCAATATTTCTTTTGGCAATTTCAGGATTCATCGCTTCCTCTAAATCCATATTCTGAGGAGATACGGCAAGAACCTGATCAAAACCTGCATCAAGAAGCGCCTGTTTTTCGCTGACTCCTCCAGATACCAACCAGATTTGCTGGTCTGTCGTGGCTTTATTTTTCAAGACATGTTCCAAAATCCGCTGTGGCAACTTTCCCATCAAGGTCTGTCTGTCGCTATGTCCTTCACCCGTTATCACGAGATCAGCATCCCGAATCATCTCATCAAAGCCGATTTCTCGCAACAGAAGTTCGGCTCCAGCAGAAACCTCTGCACCAAAATATTGCAGGAAAGCATAGCCCAAACCACCGGCTGCACCAGCACCAGGCACCTCACTCCTATCATAACCGAAATGCTTGGCACTCACCTCAGCAAACTTCCCTGCCCGAGCATCCAGCATTTTCACCATCTCAGCATCGGCTCCCTTCTGAGGCGCAAAAACATGAGCCGCCCCGTTTTCGCCACAGAGCGGATTGGTAACATCCGAAGCCAGCATGAAAGTACATTCCTGTCGGATTTTCTTCCAGTCGTCGCCCATTGACTTAAGCATTCCGATACCGCAATCGGATGTAGCGCTTCCGCCCAATCCCACGATAAAGTGGCGCACGCCCCGGCGATAAGCATTCATTATCATCTCGCCCACGCCCCAGGAAGTAGCCTTCATCGGGTTGCGCTGTTCGGGTTCTATCAAAGCCAGTCCGGCAGCCTGCGCAATCTCAATAATTGCCGTATCATTCACGATTCCATACTCAGCCTCTATCCATCTCATCAGGGCATCATGGGCATGAATGCTCACTCGCTCTCCTTTCATCGCCGAGAGAAAGGCATCGAGCATTCCCTCTCCCCCATCACTCATTTCCAAGGTAATGATTTCGGGAGAAGCATCTTCAGAATCCACATTCTCTATTCCAGAAGAAGCATCTTCCGCATTCCATACCTTTAATCCCGAAGCAATCGCCTCATTCACCTCTCTGCTCGAAAGGCAACCCTTATAAGAGTCGCAAGCAATTATTATTTTTTTCATGCTTAATCATCAATTATCAAACAACCCCAATTCACCTTTTAACCTCATCACTTCCTTGTCAAAATCCGACAAGAACTCACGGTCTTGAATCACCCTGAACTTATCATATTCCTCATAAGCTTTCAACCGAGCTTCAAGAGCCGAAACCTTTCCCTTATCTATCAAAATTGGATAAGATGATAATTCAAGAAAACCATCCAAGAACTTGACCCATTGTTCCATAGTCGTTGGAATATGGCGTTTGGCACGATTGGCAGCTAAGTCGATATAAGCAGAAACAATACCATTCAATTCCTTCATCTGCTCTATATGCAAATAATTCTTTGCTATTGTCACATCCGATTTCAACACCTTACCATCGGGAGCTTGAGCCCAAGAAGTTAATCCCATGTGTTTCTTGGTTGCATCAGCAGAAGAATAAACGATTTCTGCTGCCGTCTTACCCGTTATTGCCCAATGCAACTTATTCTGTACCTTGGCATAAAACTCCTGCGTTGTAGTAGCATTCTTCTGATAATCGCAAGCTGTGGCATAAATATCTGTTATTTTTTGATAAGCCATACGCTCGGATGCTCGAATCTCCTGAATACGTTCCAGCAACTGGTCAAACTTCACCTGAACCTGCTTTCCACCTTGCTTAAAACGCTCATCATCTAACACGTAACCGTTTCGGATAAATTCGCTCAAGGTATTGGTTGCCCATTGCCGAAAACGAGTTGCCTTGTAACTGTTCACACGATAGCCCACCGCAATAATCATATCCAGATTATATACATTCATTTCGTATTTCTTCCCATCATCCGCAGTTATCCAAGATTTTTGGATAACTGAATATTTATTGAGTTCTCCGCTGTTCAATATTTCATTGATGTGATAGCTCACTGTTCGCACATCTACTTGAAAGATTTCTGCAATTCTCTTCTGTGTCGTCCAAACCGTATCTCCATCAAAGACTAATTCCACTCTCAGTTTTCCTTCCGAATCAGAGAAGAACACAATATCCGTATTGGTATAAGTATCAGCATTTTGTAATGAAGAAGAAGATAAATTCTGCTTACCAGAAAAATACTCTAATGCAGGCAATGCATTCTCTTTCTTGGAACTGAGCGACATAGAAATAAGAAGGCAAGCATAACGGGAAAGATGGTAGGACTTCAGCTTTCTCTTTGCCTCACTACCAATAGTAACCATTTCGTTGACTTCAACGAAATGGTCTTCTACATTCTTATTGTTTTGTACACATAAGACCTTAGCCTTATCTATGATTTTGCTAAAATTACGATAATCTGCATAACCAATAACAGACGCCAATTCCCTAGCCGACCAATATTCTTGTCCAGCCTCATCCATCTGTCTGATACTATCAAATATCTTATTCATACCTATTTATTTTATCATTCCCTAAAGCATCACCTATGAGGAGTGACGCTTTCCCGCCCGCAAAATTAGCCATTATTCCTGAAATCACAAACCTTTTTGGGAAAAACTTTCAAAAGCAGATGCTTCTGATAAGAGCTGATAGAAAAAAGAGGTTAAAACATTTGGCTATTAAAAAGATTCCTCGTATTTTTGCAGTAGATTTTTCAAAGGTTTTCTAAAGGTTAAAGACTTATGTGCAAATATGAAGAAATAGAAGGTTGGCGACTCTCGAATGGCAAGACGATTCGGGAAATCAACAATGCCGTACACGATGAGGTGGAACGAATCTACTTGGAAGCGTGGGCGAAAGGCATTTCCGTGCCGTATTTTGAAAACGGAAAAACCTATCTTGCTAATCCTGATGGAAGCGATGTAGAAGCAACTCTTGATTTTGCGACACGCGAATATACTATCATAAAACAAGTTGCAGCTCCAGGGAAGGGGAAAATGAGTTACTTACTCCATTAATTACTTCGTAACACCTCTTTTTCTGTTAAGATTATGAAAAGAAGACCTGAATTTACAATTATAGCCGGTCCAAATGGAGCTAGCAAAAGTAGGCTTGGAATATTTTATTCTACAGTAAAAGCTTTTGACGGAGACCTTCTAGCAATGTCTCTTCGAAACGAACATCCTGATTGGATAGAGCGATGGATAGATGGAACTGTTATCTCTTCATTGATGAAAGAAAAAGAAGAAGCCATTTCACAAAACAAGAATTTTGCTTTCGAAACGAACTTCTCTACAGATTTGCCAGTCAATCTTGTTCAGGATTTTAAAGATGCAGGTTATAAAATCAGCCTCATCTTTTTCGGCTTATCCTCGAAAGAAGATTCTCTATCTCGTGTTATCCAAAGATACACAATGGGCGGTCATAATGTAAACCAAGACGTGATAGAATATAACTTCACGGAAGGCATCAAACGAGTAAGAGCCTCTCTACCACTTTTTGAAAACATTCTTTTCATTGATGGCACTTCCGATTTTGGCGACATTGTTGCCATTCACATCGAGAAATCAGGCAAGCATCAGATAACAGATCACCCAGCCGAGTGGTTCGACAAATACTTCAAAGAAGCATTCGATGCGCTTGTTGATGGATAGGAAGAACGACTTCTTCTGATAATCATTGCCACCCAATTCAAATCCCTGAACCACATCATTCACCGCCGAACGAGCCGTGAGGAAAAGCACAGGGGGACGGACATGTACTTTGGCAGAATCATAGGCCTCTCCCTCACCTATCGTTTCGGCGGCTACAAGGCCAAGCAGCATGAAGAAGTAGATACTTCCAGATTCGGGAAATAAAAGAAGAAAAGCTCGCCAAGACCATCAAAATCCTGGCGAGCTTTTCTCTTTTCATATACTCTATTCTAGTTTCTTTACTTCAAAATATTGACATATCCCTTATTCTGTACCAATTCAGAATTTAAATCGATGCATTTCTGAGGAATCGGGAAGACGGTGGTGTAGCCGGAGGATTCACCCTGAAGAGGCGTACGGAGATCGTAGGCACCGGTG
>ERZ1026934.193-NODE-193-length-17783-cov-5.115693_pt1 | contig 17783 bp, 19 predicted proteins | sample MGYA00519462_ERZ1026934 | MGnify/ENA primary metagenome ERZ1026934 (study PRJEB26926, sample SAMN06164446) | human gut metagenome | biome: ENVO:00009003; feature: ENVO:2100002; material: ENVO:00002003 | host: Homo sapiens | place: USA | collected 2012 ...
CCGCCTGATTTTTTAAGTGCCATTAGTCTGCGCCTGTTCATGTGCCCTCACCGACCTTCTGCGCCGCCAGGATTTTGTCTTTGAAGCTCAGCTCCCATGTCTCGCCGTTCTTGAAATCCGGCGCCGAGCCGATATATCCGGTGCCCGCAGGCAGAGTAACCGTGATATCGCCGCTTGCCGCGAAGCTCAGGCGCATCCAGCACTCGAATTCGCCGGCTGGATAGTTTAGCGTTAAGGTCGTGATGTCAGCAAGCCGGTACTCGGTGTTATCAACGAGGTATACGATTTCGCCCACAGTTGTTACTAATTTTACTGGAGCTTTAACCGTGACGCCGATCGCCTCACTACCATCGTAGTGGTATGTCGTACCCCCAACTGTTATGTTGAGCTGTTTATTGGTTAGCAAACTATTTTGCGCCACAACACCATTGGCCGTTATTGCTATGGTAAACGACTGCGCAGGAAAGTCCATGCTTTGCAGCGCGCCCGAGCCCGAGAAAATCCAAGTGTTAGCGGCGGGCATTGGAACAAACAGCGGAAGTGTTGCCGTATATACACCCAGCGTGCAACGACAGACAAGATTATAGCCAGAGTTATAAGCTGCCTTTATGTCGTCCATAGTCACTGGGCACGTGTAGTTCGGATAAGTGCCCGCAAGGTCAATATAATAGGTGGGTTTAAGGCTAACATCGGACCCGTTATATTGGAGTTTGCCGTTTGAGTTGGAGAGCTTGTCAAGTGTGCCTTTGTTTTTGTGGGTGTGGGAGTCTGAGACAAGCTTGTCGAGAGCCTCTCCGACCGTCGATACATATGACAGTGCGGCGTTTGAGTAGTCAACAGCTTCCGCGGCGATTTTAGTTAGCATAAATTGCCATTTACTTTCATTTTCGCCGACCTTATCCACGAAAGAAACTATTACCTGACCCTCCAGGAACGTGCCGAATTCGTAGCTATTGCCTTGAGAGCCGAAAATAATAGGCATCTCCCAAAATAAGCCGCTTGCTGTGTCCGTGGCTATCAAAACGACCCTTTTTTTGGCGGCAACCGCCGCGTCTATTTGCTCGACTGTTGCATCGCAAGATGTGACCGTATACCCGTCCTCGCCGCTTGCGACCGCCATTTTGATTGTGAAATCGGATGCGCCGCCGCCTAAAGCTTTTCCGTCATAGGTCGGCTTGCCGTCTTTTGACTCGGCAAACTTATCAAGCACCGCCTTGTTGGCGTGGCTGTGACGCGCGGCGGTGTTCTGGTTGACTTCATCCACAATGCCGGGCTGTTGCAGATCTATAGAGTTGTCACCGTCCGCCGTTTGAGAAAAGCGCAGCCTCACCATTCTGGACTTATAAACCTGTTCACTGCCGACATAGCCAATAAGCGTTACGCAGCAGCAGGATGTTGCCGTAACCGCCGACGGCAAAGGATATGAAAATGCTCCGTCCGTGGTCTGCAAAATTATCTCCGACAGACCGCCGGGCTCAAAACAAAGGCGATACACTGCCTCTGTCGGCATAATAGCCGGTGGAGTAACAATAAGCTCCGTGGCGTAATGTTCCCCTATTATTCCGGCTTCGCAGTCGTATCGGTTATCGGCAAAATTAAGCCGACACTGTCTCATTTTCTTCAACAATAGTTTCACCTGCTTCCTGGTCTTTGTCATCCTCTTCGAGCGAGGACAGCAGTTTGTTGAGTTCTTCTTTAACGCCGATACATACCATGCGGCAATTCTCATAGGTTTTCTGTTCGGCTTCAATCTCGGCTATGCGAGATTTGATTTTTTCTACTGCTTTTGAATCCGTTTTTGAATCTGTCATGTTGTCACCTTCCGAAATTAAGCAAATGCTATTTTTTTGCCACCGACATACAACACGCCGTTATTGACCGTGATAAATGTTGTATATCCGCCCTGCCCCACCAGGCGCAAAGAAGCCTTGCCAGTTCCCGTGCTGTACACATCAAGTCTTGCTACCCTTGCGCCTGTGACGCTTAACAATTCCATCGCCGCCGACGGATTGTTGTCAACTACGCCGATCCCAAAGCCAGCAATATATTCCACAGTGCCGACTTTTCGATGATGTAGCAGACCTGCGAATTGGTTTTCCAAGCATTCATTCGTCTCAACCATTTGTCTGATGCGTGTTTTATCGGCTTCAATTAACATATAATCCGTATCCCAGCTATAACCGAGATCGTTTACAACAGGACGCGTGAGAGACGCATTCTCCGCAGATTTGCCGAACCTGAAGCCCTTTGCGGTATTTCCGGAAACCGTCGGCTCCGGAGAGGCAAATGTGGCGTACCAATCCGCCGAAACTGCAGTCGAATAGAGCACGGTGTCAAGTACCGATAGATATTTGTAGTTTGTTTCTTGTGCTTGATTAAGTGCCTGGTAAAGTTGCAAATAACCGGGCGAGAGGTCAGCTTTGAAACCGCTGCTCTCCGCCGAGAAATTGCCGTCCTCAATCTTTATGCCCTGCGCATTTATGGTCGTTGTTGCGTTGCTCAGTTCGGACGGTGAGCCGAGATTGTCAAAACGGATATTTATCTCGTTACTCAGCTGCTCGATAGTCGACGAAGTGACATAATCTCCTTCGATTTTTGTCACCTTTGACTGAATGCTGCTCGCTGTCTGCTTCAGCGTGCTCACCTCGCCGGACAGCCCGTTCATGTCTTGGACGAGCGTTTGAATACTCAGGTTCTGGTGGTCAACCTGCAGCTGCACCTTTTTGAGCGTCTGCATAACGCTGCCCGCCATCTTGTAATCAGTTTTCTTGACTATCTGAGCCTCTGCGGACACTTTTGACTTGATGCGCGCAGTAGTTTCTATTTGCAGCACCGTAGCCGTGAAATATGTACCGTCTTTATCCTGGACGCTTATGGTGTCGTTCAAATCAAAAATATAATCATCAATGCAGTCGGTGATTTGAAACGGAACAATCGACATCCCGAAGATCTGCGCGGCAACGGTTTTTATGCTGCTTTCGCGCGTCTTGTCGATGAAAGGATTATCGTCTATGCGCCACTGGCAAAGATTCTCCGGTGCGGTTGACGGGTATGTGATATCATCGTCATATCCGTCATGTCCGAAGACCAAGGAATTTATAACGCCGAACTTAGGCTCCTTTGAAACCGCCTTATACCGTGCCTTGCCTATCTGAATACCCGTACTGACCGGCTTGCTTATGCGCAGTCCCCCGGTACGGCTTATCTGCGCTATGCAGCCGCCGAGCTCGGCGGCGCGGGAGATCAACTCTCGGTCTGTAACTGAGGCGTTCATATTCGGCGCTTCTGTCAGCTTGAAAGTCGACATAGGAAATGTCGCTGTTTCCAGTGCAACGCCGTGGCGCTGGCAGATCTCCTTCACGAACGCTCCCAATGTTGTCGGATAAGTCAGGCTGCCGCCATACGCGCAGTCAAAAAGCACTGCACGGTCAGTACCTTTGAAAGATATCGACCGTGCAGTTTTGTTGTTTGTAATGTCCTCGTCCTTGGCAGTAAAAAGCCCCAACGGAATCCATGTCACCGAACCGTTTATCTCGAGTCCACGATATACAGATACCTCTTTTCCGTTCAGGTCTATGGACCCGTCGAGATTGTATATCTCAAACTCACAGCTTTTCGCCGGGAACCCGCCTATCATTTTGCTGTTGGAATGCGATATCTTCGGGTATGTCTTCAAATACTGCTGTCCAGTATAAGTCGCATTTCCGACTACTATTTTTGACTTCGGCACACGGACCCTGGAGGATGCTATGTAGTTTTTATAGCTTGTACTCGCTGCGTACATATTTTGTCCTCCTTAACTGTTCGGAACGGTCTGAACGAAACGCAGCTCAAACGCCTCAATGACGTATTCGCCGTTAATCAGCGCGTGTGCCGTCACTGCATCAGAAACCGGGTACATCGTCTTGGTCAAAAACGCACCGGCACGAAGATCATAAAATTTTACAGTACATTCGGTCATCGCCCTGACTTGCAGAATTTTCCTGACCTCCGCCTCGGTCTTATCCTTTTCAAATGTCAGAATGAGCTTGTCGCGCTCCGGCAGAACTTCGCGGATCATCAAATTTTCATCGGTCGCGCCCGACCCTTCCGAGTCAGTCTGCGGATATTCCCAGCCTATCCCGTCGGCGGTGAGCGTTATGCTGCCGTTTATAAGCACTTCATATTTTTCCACACTTTACACCTCCAGAAGAATCCTGCCCTCGGCTATCTGGGCTTCGTTGATAGTTTTGATTATCGTGCGTCCGTCGGGATAGCGGATAAGCAGTTCGAGCTGCAGCTTAACCTTTTGGGCAAAACCGCCCGCCTTGGCGAGCGCAAGCTCGACCTGCTCGCGAATCTTTGACTCGGGCGACACTATTTCGCCCTCACGGGTGTTATCGCCGACGATAGCAAGCTGCGGATTGTTTGCCGCTACCCAGCCACCCTGGGCGAGCTTGGGAACATTCAATTCGCTGAGCGGCGATATACTCACTCCGGGGATATTGTTGATGAGTGATATAGCGCGGTTTATCGCGCGGATAAATCCGTTTATGGTTCGCTCGGCAAACGATATGATTTTGTTAACGACCGTTTTAAAGGCATTACCCATCGTTTCGCCGACCTTTGTTCCTATTGTCGAAAATTTAGAGCGTATCGTCTCCCAAATTCCCGAGAAAAATGACCCTACCGGCGCAAACACACCCTTGATAGCCGCCCACGCTTCGCTAAATTTCTGCTGGAAGTATGTCTTCACATTCGCGAAGGTTGTCATTATTCCTGCCCAGAGGTTCGAGAAAAAGTTTTTAATCGGCTCAATGATGTTTACGCTAAACCAATTCGCCACTGTTGCCCATACGGCTTTTATTCCATCCCAGGCTCTCGAAGCTGCTGCTTTCAGCTCGTCCCAATGCTTTGCGCACAAAATTATAACTGCGATCAACGCTGCTACTAAAGTCACAATAATCCCGATAGGATTCGCATTCATGACCGCATTGACAACCGCCTGCGCAGCTGCATAAGCCTTGCTTGCGACCTCTACCGCAATCATAATGCCTTTATAAGCAAGCCATGCTGCACCGACAAGCCCTATGGTATACGCGATGCCCTCAAGAATTGGTTTTCCATCCGTTTTCAGCCACTCAAGCACGCCGTTAAACGCCGACAACTTGTCGTTTACGCCCTGCAAACCTTCGGCAGCGTCCGGGGCGAATCCCTCCACAAGATCGCCATAGAGATCGGCAATATAACCGACAACGATCATGATGATTTCTCCGACATTGCCCAATATCTTCACAAGATTATTAAAGGTGTCTTTACCGCCGTTATCCCAGATATATTTAATGCTTTTTGTGACACGTTCGGCAGCTCTTGCTATTTTCTCAAACAGCTCGAGTGTTGTGTTGGCAAACGACCTTCCGCCCTCGCCTTGCCACCAATTTTTTATGACATCGCCCACGCCCTTTCCAACCTCTTTCAGATTGTTAAAGGCGTTTTTTATGCTCTGTACAATCGGTTCTCCGTGCGCCTGCCAGGCATCGGCGAGAGGGTCAAAGAATGTACCCAGCTCCGCCGATGCGCTTGACAGCTGGTCTTTCAGCGAGTTTACGCCGCCTATAGTCGCCGCTTCAACCCCCGACGCGCCCGCCGAGCTTCCGCCCGTGCCGGTATCGGATGCGCTTGATTTGCTAAGCACATTGATCTCGTCGTATGACGCAAAAGCCTTTTTGACTTTCTTGGCGGCTTTTTCGGCAGCCGTGCCGGTGTTGTCAATAGCCTCGGCGGCCTCCGTTGCCCCCGCAGTTACGCCGCCAAGGGATGTCACATCGGGCATCTCAAGCCCGATTGATGCCATCGCCGTTTTCAGCAGACCCAAAAACTTCAGCAGCGCGTCAAGCGCGGTCTGAATTGCCGGGATAAAAAGGTTTAGTATCGGTATTATCACATTGCCGATTTCTGTTTTTAATGACGTGAATGTCGCAGACAGTTTTGCGACCCTGCCGGCAAAAGTAGTTGCGTACTTTGCCGCGTCGCCTGTCTGCCATTTTGTTTCTTGCAGAATACCGTTGACCTCGGCTTCTATCTTCTGCTGCTGCGTAAGTGCGTTTGTTGTTGTGCCGATAGACTTGGCATAATCTTCCCACATTTTCGCCACATTCTTGGTAACACCTGCGTTGTCAACAAGGATAGAATTTTCGTTTTTCAGACCCTCCGTCGCCGTGGAGATGGCATCACCATATGAATAAGACGCCTGACGGCCAAATGCCGCAGCATCTTTCAGCGCAGTCATTGTCTTTTCTATCTGCTCGGTGCTGTATCCGCGAGCCGCAAGGTTTTTGTATGCGGTCACAGCGTTGTTAAGCGGCACGAGACCGTCAGAAATATAATCCTGGATAAATCTGTTCGCTTCGCTGAAAGACTTCTTCTGCCCGTTCAGAATGGAACTCAGACCCACCCATGCGGACTGCGTCTCGCTCGCCACCTCAACACACTTTTTGCCGAAAGAAACGACGGCGGCCGCCGAAAACGCAACGCCTATTGCTTTGCCGACCTTGCCCATCGCGGACGAAAACACGCTCTGAGCCTGTCCTGCGGCGCCCTTTATTTCTTTTTTGAACGCGCTTTGATTCGCCTTTATGTCGAAGAAAACAGAACCGACATTTGTGCCCAAAGGCATATTCTCACCCCCCTGCAAGATTTTTAAAGAGCTGTTGGAACTGTTCCAAGGTCATTGTGTACTGTACGCTCTCCGCTTTCGCGGCGCGGAACCGCTGCCACTTTCGGCGGATATCCTTCTCGGCATTCGTCATCTCGCGTATCTTCTTCGGGTCCTTTTCGGATCTGACCGAGATAACATATCCGAGCGGCGTATCGTGCATAATGCCTGCCAGCAGTTTCCTGTACTCCCTGACCGATATATCTTCCGTCAGAAGCCTAATACCGTACTGTTTGGCAAATGACGCTACAATAAGCGGCTCGTCAAACTGCTCGTCGTAGTAGGCTTCCTCGGTTAGTTTTTTCTTTCTTTTGCTGCTTTCTTGAGGTCTTCATAGTCCTCGCCGGTTATGGCTGCCATGACGTAAAATGACAGATTCGTATAGCCGGAAACGGATATGTCGCTGTTTACCAGCTCGGCAACAGCTTTCTTGCCGAGCGCAAGGGTGAGGATTTCCATGTCGGAATCGTCTCCGCCCTTTTCCTGTGCCTGCTGAATTTTGTCCCAGGTGGACTTTCTGTCATCGACAAGGTAAAGCTTGTCGCCGATTTTAAGCTGCGGATGATTGTCGCCCGAAAGAATGGCGTCGCCTGTATCGATTATTCTCATATTGATTCGCTCCTTCTTTGAGATTTTGGATAAAAATAGGACTGCCGCATTGTGCAGCAGTCCCGAAAATTATGAGCCCGTAGCCGGTGTGTAGGTCGGCTTGCCGTTGCTGATAAGGTCAAACGCCAGCGGATTGACGGCGGTCGCATCGTCGCCGGCATAATCGCTAACCGACACGACGACATCGCCGATAAACGTCGCACCGTCGGGGAATGTCACCTTGATTTTTGAGTCGCAGTCGCGTCCGTTCTTGAGCGCGAGTCCTGCAATATAATCGTTGCCGGGGTCACCGACATTGCGCTTGCCGCTCATGGAAAGCGTGTATGACTTCGCGGTCGCCAGCGCTCTCTGCCAGCCGTCCTCGGTGATTGAGTTCCAGGTCTCTACGCCGGTCTCAATCGAAAGCTTTGCATTTTCCATGTCGGCTATCGGCGCAAATGTCGAGCCGCTTGTGCATATCTCGATGTCGAGATCATACACCGGGAAAACTCCTGAAAAATTAGCCATATTTTCACTCCTTTTTATTTGTCGTAATAGACATCGAATTCAAAAGAATATTCATATACTCCGTTGCCGTCTGTCCCCAAGTCAATAGGACCGTCATAGCGGGAGATAACGAATGCCCTTTTCCCGTCGATTTCAAAGTTTTTCTCATCGAAAAAGTCGTAAATGCTCTGCGCCTTGTTTTCGGCTGCATCTGCATTTCGTGTCCAGCGCAGCAGAACCGTAACAGACAGCATGCCGTAGCTTCTGTTGACTTTACCGCCCACAGTCTGCACCTTTGCCGAGCCGACTCGGGAGTGATAGAAACAAATCGCTCTCTCAGCGTCGTCGTCTATCTTCCCGATGGAGATAGTGTCCGTCCAGCTGTATGCGGTTTTAAAAAAGTCTTTTAATACTTTCAGCGTCATCCGCCGCAGCTCCTTTGCATGAATTTCGCGAAGACCCGCTTTGCATAATCCTTTTTCTGACCGGAGATATACGGCTCGAACCACGCTCCGCCCGCCGCTTTGTTTTCAGTCCGATTGAAATTGTACTCGGGGTGAAAATAAAGCCTGCGGGCATACGGCGTATCGGACACGATATATACCTTGCCCGTGGCCGCTTCTTTGTCGTCGATGAAAGTGGAGCGGTTCTGCAGCTGTCCGGTCTTAAACGGCATCGTCTCCGACTGCTGAAGATCCGTCTTCAGCGCGTCTGCCGTTTTTACCAGGTTGCGGGAAATTGCTTTTTCAATGAGGTTTATGTTTGCCGTGTTGAGCTTCACCGTGACCTTCATTTCAGCTCAAACTCCGTATGATTCACCGTACCATCCGGATTCTTCGCTCGGATACCTGAATATATCGTCATTTCGCGGCCGCGGACAGTAACGGTGCCGCTCGATATTTCGCGCATCTTCGGCGCAATATCGCCTTTTACGATAACCTTGCCGACAAGCTCGGTATATTTACCGTCTTTGTCGTACAGCCGTTTCCTGCGCTCGGAATAGATGCAGGAGGCTTTTATCGGGGCGTGAGTCTTCGGCTCTCCGTCCTCACTGATGTCGGGCTCGTCAAGCCGTATTTCGCAAGGCGTAACGCAAAGGAAGTCCGGGAACGGCAGTTTCTTAATGCTGTTTGCCATCATGATATCCTCCCTGTAAGTCCGGTCTGCTGCAGCAGGGCATACGCTACGGGACTCATTCCGAGTCGCTCGTAGACCTTGCCGGAATCCTTGACCGTAACGCTTATGTCAAGCACGCTATAGCTCTGTATACCCGAGCCGTCATATCCGTTCTCGTGAATATAATCCGCCTGGTAACATGCGGCGAGCCTGATTTTTTCCTGCTGAAACTCGGTAAGGTTTTCAAAACCGCGCCCTTTGATGCGGTTGAAGGTCGCTTCGTCAATCTTTATCTCGGCCAAAGACAAAGAGGCTTCGATTTCACACGAAGCCTCCTGCGTACCGTGAAAAGATTCTAAGTAGAAATTGACGTCAGCATACATTATGCATCAACTCCGTCAAGCGATATCGGTGTCGACAAACACGCTGTCGACCTTGTTATCCTTGCCGTTGGGGAATACGAATACATCGGAGAAAGCACGGTTCTGATACAGCCAACCGTCGCCCTCGGTGTGCGCTCCCGGTGCGAAGAAGTAAATACTGTTGACCTTCGGCACGAACTTCGTGGTAAGAGGCGAAGCAATCAGGATATTGATCTTCTTCGAGCCGGCAGCATCAACCTCGTAGTAGCTCGAAGTGGACGGATTGCCGGTCGGGCTCTTGACGGCGGTATACTTTTCACCGCTCTTGGTGTAATAGGTCTTGCCGGCAACAACGCTGGTATCGGCTGACGCCTTATAGGTCGTCTCTGCAGGCGCGAAACCGCCATCCTCTCCGTCGAAGTCGAAAGTGTCATAGAACACCTCGTCGTCGATGACCTCGAATACAGGGACACCGTCAATCTTTGTGACGCGGGTCTCGATACCGATGCCGCCCTCTGCGATCTGAGTCATCTCGATTTTCTTGGCAAGCTCAGTGCTCTGCTCGAGAAGATCCATTATTTCCGATCTGACATAGACGATAAGCGCACCCATCGCCTTGTATCTGCGAAGCTTGCCGGAGCCGAGTGCCTTTTTGATTTTGGTGAAGACATTGGCAGCGGTATAATCACTGAGCTTTGTTTCGGTATGATAGCCATCGAGCGTCTTTGCCTTTGTCGCGACGCGGGAGAAGAAGAGGGCGTTCGCCTCGGGCACCTCCTGGGTGCGGACGAATACCTTGGAGATGTTCTCCATCGATGCGGTCGCATTGGTCTCATCAACATCAAGCTTGTCGACAAGGAACTCCACATCTCTGTCGTGTTTGAGGGTAAAAGGAACATCGGTCTGGACGAAGGAACCCCTGTTCCAGCCACCGTTCCTGTTGTGGCTCTTATAGCCACTGGTTGACATCTGAGTGAAATGGAAGGTCTTAGCCGAAAGCCATCTCACCGAGGTCGTGATAAAGGGAGAAACGAGCGAATCCTGGGTGAGGATCTCAAGAAGCTCAGGCTCCCATCTTTCTGCGTAGTTTGCCGTGTTAGGCATTTTTCAACACTCCTTTAGTAGTTAAATCTGTTCCAACTCTTTTGAGCTGTCTTCTTGGCGGGTGCTTTCTTGCTCTTGTCTTCCTGACCGTCCCCGCCTATGCTGAATCCGGGTCCCCCGTCCTCAGCCTTATCGGTCAGCTCTGTCCACGTTTTGAGCAGTTCGGTGACTGCGGCGGAAGCTTTTTCGCGGCTGAATTTGCCGTCATCGTCGAGGCAGTCCGCGCGGTCGATGAGTTTGACCGCCTTAGACACCTTGTCTGCTTTGACATGTGCCGCGAGCATCACAGCTTCCAGGACTGCGCCTTCGGCCATTGCACGAGCCTCTGCGAGTTCGGCGGCTGCTCGGGAGTTCTGCTCCGCGCCGTCCGTCTCCGGCTCTTCCTGCTTATCAAGCTGCGCCTTCTCGATAAGCTCTTTGACCTTTGCCCTGTCGGTCTTCTCGGTTATACCGAGTTCCTTCATAAGCTTGGCGACTGCCTTCTTGCTGTTTTTGACGCTGATGTTGTTTACTTCCTCGTCGGTGTACTTTTTTTCGGGCTGAGTCTGCTCGTTCTGCTCCTCGTTGCCCTGCCCCTCCGTGGTTTCAACATTCTTGTTTTCTTCTGCCATTTTTTTACACTCCTTTTCTCAGTTAAGGTCAACTGTTACCCTGTTTTACGATACAGGCAAACGATTTTTGGATATAAAAACAGCGCCTTGCAGTCAAATGCAAGACGCTGTAATTATTAAATTATCTACTACCATCTGGGCGAAAACATAATTTCGTAAGCGGCATACTTTTCAGTTTCCGTAAGTCCTACTCCGTTTTCTATCGCACTTTTCAGATGGTTCTCGTGAACAGCCTTTCTGAATTTTCTTCTGTTTTCCTCGGTATCATTCAACTTTCTCGGAACGCTTTTACTGGTTATCAACCTTTTGAATTCCGAATACGGCATATCAGAAGGATAATTAGATTTTTCACGAGGGTCATCTGCCATAAAGCCAATTGCCAAGGCTTTAATGGTATCTTCCGTAAAAAATTCATGTAATAGCTTCTTTACCGTTACCATACAAAAGGTTCACCTCTGTATCATCTTAGCGTAAATCTTTATACAACTGATTCCGTTATTATTATACACTTTTGAACCTAAAAATTCAAGAACCGTATTGGGTTTTGTTATAAATTCACTCTCTGCCCAATTATTCGTCAACATTCCTCTGGTTCCAACTGGCATTTGAATTTCAAATTGTATTGGGTAATGTGTAAAATAGTTTACTTTTTCGCACATACTTATACTCGTAAAGGCTTTATCTGTGATCTTCGCCTCACCCATGATAATTTTTTTGTTTATTTGATCAACTATGATTTGTGCGCTTTTTGCGTCTTTAGGAACCTTTATAAACCTTACTTTCCCCATAGCGTTTGGAATGGCTGCTTCCTTCACTAAACCACTTATGTCAACACCCAACACATTTTGAAGATATTCACAATTGACCTTGCGAAAACCTACATAGTTTTTTCTTAATTTAAAACAAGATGTAAGTCTTTCCAAAATTCTCATGGTTTTCTGATACTTGCCTTCCGGCGGTTCTTCGCTAAGACCTCTTAGCCAGTTATTTATTTCGGAGTAGCCTATTGAATTCTGGATATACCCGCCATCCTTTGCCCATATCATCGCATTATCTTCAGAGGATATATTCTGATTGAGATACTCTTCACGTATAGCTGCTTTGTAATCAATCTCGTTGTCATACGGCAGCACTTCATACTTGCCATTCTCTGTAATATCAAACGGCTTTGCAAGATTGTCGAGAGCTTCTTTTTTCCGCTCCCATTCTTTGAGCTTCGCCTGATATCTCGCCACATTCTCGGGATCGACGCTGCCGACTGTCAGGCGCTTATACCGCTGCACCATGTTTTCTATGTGCGCACGGTTGTATCGTCCGTAATCGGAAACATCGTTTTCCTCGTTGTTGTAGTGATTGATTTCTTCAAGCTCCGGATAATAGGTTCCGAGTCCGTGCCGGCACCGAGGGTGGAACAGCCCGAGCTTCATCGCCTCGGACAGCAGCATATAGTCGCCGTCGTCCGGCTTGCCGCCGGAATACACATCATCGATGAGCACCTTACGCTCAAACGGTCTGCAGAGTTTGCAGGCGGAAGCGTGATGCGAAATAATTACGAGCGTCTCGCCTATGCTTTTGCGGAATTCACCCTCACCCACCATATATGCCCGCTGATTCGCCGTTCGAACGGCCATCGAAGCATAGTCCGCGATGTTGACCCTGCGTCCGTCGCGGTACTCGATGCAGTTGATTCCGCGTTCCAGAAAGTCTTTCACAGCCATATCGTATGCCTGTGTTTCGGTCATCACGCCGTTTGAGGCATACATTCCTGCTCGAAAGATGGTCTGTCGATAGGTGTCGTTCGTCATACGCAGCACGGCAGTATCTGCCGCACTGAGATCGTTTTGCAGGGCATTAATCATCCCGCTTATCTTTCGGTCGTTGACCTTGAAGAAGCTTTTGCGCATGGTCTTTGCGGATTTATAGCCCTTGCCGAGGGCTTTTTTATAGCGCTTCAGCTCATGCTTCGAGCCTTGCCGCAGCTCCGCTTTCATATGCTCCGATACTCTGTCCGACAGACCGCGAGTTCGACTGCTGATAATCTGCCGGTTCTCGCGTTGGTAGCGTTTCAGCTCCTTGAGCTTTTCCGCCTGCCACTGAGGGTATCTGAGCCCGGCGTCTGTCTCCTCGGCAAGATGACGGGCGAGGTTACGCTGCATCGATTCGATGAGATAAAGCTCCATATCGCGATAGATCTGCGCTATCTCTCTGTCAAAATCAACGCCGCTCATCTGTTGTTACCTCAATCAAAATCGTTCAACGCGGGTTCGTTCATTTCGAGGATACCGCGCTCCTCTTTTATGCGCTTGACCTCTTCCGCCTTCCAATCGTCGTCCTTGTCGTCGCCATAAAGCTCGTCGACCTGAGTCTTGGTTGACATAATGCCGCTGGTCGCTGCCTTACCGATCGTCTCGACCTGTGCTTCGAAGGACGGGTTCGCATAGCCGCCGAAATTGACTGCCACTTCAACATCTTTGCTTTCACGACCGTTGAGCGTGCAATAAAAATCAAGAGACGCCTGAACAAGGTCACGCAGCGCCTTGTTGAGGACATCGGTGACCCTGTTTCGGGTATAAAGCGTAGTTTTTTCCTTTTCGCGCTGCGCCTCGGCGTTGTCGAGCTTTTTAACGTCAATGCCGAGCGTGGACGGGGAAATTATGCCCTGCAGACAGAGGTCAAGCGCAGTGCAGTACGAGGACAGTAAAGCCTCATACTGGATGGTGCCCTGTGTCGTCTCGATTTTCTGCTGCGCGCCCTCCGCCATGCTGCCCTGCAGTTGGATATAATCATTATCAAAGTCATTACTTTCGAGAACCTCTCCGGTGCGGACATTGCGCGGCAGCAGGTCGACTGGTATGTACTCCTTTATCTGACCTTTGCGCACGGCGAGCATCCACTGAGAAAACACCTCGTCAAAGGCATCAAAATCATCGAGCTTGCCGTCATAGATTGATTTTCCGCGCCCGGGGTAGATAGTTGACCGCCGGAACATCAAAGGCACTGCGGGCAGGAAATGAGCGTTATTTTTGATGTTCTTGCATCCTTCAAGCTCCGGGAATGCAGAAATATCTACTTCCTTATCGTTCGACACATCCACCAGCGAATATGTTATGCTGTCATAGTCGTACCGCTCTTTGAGCAGATACGGCTTCTGATTGATAGTCCGCTTTGTCTTGAAAACAACCGCGCCGATCCTGCCTCGGTTATACTCGAAGTCCACACGGTCGGCAGGATAGAACTCAATAATCGGCAATTTGCTAACCGTGGGGTCATACGACAATTTAAAAGCGCCGTCACCCAGATACAAAGTATCTCGGACGGCGTCGCTTATTATGTCGGCTATGAGGTTTTCTTCGGCTATGTCCTCCCACACCTTCCCCATGTCGGGGTCATCAACGGTAATAGCATACAGGTCTCCGACACAAACATCGGTCAGCGTATCGACTATCAGTGACGGCAGCCCGGTGTGAATTTTGCGGATCTTCATTCCGCGCGTCGGCTTGCTGCCCCAAAAGTGTCCGTTGCCTATGTTGTCCTGAATATGCGCATAAAGCTCTTCGATTTCGTTCGCCCTGCCGCGATACCAGATACGGTCTTTAAATACTTCGGCGTCATGGTCCATAAGCTGATGGATATTTATAGACACTCCGTTATCTGTGCTGATATTCAAAAAGTTCCTTACGGCGGTTCTGACTCTGTCGCCTAGGCTCATTTAATCACCCTCCTGTTACTGCGCCGATCTGCTTAACATACGGCAGCCATCCGTACTGCGACGCATTTATTGTGTGGTCGTTTCGGTCTTCCGGCTGATTGTCTTTGTCCTGCTGCCAGCTGTACAATTCGAGCTCTGCGATGTGGTTCTTGCAGTGGTCGCACACAAGGTAATGCCCCGTGTGCAGCCAGCCGAGCTGCAGGTTTATACGGTCAATTATCTTTGTCGCCTTATAGGCGTTATTGAAAGAATAAAGACAGGCGTTATTCCGACGGTACTTCAAAAGTTCCGTCATGGTCGCCTGGTCCGCGGAATCGATAAAGACATTCCGTGCGAGCCCCCACTCCTTGCGGTTGCGCTCCAAAAAGTCAATGTAGTTGCGCACCGTGTCGCTCGGCGCTATCGGCTCGCTGATGTCTCGGTTGTTATAGACCCGCTCGTCCAGGCATATTACCTTGCGGTCGGCGGTGATGCCGAGAAACATCATTGCTATCGTGTCCGGAGACTGCGAGGAATACGCCGTATCCAGCCCCGACGAAAACGCGATGAATTCAAACGGATCATTCTCATCCTCTAAGCGCTTGCGTATCGCCGCTTTTGATATAACATGCCGCTTGCGGTCAAAATTAGAAAAGACAAGCCCGGTGGCTCGTCCTCTCAATCCGAGTATTTTGTTTTTATATATCTTCGTACCGGCGGGAACGTTGCTTATAATCTGCTGCCGCTTTTCGGGTGTCAGGGCGGCATTGTGGTCAAATGAGAAGTACCACCACACCCAACCGGGCTTTGCCGGCGCGGAAAGCATCTCAAGCAGTTCCGTCGGCGCGTCGTCCACATATTCGGGTAACGGCCTGGAACGGTTGATATATTCCGAATACACCGGAAGGTTAGGGTCGTCCGGGTTTAGCGTAGCAAGCAGATAATCGCAGCGCATAGCCGCCTCGCGCACATACTCCATATCCGCAATGTTTATCTCGTCGATATAAAGGCAGCCATACTGGCCGCCCAGAGCCTTTTTCCAGCGAGCTTTGTTGTCGTAGCCGAGCACATATATTATTTTATCCTCTGCTCCTGTGCGAAAGACGATATGCGGCAAGCTGTACTGACCCTTACCGCCGCTGTTGTATTCTACCCGGGAGCCGAACACATCTATAATGCCGAGCTCCTTGTTGATGATGTTTTTCTCGATTGTTCCGGTGTCCAAGCCGCTGACGATGTGAATCTTTTTCGGGCTCGCCGCAACGCGGAACATAAACTTCATAATGCCGACCGTAGTCTTGCCGGCATAGGTCGTTCCCTCGAGAAACTCGACCGACGCCGAGCGACAGCGGAGGAAATCGCGGAACTTCTTACTCAGAAGGACCTCACTCATTGCCGCTCAACTGCCTCAGAATACTGTCGAGCTTGTCTGACGGTTCTATCTTAGCTTCAATACCGTCCTTGAACAGACAGAACCGCTTGCCAAGCAGCTCCGCAGCCTTCAGGCGCTCCTTTTCGTCCGGCGGCTTATCCAGCACCTTTGCCGCCGAGCAGCCGTCGCCTTGACCTTCCACAACCACGACGCTCGCCGTGCTGTCTCCGCGCATCACGGCGGTGAGGTACTCCATGACCTCCTGCGCGTCGGCTATCTTTTTCGAGCTCAGCTCATCGAGTTTTGCTTCGATGTAGGCTTTAACATTAGCATTTGTTAGCAGCCTTGACGCATTGGCTCTCGCAGCATCATCCGATTTTATCCGTGGATAAGCAGCCTTGTATGCTCTTGTCGCGTTGCAGTCGACGATATACTCATCTGCAAATCGCCTTTGCTTGTCGGTCATGGGTTCACCTCCGTTCTTGTTCTACACAAACTTTTATACTGGATTACAAATTATAAACAGCATATGAAAAGAGCAGCCCGAAAAGGCTGCCCTTAATATTTTTGATTTACAAAAAACCGAGTTACTGATCGCCTTAAGATATAATCATATACTGCGTCTTTAGGTCGTTATAACGATTATAGTTTATATACATCTCTTTTTGTAGGCGGCCTACTACTATTCCGGGATCAATATTAACTTTTTTTGCAAAGTTCATAATGGCTTTTTCGGAAAAATCGTCTATATGAATGAAGTCATCAAACAAGTCCTGAGGAATAAGAACCTCTTTTGCAAACTCGTCGGCTTCTTTTTCATCATCAGCAGTCGGACCATCTGCCTTGCCAATATGACCGTATACTATGTGCGCTATCTCATGGAAAAGACTAAACCAAAAGCGGTCAGCGTCCCTTCCTCTAACGGTAAGACCCATAACAATTTTATCCCCGGAATAGAATGTGGCTCCGTGTAAAAAAGAGCCTTTAATATGAGGCAAAAAGACAACTGCCACGCCACAATCTGCAAGCAAACTGATCAACCGTTCACAAAATACCTGTGGGTTTTCTACCGTCATATTTCTAATCTCCGGCACAGATTTCTTCAATTTATCAATATTTATCGAATTTGTATGAACCTTCTGCGCCCGTATCTTTGCTTGCTGCGCCCAGGCATAAAGCGCAAAATCCGCTTTACCGCCTTCGGCCAATCTTCGACAAGCAATTCCGGGAATAGGTGTACTGTTAAGAAGACCTAAATTTGAAAGGCCGAAAAACTTTCTAAGCGCAAAAACCTTTTCTTTGTTGTCTCTGCTGTCAGGCACAAAACCGTTTTTAGCTATTTCTTTATATGGGATATCCTTCAGCAGCTCAATATCTGATTCAATTTGATTTTCGGCTTTTACCTGGGCAAGCTTTTCTCGATACAACGACTCAAGATTATTCCAAAAACGAGCCGGGATACCCAAAACAAATTCTAAGCGCAAAGCGACATCGTTTGTTAACTGTACCTCTCCGTTTATAAGCTTACTGACGTGCTTCTCTGATAGATCCATTCGGTGGGCAAATTCTTTCTGAGTCATTTTTCTGTCTTCCAACTGCTCCTTAATGGTTGCACCTGGTGGAATGGCTATCGTTGTTTTGCTTTTCTCCATTCTGTTCCTCTCCTTTACTCTATACCCTTTCTTGATTTGTTTATATGCTGTCTCTTATACACATCTGACGCTGCCGACGATACTCCTTG
>ERZ1026934.194-NODE-194-length-17734-cov-10.763901_pt1 | contig 17734 bp, 19 predicted proteins | sample MGYA00519462_ERZ1026934 | MGnify/ENA primary metagenome ERZ1026934 (study PRJEB26926, sample SAMN06164446) | human gut metagenome | biome: ENVO:00009003; feature: ENVO:2100002; material: ENVO:00002003 | host: Homo sapiens | place: USA | collected 2012 ...
GGAATACCGCCGCTTACAGACTGTCAAGGGCAATATCGACCAGATTTTACGCCGGAGCGAGCCGCAGCGCAGAAAGGAGCAGAGCCATGAACGGTAATATCCCCCGCATGGACTACCGCCAGTACCGGGCAGCCCGCCGCCTTGTGCATGAGTGCTGCAACTATGACAGCGGGAATTGTCTGCTTTTGGAGGACGGCGAGCCTTGCGTCTGTGTGCAGAGTATCAGCTATTCGCTGCTCTGCCGCTGGTTTACTGCCGCTGTCCTGCCCCTTGATGAAGCACTGGAAGCCGCCCTCTTGCGCCGGGGAAGCCGGAAACGCTGCGCTGTCTGCGGGGCGTTCTTTGTCCCCAAATCCAACCGGGGGAAATACTGCCCGGACTGCGCCGGACGCATGAAGCGGATAAACGCCGCCAAACGGAAGCGGAAACAAAGGGAGAAATGTCACGCTTTAGGGCATTTCAAACCCGCATAAATCAAGGCTTTTTTGGAGGGTGTCAAAGGGTGCGTGATACATTTATCCTTTTCCCCCGAAAACGCCCCCTAAAAGCGTAACAGAACCCATAGACAGACACCACAAGGAGGTGAACCCTATCGCTGATTATATGACCGCAGAAACGGAGCTGCCCGCTTACCTGCCTTACCCCCGTTTCCTGCTGAAAATGGACATATCCCACACCGCCAAGCTGCTGTATGCGCTGCTGTTAGACCGTTCCACCCTTTCGCAGAAGAACGGCTGGCAGGACAGCGAGGGGCGGACATACATTGTCTACCCCATAGCAGAGATAGCGGAAATGCTGGATAAAGGCTGTACCACCATAAAGGGCGCACTGAACGAACTGGACGCTGCCGGGCTGCTGGAACGCAGACGGACGGGCTTTTCTGCCGCCAATCATCTGTATGTGAAAGTGCCGGATATCCCAGTGGTACAGTTTTCCGACCAACTGACGGACGGAAAACCGCCCCTCATAAGGGCAGGAAACCGACCAACTGACAGCCGGAAAACTGACCTTATGACGGACGGAAAACCGTCCCCTAACCAAACTAATATAAACAACCTAATAGAGAGCCAAACAAAAAGAGCGAGTGAGGGGCAGTCCCCTGCCGCTTATGGCAGATATAAAAATGTATTCCTTTCTGACGCAGAACTTTTGGAACTGGAACAGGACTTCCCCGGCAAGTGGGAGTATTACCTTGACCGGCTTTCCTGCCATATCGCTTCCACCGGGAAGCAGTACCACAGCCATGCAGCCACCATTTACAAGTGGGCGCAGGAGGACGCTGCCAAAGGCAAGGCTGCCCCGAAACAGGGCATACCCGATTATTCATGCAAGGAGGGCGAGAGCTTATGAAAAACGAGATTGAAGCTATGATTACGGACATTACAACCACTACCGCCGAAGCGGAGGACTACACAGGCGAGGACGGGCTTTTATACTGCGGCAAGTGCCATACGCCCAAAGAAGCCTACTTTGCAGAGGGAAAGACTTGTTTCGGGCGTGACCGCCACCCAACAGACTGCGACTGCCAGCGGGCAGCCCGTGAAAAGCAGCAAGCCGCCGAAAGCCGACAGAAGCACCTTGAAAAAGTGGAGGACTTGAAACGCCGGGGCTTTACCGACCCTGCTATGCGGAACTGGACATTTGAGCATGACAACGGCAGAAACCCACAGACCGAAACCGCCCGCTTTTATGTGGAGAGCTGGGAAACCATGCAGGCTGAAAATATCGGCTACCTGTTTTGGGGCGGCGTGGGGACAGGAAAAAGCTACCTTGCCGCCTGTATCGCCAACGCCCTTATGGAGAAAGAGGTTGCCGTCTGTATGACAAACTTTGCAACGATACTCAATGACCTTGCTGCCAGCTTTGATGGCAGGAACGAATATATTTCCCGCCTTTGCAGCTACCCCCTGCTGATACTTGATGATTTCGGTATGGAGCGAGGGACAGAATACGGGCTGGAACAGGTTTACAGCGTGATTGACAGCCGTTACCGAAGCGGCAAGCCGCTGATCGCCACGACCAACCTCACGCTGGAGGAATTGCAGCACCCGCAGGACACGCCCCACGCCCGTATCTATGACAGGCTGACTTCCATGTGCGCCCCCGTCCGCTTCACGGGCAGCAACTTCCGAAAGGAAACCGCACAGGAAAAGCTGGAACGCTTAAAGCAACTGATGAAGCAGCGAAAGGAGAGCCTATGACAGAAACCAAACAGACAAGCACCACCAAAACAGACCGCCGCCCGGACTGTGTAACGGAAATCCGCATGGGCAACTCCGTCCTTACCGTTTCCGGCTTCTTCAAGCAGGGCGCAACCGACACCGCAGCCGACAAGATGATGAAAGTGCTGGAAGCGGAAGCTGCTACACAAAAAACGGCGATTTGACCGACCATAAAGAAGCAGATTTGACGCTTTTGCCGCTATACAGACAGCCGCCCCATGTGGTACAATCAAGGTACGGAATAGTGGGGCTGGCTGTCGGAAACGGAGGATTTTATGTTAAGACAGACCAACCAACAACCAATTACCGCCCTTTACCCAAGACTTTCCCATGAGGACGAGCTGCAAGGCGAGAGCAATTCCATTTCCAATCAAGAGTTACTATCTAAAGGGTGGTTTCTCCCACCTAATACATATGACTGCGGCTCATTTGTGGTGAATGAAACAGCAGTTGTAGGAAAGGAGCAGAATAATCCTTATAACCACTGAAAATCAGCACAAAAAGGAGCTAATTCTTATGAAATCTCTATTTGAGGAAATGGGCGGCACTTACCGTCAGGAAGGTGATTATCTCATCCCGAACCTTGCGCTGCCGGATGAACCGGAATACCAGATCGGCAAGTACGGGCGTATGCGCCGCAGCTATCTGAAAGAACATCGTCCTGTCCTCTACGCAAACCTGCTCACATGCGGAGCGCTGCATCGGCACCTTGCCGAGATCGACCAAGCCTGCAACGAGCGTATGGCAATCATCGTTTCCGATATGGCAAGGCAGGAAGATGTGACCGAAGCGCTCAAAGCCGCCGACCAAATGGAATGGGTGCGCCGCATGAACAACATCCGCAGCCGTGCGGAGGAAATCGTACTGACCGAGCTTGTATATGAATGACAAATGCCCGTTATTGGCTGCATGGCCGATAACGGGCATTATCTTTATTCTTTTGGCGCTATAAACTTATATTTACCCTTTCCAAAGCCGCTGACAGGCTCGATCAAATCCGCATTTTTCAGTTTTGTAATGAGATTGCCTGCGGCAGTAACAGAATCCTTTGTGATAGCAGCGATGTCAGATCGGCCAAAGACGCCATCAGCGCCCATATTTGCAAATACCGCTTTCGCCTTTGCAATCGTCCCTTGGCTTGCGTTCAGCCGGTCAATCGCAACCTCAATCGCAACATTTTCGTCCTCAATCGTAACCTTGTTTGCGGTTGCTGCAGTTCCGTAATTCAGATTATAGAGCGTAACTTGAAAAGAACTGGCATCCGAATAGAATTTTGGCTCCAGCTCATCGCGGTAATTGTGAGCGGCACGGTAGGTTTCCGTGATTTTCTTAAAGCCGCTGCCTTGCCGCTCCATATAACCCAGCCGTCCGAAAATATCTGCAAGGACGGGGTTGCGGCGCGTAGAGGAAATGCTGGACAGATCCCGTTCCTGTATTCGCGTACCGTCGGGCATACCACCGGGAGAATAAATGGTAAGGCGGTCATCGTAAATATCAATGTGTACCTCGCTGCCCAATATCAGATAGTCGCGGTGGATCAGCGCATTGACAAGGGCCTCGAAAACGCTTCGTTCGCAGTAATCCGGCATTTCAATGCGGGAGTCAGCGGTTTTCTTCCAGCGTGTTTTCATATTCCGCTTAACAAAGCCGACACCCTCATTGAGCAGAATAATCAGGCTGCCGGAGAATTCCGCACTGTCAAGTGCATCTACCATGCCGCCGCTTTTATCAAGGCCGTTCCAGCGTGTGCAGAACAGGCGGGAATGTCGGATGGGAGAATCATCCGCAAGCAAAGCGCCTGCATTGGTCAGCTTGCCGTGTTCGTCCCGCATATCGAAGGAATCGAACAGCTTTTCTTCCATGCTGTTGCCCGTCCAAGCCTTATATCGTTCGCGTAGCTTGGAAAAAGCGTAATCCTTGAAATCATACTCGGAAATTAGCTCGTCATAGGTGCGGTGCATTCCTTTGAGAATCAGCTGATTGAGGACATAGGATGGGGCAATCACGCTTTCATTGCCCATTCGGATATAGGCTTCCATGATACCGTCCGCTTTATAGTAATACGGAGTAGACCGTCCGGACGATACGGACAGGACAAGGATGTCCTTGCCGCTTTCCCGTTCAGGAGCAAGGACAAAACTCGGATAGGGCGTAATCCGCTCTTTGATCAGACGGCTGATTGTCTCTGCGTCGGTCTGCGCATCCGACAAGCCTATCACGTTTCTGTCATCATCAATCCCGAAAAACAGCGTGCCGCCGATGCCGTTTGCAAAGGCGCTGACGCTTTTCAGCCAGCTTTTCGGCTTCTTTACCTCCAGCGCGACCTTGAAATCACATTCGGTCGCTTCTGCGATCCAGCGGTCAATCATCATTCTCACCGTCCTGTCCCTTATTTTTTTCTCTGCTTTTATAGACATTATACTGATTCTTGCACCGGGCGCTGCAAAATGCGGAATTGGCCCGGCTGCCGAGGAATACCTTCTGGCAGTGCTTGCACAGCCGCAGGGGCTTTGCATCGTCCACCAGCATGAAGCTGAACATCATCTGGATGCCCAGCAGCAGCGAATGAAAGTCCCAATAGATGGTGGGCTTCTCCAGCAGTTCGATATGATAAGTAGGCGCAATGCCGCCGAAGGCGGCCATGGCCTTGCGGTAAAGATTTCTTGTATCCTCGTCAATGCTGTCGTAGTCGTTATAGTACAAAACGGAGGTGGTCAGCGTGAACGCCCAATCCTTGAACTGCTGTGTTACCCAGTCATAAGGTTCGGCATACTCCCGCTGGAAGCTCATGTTCTTCGCCATCGGCTCATCCATGAAGGTCATCGTCAGAGCAATCATCATATTATCCCCGGAAACATTCCAACTGGATTCCACACCCTTTTTCACCACATCCAATTTATCGAAGGGATAGAATAGAGCAAGATAATCCTCTGTCGCCATGCTTTCTTCCTTGATGAAGTGATTCTTCGGTAGATAGACTGCCTCATAGTCCATAAATGACGGCGTGGTGGGCAGTGCCGTCATCAGCCCCAACAGACCGTAGTGGGTCACAAAAGTCAGAATTGCCTTTTCCACCTCGTCCTCCGGACTGCGGTTCATCATCAGCATCCCCACATTCAGTGCCTCCAGCACCATCTCGGAGGACTCCTTCAGCGGGTTATAGATGTCGGGCTTTGCCGTCTTTTCCGGTGTGATATAGCGTTTTCCGTCCTTGCCGGTCTTGATCTCATAGCGGTCATACCGCACCCAATGGGAACGGGACTGTGCAAACAGATTGTTCATGACGCTGTTCCTCTCAAATCGTAATCTATCTATATATTAACCATATTACCATTGTATCAACCGTCCTTGGTATCGTCAAGGACGACTTTCTTTTTTCTCGGCTTTGTTTTGTTCTCCCGGCGGATCACGGCATCTTTGCCCATGGTTTGCAGCAGCGCTTCATATTCCTCTACGAACTCGCGCTCCCGCAGGGTAAGGCCATGATCGTTTTCCAGCTTTTCGCTCAGATGCTCATACATCCGCTTTTGCAGCTTTTTCTGAATGGTCATCCGCAGCTTTCGGATATTCCGGTCGGACTGCCCGCGGAGGGTAGCAAGCCGTGCGGTGCTGTATTGCTTGACAAACAGGTAGTACAGCACCTCCTTCTGCTCATCACTGAGGGTGAAAAAGAGCTTGGAGAGAAAACTGTTTGCTGTCAGCTCATGCAGCTCGTAGGGACAGGAGATGATGATGTCAAGAAAATTTCCCTGACAGAGCTGACGGAACCTCGGCAGATTCATCCAGAGGGGAGCAATCTTCGGATCAGGCACAGCCTGAAACTCCAACGGAACATCCCCGCGCAGGTTTTCGTGGTCACGCTCTCGGCGTTCCCGATTTCTGTCCAGCTTGTTCCACTCGTCTACCACAGTCAGAAAATCGGATTCCGTCCGGGCTGCTTCCTCCAGCCGCCGCAGAGCCTCTGCACGAATTTCCCGCTTGAGCCGTTTTTCGCTGGTGGGTGCGGCTTCCTCTTCCTCGTCCTCCAGCTCGGCATGATAGTCTCTGGGATGCTCGTCCTGCTCCAGCTCGCTTTCCAGCTCCAGCGTGCGTTCCTCTGCAAGCGCTTCCTCCAGTGTCTCGTCCTCCGGCGCACCGTCAGAGGAATCCTCCCAATCGGCAAAGCCGTCCGCATCCATTTCAAGGCCGGTTTTCTCTATTTGCTCCTCGGCATCTTTTTCCTCCTCGGAAAAATCATCATCCCACAGCAGTTCATCCTCCCATGGCTCCACGACAGCTTCACCTCCCCGAAAAAATATTTTTCTTTTTTTCAAAAACAGTTCCGGTTTACACCCCGTATTTCTCCTATTAGTAGAGAAAGTAATCTTAGCACAAGTTACACAGGTTACTTTCCGAGCCATCAGCGAAGAAAAGGAGGATATGGAGCATGGAAAAGCAACCGAAAGACACGGTTGGCTTACAGCCAACGGAATCAAACACATTATATCAAAAACCAACCAATCACGCAAGGAGGATGCCTATGGAGCAGAACAAACGAGAACAGTTTATCATCCGCCGGATCGGCGGCACCACCTACAAGGTCAGAGTCGTGTTCAACGAAAGTGGCGGCGAGACCATGGAGGATAAAACTTTGCGGATTGTACGCAATGATATGGTTACAAACGACGGAACCTATGGTATAATGGAGACACCACAAATGAGCCGACAGTCTGAAAGGAGCGCATCATGAGCGTGAAACAGACTGAAAGCAAAATTACCGCTCTCTATGAGCGGCTGTCCCGCGACGATGACAACGCCGGGGATAGCAATTCCATCGTGAATCAGAAAAAATACCTCGAAAGCTATGCCCAGCAGAAAGGCTACACCAACTGCCGACACTATACGGACGACGGCTGGAGCGGCGGTAATTTCGAGCGCCCGGCATGGAAGCAGCTCATCGCAGATATTGAGGCAGGCAAAGTCGCCCATGTGATCGTCAAGGATATGAGCCGGGCGGGGCGTGACTATCTGCAAACCGGATTTTACACGGAGGTATTCTTCCGACAGCACGGCGTCCACTTTGTGGCCATCGCCAACAGCGTGGACAGCGATGACCAGAACAGCAACGAGTTTGCCCCCTTCCTCAACATCATGAACGAGTGGTATCTGCGCGACCTGAGCCGCAAGCAGAAAACCGCCATCCGCGTCAAGGGAGAATCCGGCAAGCCCACCACCAACTGTGCCATTTACGGTTACAAGAAAGACCCGGAGAACAAATACCATTGGCTGATCGACGAGGAAGCTGCCGCCGTGGTGCGCCGCATTTTCCGATTGACCATCGAGGGCAAAGGACCCTACGATATTGCCCGTATTCTCTTTGAGGATAAGGTGGAGACGCCCGCCGTGTACTTCGGCAAGCAGGGCAAGGGCATCTGGAAAAGCAAGGAGGAATTTTCCAACCCCTATAACTGGAGTGGCTATGTCGTGGGGCAGATTCTCACCAAGCCGGAGTATATGGGGCATACGGTGAATTTCCGCTCCCACAAGCAGTCCTACAAGGACAAAAACGCCGTGATGAATCCCAGGGAGGACTGGCTGATCTTTGAGGATACCCACGAGGCTATTGTGGACAGGGAAACATGGGAGCTTGCACAAAAGCTCCGCAAGACGCCCAAGCGCATCGACACGCTGGGTGAAGCGAATCCGCTGACTGGTCTTTTGTACTGCGCCGATTGCGGAGAAAAGATGTATAACCATCGCTCCAAAGGCGGCACGGAGAATAATCCCTATCCCTCCGACTTCTTCGATTGTTCCTCCTATACGCTGGCGCATCAGAAACGGACAAGTGCCTGTTTTGGTCACTACATCTCCACCAAGGCCCTGCGCACACTGATTCTGGACACCATCCGCACGGTCAGCACCTTTGCGATTTCCAATCAGGAGGTGTTTATGGAAAAGGTGCGCTCTGCCTCCCAGCTCCGGCAGACGGAAGCGGCCAAGGATGCCAAGCGGAAGCTGAGCAAGGACAAGAAACGCATTGCCGAGCTGGACACCATCATCAAAAAGCTCTATGAATCCTTTGCTGTCGGGCGCATTACCGATGAGCGCTTTGACAGTCTGCTGGCAGATTACGAAGCCGAGCAGAAAGCGCTGCAAGCCTCTGTCACAGAGGCGGAAGAAAGGCTGTCCGCTTTCACAGAGGACACCGCCCGTGTGGAGCAGTTTCTGGAGCTGGCAAGGAAGTACACCGATTTTTCTGAGCTGACCACGCCCATGATCAACGAATTTATTGAGAAAATCATCGTCCACGCCCCAGAGCGCATCGACGGCGACCGGGTGCAGGAGGTAGAAATTCACCTTCGCTTTATCGGGCAGTTCGAGTTACCCGCACCGGAGCTGACCGTGGAAGAAATCAAGCGGCAGGAACAGCTCAAGCGGCACCGCATCAAAAGCCGGGAGCGGTATCAGAAAATCAAGGCTGGAGAACACGCTGTCGGTCAGCCCTTCACGCTGACCTGCAAGTGCTGCGGGCAGGAATTTGCATCCAAGCGGACAAATACCCTGTTTTGCGGCCCCAACTGCCGTGCAAAATTTTACCGGCAGGAGGCGGCGGAGAGCCGCAGCCGGGCGTGTACCTGCGAAAGCTGCGGCAAGGAGTTTATCACAACGAGGTCAGATGTGAAATATTGCAGTGACGATTGTCGGTATGCAGCACAGATCAAGCGGCAGAGCGCACGAAAGAAAGCCTTGCGAGAAGCTAAGAACGAGAAAGAAACGAAAACAGCATAAGAAAAGACGCAGACGGCGGCTTGCCCCAGATCGGGCAGGCCGCCGTTTTTGCGCAGAAATGGAGGTATCATGCGTATTTTTGAAATCGTAAAAGAAAATGTCAATCTGCGGGAGGCGGCAGAACTGTATGGGATCGATGTGAACCGATACGGCAAAGCCCTCTGCCCCTTTCACAACGACCGGAACCCCAGCCTGTATGTGGCGGACGATCACTATTATTGCTTCGCCTGTGGGGAGCACGGAGACGTAATCGACTTTGTAGGCAAGCTGTTTCAGCTTTCGCCCTATGATGCGGCGCGGAAGCTGATGGCAGATTTTCATCTCAGCCCGGACAAGCCGCCCAGCGCAGCGGCGCTCCACGCAAAACGCATCCGAACAGAAGCACAGCAGCTCATGGAAAACGAGCGGCTGTGCTTTTCTGTTCTGTCGGATTACGCCCGTGTGCTGCGGGATTGGAAGGTGCGGTATGCGCCGCAATCTCCTGACGCGCCTGTTCACGCACGGTTCATGGAAGCTTGTCACAAGCTCGACCAGGCGGAATATTACTTGGATATTCTTTGTGCTGGCGATTCTTTTGAACGTGCCGAAGTGGTGCAGCAGCAGATGGCAGGGGGAAAGCTGGACAGGCTGCGGCAGCGCTTAGAAAAAATTCACAAGGAGGAATTGGAAGATGGATATGACACCGCAGGCGTGGCCTGACTGGTACGACGGCAGACACATCAATGAGGTGCTGTTCTGCCAACAGTTTCTGGAGAAGCACCCCATGAAATGTGTGCGCGGGCGGCTGTTCACGGTGGACGGTCTCATCGAGGACGAAGGGCAGATCGGTAATCTCATTCTGGAGGAAATCTCCGGAGTTCTGACCTCCGGACTGTCCAAAGTTGTGACAAATCTGCTTGCCAGCATCAAGCTGCAAGCGTATTCGCCGCCGCTGCCCATTGAGACGGACCGCATCCATGTTGCCAACGGAACGTATTTCATGGACGGCAGCTTCACCGCCGACAAGAGCTACTGCAACAACCGCCTGACCGTCATTTATAATCCAGACGCACCCACTCCGAAAAAGTGGCTGCATTTCCTATCCGAACTGCTGCAACCGGAGGATATTCCCACCTTGCAGGAGTTTTTGGGTTACTGCCTGCTGCCGACCACCAAGGGGCAGAAAATGCTCATGCTCATCGGTAAGGGCGGCGAAGGCAAAAGCCGCATCGGGCTGGTCATGCGCTCGCTGCTGGGCGACAGCATGAATACCACCAGCATCCAGAAGGTGGAGAGCAACCGGTTCAGCCGTGCGGATTTGGAAAACAAGCTCCTGATGGTAGATGACGATATGGATATGAGCGCTCTGCCCAAGACCAACTATATCAAATCCATCGTGACCTCCGAGTGCAAGATGGATATGGAGCGCAAGGGTGTTCAGAGCTATCAAAGTCAACTCTATGTCCGCTTTCTCTGCTTCGGCAACGGTGCGCTGACCGCCCTGCACGACAAGTCCGACGGTTTCTTTCGCCGCCAGATCGTGCTGACCACCAAAGACCGGCCCGCAGGCAGAGCAGACGATCCGTTTCTGGTGGATAAGCTGCTGCGGGAAAAGGAGGGCATCTTCCTCTGGTGTCTGGAGGGGCTGCGCCGGCTGATCGGGAACAACTATCAGTTCAGCATTTCCGGCAAGGCAAGAGAGAATATGGAGACGGTCAAGCGCAGCAGCAACAATGTGATCGAGTTTCTGCAATCTGAGGGCTATATCCGCTTTCGGGCAGACAGCGAAGCCAGCTCCAAGGCGATCTATGAAGCCTACACGAGATGGTGCGATGACAATGCGCAGAAGCCCATGTCGGCCAACCGGGTCAGCTCTGAGCTTGCACAAAACGAGCGGCTTTACAATGTAGAGGCCACCAACAATGTCCATGTCGGCGGCAAGCGGGTGCGCGGGTTTATGGGCATTGAGGTGGTCAATCCGCTGCCGTATTGAAAATGAAGAGCGGACCTCAAAATTGCCGTACACGCCGTACACTCTGTACGGCTGTTTTTGATTCCATCCTAAAAAACCGCTTTTGCTTGTGCGCACCGTGGAGTATTTCACGGCAGCGTGTAAAATCTGCCGCTGAACCGACGGTTGGTACACAAAACCGGCGTACAGAAGCGTACAGAAGGCGGGCTTGCCGTACCAAGCCGTACACCGGTGGCTCAATTTTGCAGTCCAAAAAACAATCCTTGTGAAATCCGTGAAGATTTTCGCCGCAAGCCGAACGCACTGCACCATCCGGTGATTTACCGAAGCGTGAAGCCGCTGCACCTGACGGCGGCATATTCTGCCGCTTCGTATGCTCTCACACAGAACGATGAAGCCGATAGGGTGTTGTTATGAACAGGGCATCACGGACGGAAATCTGAGTTGATTTGCGGAACGGCAGATTTTTCACCGCAAAGCGCACACAGTTCACTTACTCAAAAACCAATATCACGAAAATATGGAGGTAAAAAGTTGATGAAATCCAATCTGAGAAATGAGATCAAGTCGTACATCGTCCGTCAGGGCATGACCATGCAGGAGGTGGTTGATCTGCTGCGGGACGAACACGGCTGGTCTGACAGTGTATCCAACCTGTCTAATAAGCTCCAACGGGAATCCCTGCGCTATGTCGAGGCTGTCCAGCTTGCCGATGCGCTGGGTTTCGAGATCGTCTGGCAGAGGCGGAAGTGAGGAGGATTTTTCACATGACAGATGCAGAAAAGAAGCTGTTGCAGGCGCAGCACCGATTGGAGGAAGCGCAGGCACGGGATCGTGTCAAGGAGCGCAAAGCCAGAACGCGAAGGCTCATTCAGGAGGGTGCAATTCTGGAAAAGGTGCTGCCGGAGGTGCGGACGATGGAACCGTCTGTGCTGGAGGATTACCTGATGCAGAAGCTGCCGCAGCACGATTGAGTCCGCTGGGAGGTCTCCGGGAAACCGGGGACCTTCCTCTTTTTTCTCCCGAAGGGCGCACTTACTCACCACCCTAAAGGGCAGTGGTATTTCCTGCGGAAATCGTGCGCTCTGCGAGGCGGATGCGGCTGCTGCGGCAGCCTCCAGACAATGCCACAGCACTTGCAGGGTGCTGCTGTCATCGTCTGCGCAGGTCGCAGTTGTTTCTGCTTTGGAAACAGCTTGCACCCTGCCCGCACAAACCTGCCACCGGCAGTTTTGTTTGCGGCTATGCCCGAAGCTCATCTTCGGGGCATTTTCTCTTTTGCGAAAGAGAAACAGAAAAAGGAAGAACGAGGTGAAGAAGATATGGCGATTTATCATTTGGAAGCGAAGGTGGTCAGCCGGGGCGCAGGCCGCTCCGCAGTAGCTGCTTCTGCCTATTTGAGCTGCTCCCGCCTGTATAACGATTACGACGGGATTCAGCACGACTACACGAAAAAACAAGGGCTTGTCTGGCAGCAGATGTTTCTGCCGGAATATGCCCCACAGGAATGGCAAGACAGAGAAAAACTGTGGAACGCCGTGGAGGAAGTAGAGACAGCAAAAGACAGCAGGCTTGCCCGTGAGTTTGTTGTGGCTCTGCCCATAGAGCTAAACCGGGAACAGCAGATCGAGCTGCTGCAAGACTTTATCCGGGAGCAATTTGTGTCCGATGGAATGTGCGCCGACGCTGCCATCCACGACACCGACGGTCACAATCCCCACGCCCACATTCTCCTGACGGTGCGCCCGCTGGATGAGCAGGGACGCTGGCAGTACAAGACCGAAAAAGAATATCTCTGTATGAGAAACGGTGAAGAACGAGGCTTCACCGCCGCCGAGTTCCGGGCGGCGCAGAACGAGGGCTGGGAGAAGCAATATCCCTACAAGGTCGGCAAAAAGAAGGTCTATATGACACCGTCTGCTGCCGAGGCGCAGGGACTCATCCGGGCTGACAAGCATCCGAAGAGCACCCGCTACGGCAGACAGAACCCCATCTCCGAACGTTGGAATAGTGAGGAGCAACTTGTGACATGGCGGGCTGCATGGGCGGATGTGACCAATCTCTATCTGGAGCGCGCCGGACGGGCGGAGCGAATCGACCACCGCAGCAACGCAGCCAGAGGTCTGGATGAGCAGCCTACCATCCATGAGGGAGTGACCGCACGGGCGCTGGAGCGGAAAGGGATCATTGCTGACCGCTGCGAGATCAACCGGCAGATCAAGGCGGACAATGCCTTGCTGCGGGAGCTGAAAGCTGCGGTCAGGAAGCTGGCACAGGCGGTAAAGAACACCCTCCCGGTTATTGCCGAGGCGATGGAAAAGCTGCGGGCAAATATGATTGTTTTCCGCTATCAGCTGCGGCATATCGGCCGGGGCAGGCAGCGCATGAAAGATTATATCCACGCGGTTCAGCCGAATCTGGTGCGCTATACCGAGCTGGTTCAGGAGATTCGGGGCAAGGGCAAGGAACGCAAGTCTTTGCTTGCCCAAAAGAAGGAGACACCCCTCTATCTCATCCCGAAGCAGTGTGAACTGTCCCGCCATATTGCGGAGCTGACCGAGGAATTGGAAGAGCTGAAATCCGAGAAGGATATGCTGCTGCACTCGCTGGAATGCAGTGACGATGCCGGTATCGCTGCTGTGAAAAAGGACATTTCCACGATGGAAGCCGCACTAAAAAAGCTGTCGCAGCAGGAAGAAAAGTACACGGCTGAGCTGAACGACGCTTTGCAGCAGTATGCTGATTTGAAGACGCAATCGGCAGAATTCGACCCAGACGAATTGCAGGACGCAAGGCTCGACCTGCGTCCTGCAATGGAGCGCTCTGTGGTTGACCGTGTGCAGTCTGCTTACGGAGATAAGTACGATTACTTGATGATGTACGACAGCAAGCGGGATGTTGCTGATATACTTCATGAGGAAACGGAAGCTCGCTCCATCCGTGAACATCTGCGTCAGAAACAGCAGGCACAGCAGAAGCAAAACAAGAAGAACAGCAGAGACACTTGGGAACGATAATATATATATGCTACCACATTCTTGCGCTTACCTCTATCCCAACTATTGACATAGAGCCGCACAAATTTAAAGGAGCACGGTCGTGGCTGACCGTGCTCCTTTAGCATCGCTTGCGATGCATAGTCACAGATGGAATCTGTGTCAAAGGGGTTCGAGGATTTTATCCCAGACAGGCGATTTATAAGCCCCTGCTGCGGCAGGGGCTTATAAATTTTGCATGAGTGGGTACCGCCATGCATTGCTCGTTAAGATCGTGCCCAACTTTTTTACTTACGCCGCATCGAATATTTGCGAGATAACAGCCCCTGTATATGCGCCTGCTGCACTGGCAATTAAGTTCACAAGTTCAGATTTTGCTTTTTGCTCACTTAACTTCAACAATTCATCACCACGAGGAGAACAGTCGTATGCGTTAGCACCATGTGGCGAGCCACATTTCGTCATTTCATAGGCTCACTAAAGAAGAGAAACCATTATCTCAGCTTATCGTTTCGATTTCTCCAAGCAAATCATTTTTTCCTGAGTTGCTAATTTTATCTGCAAAATTGACTTATTTATGAGGACTATCATAATCTGCACGCGCTGGAACACAAGAGCAACTTTTTGAAATAACGTACCTTTGAGGAGTCTGGACTGGCTCCTCTTTTTTGTTGCACAAATTGTGCAGGCGGTGCTTGCACAATTATCAACCTAACATCTGCATTCCATACAATCTCGATATTGTCCTCCTGTTGTTCTGCGTTATGCTTTCTCCGTGCATTTTCGTATTATTTATTCTGCCATCTGACTTCGCCCTTGGACAGAAGCGGATAACAGATCAGCTGATCTGAATCCAGATTTTCCGCATGCATGTCAACCGCTGTGATCTGATGATTATCATAAGTCGTATAATAATAAATACCTTTTGCTGTATTACAACAGGACGTGTATATCGTGATCTCATATTTGCCTTCTGTCACCTCACAGCATCCACGCTGCTGATCTACGGGTCCTAAGATATGGAAGAACTGGCTTACACTCTCATCCTCTTCTTCACCGGAGATCGAATTTAATTTTGTAAAGGCAACTTTCACAAATCTTGACTGGCTGGAAAGATCTCCAGGTATTCCCATTCCACCCATTCCTCTGCTATATGCATCAAGCTGTAATACTCCTGCAAAAGTACTCTCCGGCTGTTTTCTGGATACTCCGGCATAATTATTCAGTGCAAACATCTGACTCGGGAATGGTGGATTATTGGTAAGCACTCCTACCGGATTATCATATACATGCAGCCCATCTTTCATAGACTCAACAACGATACAGGAGTCTTTGTCTGCAATGATCCAGTGAAGCTGTGCTGTCGGCAGCTGTTCACTGAATGCTGTGCCTGTCAGTCTCATTGCTGCCAGCTTCTCTCTCGCCTCTGCTACAGTAGCACACTGTGTAAGGATCCATGGGATGAACTCGAACTGTGCCACCTGGCTGACTTCTGTTTCATCTTCCGGCAAAGCTTCTTCATATGCCGCATTGCCGACAAAATTAAGACCTGCCATTCCAAGGCCTTTTTCATTAACAGCATCATAATAAAGCGGATAACCTCCTGCAACAAATGCCATTCCGATCAAAGCATAATGGCTTTTTATCTTCCCGGCAAACCGGAAATCAAATTCGTAATTTCTTGGCGTTATCGTGATCTGTTCCCCATAGGAAAATTCATAATCAAGCGTTCTGCCCATATAAAAATCTTTTGTTTTGTAAGTTGCTGCTGTACACATATCGAACACCTCTTCTTTCTGCTATAATAATCCTGCAAAAGGCTATAAACCTTTTGACACCCTAATCTTTTATTTTATCTTCTCCGGAGCAGTTTTTTACACTGGCTTACAGGTGCATCCGATTCCCAGTCCATCCGGACCGATATGACAGGACAAACCGAAGGAAAGTTTATCACACATGACTTCCATTCCCGGGAAACTTTCTTTAATCTGGTTTACCCATTCTTCTGTCACTTCATCGGTACTGCTGGACGCCGCCATCAGGTACACTTTACCAGCAGCATATTCTTCTCGGAAATTCGTTTCCAGCTCATGCTTCATTGCATCGATCATAACTTTACGTGATTTCTTCATACCACGGCATTTCTGGTAGATATCAAGCTTTCCTGTGCTGAAATGCATAACAGGTTTGATATTCAGGACATCTGCTGCCAAAGCTGTCACAGAGCTGACTCTTCCTCCTTTTTTGAGATATTTCAGTGTGCTGAGCCCGATATAAATTGTCATTTTTTCTCTGGTTTCTTCAAGAATTTTCTTGATTTCGACTACACTGTATCCTTCTTTTGCCATTTCTACTGCATCAAGAACAGAACGATGCATCGGGGTTGCCACACGACCGTTATCTACGACAAACACCTTACCGGCAAATTCATCTTCATTTGCCATGGCTTCTGCTGTCATACAGGACCCGCTTAAAGCACTGCTAAGAGGAATATAAACAATCTCCTCATATTCTTTCAGCATCTCTTTCCACATATCCATAACTTCTGTTGGTGACGGCTGAGATGTAGATACATCTACGCCCTTTCGAAGCATATCATAAAATTCATCTCTGGAAAGATCTACTCCTTCACGATACACTTTCTCTCCGATATAAAAAGGCATCGGTAGTACCTTAATTCCGAGTCTCTGCGCTTCTTCACTCAAAATTCCACTGTGGCTGTCTGTCATGATTCCTATTTTCTTCATAATATCTTCTTCCTTCGTAATCTATTTTTATAACGTCTTAATAATCGGCATTACACTTCATTTATATTTGTATCATATCATTATTTTTCATTCGGCAAAATAAAGGATGACGCAATTTCCTCCTCCGCATACTCTTCCACATCCGTTCTCGTTACTCGTTTTATATGTTGTTTTTTTAGGCGCAGATATACGAACTCCCGGAATATAGTATAAAATACCGATACAAGTGGAATGAAAATCAGCATACCTATAATTCCCATAAGATTTCCGCCGATTGTAACTGCCGCCAGTACCCAAATTGATGGAAGTCCTACTGATCCGCCAACCACATGAGGATAGATCAGATTACCTTCTATCTGCTGCAAAAGCAGAAAAACTATAATAAATAAAACTGCCTGTTTTGGATTTACCATAAAGATCAGAAAACTTCCCACGGCACAGCCAATAAAGGCTCCAAAGATAGGAACCAATGCGGTAAACGCGATCAAAATTCCAATTAAAAGTGCATATGGCATTTTTAAAATACTTAGCGTGATAACAAACATCATTCCGAGAATTACTGCTTCCAGACACTGCCCTGCAAGAAAATTTGCAAATGTCCGATATGTCAGCGAACATATGTTAAGAATTGCATCTGCTTTTTGTTTTGGAATAAAAGCGAAAATCACTTTTCTTACCTGTAAATGTAATTTTTCCTTCTGAAAAAGAATATAGCATGCAAAGGAAAACGAAATAAAAAAGGTCGCTAATCCACTGGCAATGGAACCTACTGCTGACATCGTCGTATTCATCATATTTCCGACTCCGTTTCCAAGAAGACTTATTCCCCATTTAATTGCCTGATCAGGCTGAAACTGCAGCTGATCTACCAATTTCATAATATCCTGATTATCATGTGAAAATTCTCGAATCCAGTTTTGCATCTGTGGAATAAAATCTGAAATACTCGTCATCAGATTTCCCATGGTCTGTGTAAGCTGTGGAATCACACCAAACATTACCAATATAATGACACCTGCTACCAATATAATTGTAAGAAGCAGGCTTATC